>Ga0105106_10000189_pt1 | contig 41811 bp, 35 predicted proteins | sample PPLLaktember2015_5_FD_79109 | JGI IMG/M metagenome (GOLD analysis project Ga0105106, IMG submission 79109) | Freshwater sediment microbial communities from Prairie Pothole Lake near Jamestown, North Dakota, USA - PPLs Lake P8 Core (1) Depth... | ecosystem: Environmental > Aquatic > Freshwater >... | reverse complement strand
CCATCGACCGACATCCATGCGCCAATGAAGAAGTCAGGCGCAAATCCGAATTTAAGATTCTTAGAGGAGGTGAGCGCGGCTACCGCAGGGGTCGCTCGCCTCGAGATGTGCATCCAGTGCGGAACGTGTGGAGGTTCGTGTCCTGTAGCTGCTGATATGGACCACACACCTCGCATGTTATTTGCCATGATCCGAGCCGGCATGCGGGAAGAAGCTCTAAAAAGCAATACGCCCTGGATGTGTGTTTCCTGTTATCACTGCGTGGTTCGCTGCCCACAAGATGTTCACATTACGGATGTCATGTACACCTTAAAAAGCATGGCGATTCGCGCTAAACTGTATCAAGATAGCACCGCACCCGATTTTTCGCAAACCTTCGTGGATATGGTGGAAAATTACGGGCGCAGCTACGAGCTCGGATTAGCCACCCGGCATTACCTGAAACATTTTCCACTGCGCTTGCCAGGTATGGCGCCGATGGGCATGGGTATGATCAGTAAGAAAAGAATGTCGATCACTCCGCGGCGTATCGACGGAATCGAGCAATTGAGAACCATATTGGCGCGCGCCAAAGAATTGGAGGCTGTGTCATGACCAGCTATCTCTTTTACCCTGGCTGCTCCATGGATGCCAGCGCCAAATCTTATTACGATTCTCTCATGGCGATCCATGGTATTTTAGATCTGGATCTTCAGGAGATTAAAGATTGGAACTGCTGCGGTGCAACCGAATACGTCGGGTTAAGTCTTACGCCGGCTTATTCACTGATCAGCCGCAATCTTGCGCTCGCCAGCCAACAAGCGAACGGTAGCCACACCGTGGTTGCGCCTTGCAGTGCCTGTTACCTGAATCTGGCCAAAGCCGATCACTACATGCAGGAAAGACCGGTGTTGGGCGAGAGGGTTAACCAAGCTTTAGCTGCTGGTGGATTGCACTACGATCCAGGCTCTCTAGCAATACGACACCTGCTAGATATTGTCGTTCACGATATTGGGCTGGAAACTGTACAATCCAAGGTTACCAGACCTCTCACGGGTCTTCGTGTTGCCCCTTACCTGGGTTGCATGGTCCCTCGGCCTGATTACGAAAAACGCTGGTCAGATCATGAGCATCCCGATGAACTAGATCGGCTTCTAAAAGCGTTAGGCGCAGAAGTCATAGATTTTCCATTGAAAACCCACTGCTGCGGGGGTCATATGACCCAAATCGGACCCTCGACAGCTTTTGAGCTGATCCGCCGTTTGATCCATTCAGCCGATCAATACAAAGCAGATATGATGGTCACGGTCTGCCCAATGTGCCAGATGAACCTTGACGCCTATCAGGGTGAGATGAATCGCTACTTCCACACCAGCTATAAGATGCCGATCATGTATTTCACCCAATTAATGGGCCTCGCATTTGGCTTGCCCGCAAAAGAACTGGGGTTTGGCTTGGAGCTGGTCAGCGCAGGCGCAGCATTGGGAAGGATCGGCGTGGAAGTTCCAGTACCCGAAGAATTGAAAGCCCGTCCGAAAAAGACCAAGAAAACTGGCCTGCCGATGCCTGTCATGCCCGGCGATGAAGAGGTAAATCAATGACCACAGATCAAGAATCCCTAGGAAAAGAACGCATTGGTGTATACGTTTGCCACTGTGGCAGCAACATCGCAGGGACCGTCGATGTAGAAGACGTGTCCCGCTGGGCGGGTGAAAATCTCAAAAACCAGGGCGTGGTAGTCTCACGCGATTATAAATTTATGTGCTCCAGCCTGGGGCAAGAGCTCATCCAAAAAGACATCCAGGAGCTCGGACTGACACGTGTGGTCGTGGCTGCATGTTCGCCACATTTGCATGAGCAAACCTTCCGGAATGCTGCCAGCCAGGGCGGGTTAAACCCCTATCTGTGCGAGTTGGTTTCCATTCGGGAGCAGGTTTCATGGGTGCATACTGATAAGGTTGCCGCCACCGCAAAATCGAAGGCAGTTATAGCCGGAGGCGTCGAGCGCGTGATCCATCACGAGCCGCTGGAGCCACTCCATGTGCCCATACACCCAGCCTCTCTGGTGGTCGGTGGCGGGATTGCTGGCATTCAGACAGCACTGGAGCTCGCTGATGCCGGTTTTACCGTCTACATGGTAGAGCGTGAGCCCTCTATTGGCGGGCACATGTCGCAGTTTGATAAAACCTTCCCAACGTTGGATTGTTCCGCCTGCATTCTCACCCCAAAGATGGTTTCAGTGGGAACCCATAAGAATATCAAACTATTCACATGGAGTGAAGTAGTGCGGGTGGATGGCTACGTCGGCAATTTCACTGTGACGATCCGCAAAAAAGCACGCCATATAGACGAATCGCTATGCACGGGATGCGGAATTTGCCAGGAGAAGTGCCCGAAGAAAGTGATCGACACGATTTATGAAGCCGGCCTGGGTTATCGCAAAGCTGTGTATACACCATTTCCACAAGCAGTTCCCAAATACCCGGTGATCGATGAAGTCAATTGCACCTATTTCATCAAAGGGACGTGCAAAGCTTGTGAGAAATTCTGCCCAACCAACGCCATCGATTTCAATCAGCAAGATGAACTTATCACCGTGCAAGTTGGCAATATCATCCTGGCAACCGGGTATGATTTATTCGATGCCCGCCGGGTAAGCCAGTACGGGTACGGTCGCCTCGCGAATGTGTTTACCAGCCTGGAATTCGAACGTCTCAGCAATGCTGCTGGACCAACGAATGGCAATATCGTGCTGCGTGATGGCTTAACTGTGCCGGATTCTGTAGGCATCATCCACTGTGTGGGCAGCCGTGACCGGAACTTCAATAACTACTGTTCTGTCATTTGCTGTATGCAAGGCTTGAAGTTTGCCCACCTGGTGCATGAACGCACTGGCGCCACGGTCTACAACTTCTATATCGACATGCGCACAGCATATAAAGCTTATGATGAATTCTACCAGCGCGTGTTGGAGGAGGGCACGCTGTTTGTGCGCGGAAAAGTTGCAGAGGTAACCGACGCCGCCCGGCTCCCTGGCGAGGAAGGTAAATTAATCATCCAGGTTGAGGATACCCTGGCGAGCAAACAGAGGCGTATCCCGGTGGATATGGTCATCCTCTCTTCTGGCTTACAACCTCGCGCCGATGCAAAAGAAGTCGCCCATCTCTTCGGCATCTCATGCAGCGCAGATGGCTGGTTCATTGAGCGGCATCCAAAGCTTGACCCCGTTGCCACCATGACAGAAGGGGTCTTCATCGCCGGTTGCGTACAGGGTCCTAAGGATATTCCCACCAGTGTGGCTCAAGGCGCTGCCGCGGCTGCCCGCGTTTTAGGGCGCATCCAACAAGGTGAGATTGCCCTGGAGCCCGTACGGGCAACCGTGGATGAAAGTAAATGTTCTGGTTGCCGAATTTGCAACAACCTATGTCCATTCAACGCCATCATCTTCCACGAAGACCGGATGGTCACTGAGATCAACCCGGCGCTTTGTCAGGGGTGTGGAACATGTGTCGCGGCCTGCCCGGCGGGCGCGATATCCGGCACCTGCTTTAGCAATGAGCAGATCCTGGCTCAAATCGAGGGACTTCTCATGCTCAACCTGGATACGGCGGCGTTCGTCTGAAGGAGATCATTCAATGAGCGAAAATCAACCCTTTGAACCCGTCATCATCGGTTTCACCTGTAACTGGTGCAGCTATCGTGCTGCAGACCTGGCTGGAACCGCCCGGATCAAGTATCCGCCCAACATCCGCCTCGTGCGATTGATGTGCTCGGGGAGACTGGACCCCACCTTTGTGATGAAAGCCTTGGCAAATGGCGCTGATGGTGTGTTAATCACCGGCTGCCACCCTGGAGAATGCCACTACCTGGAGCAAAATTACAAAGCCCTCCGCCGATATTACTTGCTTCGCCGGACGCTGGCACAGATGGGTGTAGAACCGGGTCGCATCAAGCTCGTGTGGGCCAGTGCAGCCGAAGGAGTCAAGTTGGCTGAAGAAATTACCAAAATGGTCGAGGAGGTGCGCTCTCTAGGGCCGCTGAATTGGCCCCGCTGGGAGGGCGAGAACGGTCACAAGGCAGGAATGGAACTGAAGGCTGAGGAGGTGGCAGTATGAGCGCCAACGGGAAACCAAAATTTGCCATGTATTGGGCCGCCTCCTGCGGTGGCTGTGAAATTGCTGTTCTCAACATACATGAAAAAATCTTGGACGTTGATGCGAATTTCGATGTGGTCTTTTGGCCCGTTGCAATGGACGCCAAGTATAAAGATGTGCAGGCAATGCCCGATAAATCCATCCTGCTCACGTTGTTCAATGGCGGTATCCGCAACGAAGAAAACGAAGAAATCGCCCATCTCCTGCGTCAAAAATCCCAAATTCTGGTAGCTTTCGGTTCTTGCGCTTGCGAAGGTTGTATCCCCGGATTGGCAAACCTGAGTTCAACCAAGGAGATCATGGATTCTGTATATTCCAGCGTCTCCACTGTGAACCCAGAAGGCATCCGGCCCCAAACCAGTTATTTGATGCCAGAAGGTGAAATCCACATCCCAAAGATCTATCCAGTACTCAAGACTCTGGATCAGGTGGTACCCGTGGATTATTACATGCCGGGCTGCCCACCCGAATCTCACCAGATCGGAGCCGTAATCGATCTGGTCGTGAAGGTGTTACACGGCGAAGCCAGCCTGCCCCCCACGGGTGCAACCATCGGAGCCGATAAGTCTACCGTGTGCGACGACTGCCCACGCGAACGCAATGTCAAGACCATCAAGAGCTTCAAACGCATCCAGGATATCGAAAAAGTGGACCCCAATCTTTGCCTGCTCGAGCAGGGAATTCCGTGCAACGGTCTGGCAACCCGCCAAGGATGTGGGGCGTTATGCCCAAGAGCAGGTGCCCAATGCATCGGTTGCTATGGACCTGCTGAAGGCGTAGTCGATTACGGCGCTCGCTTGATGACCGCTTTCGCATCGGTGATCGATAGCCAGGATCCTGAGGAAATCGAGCGAATCCTGGATACGCTCCCCGACCCTGTGGGCCAGTTCTACCGTTTCAACCTGGCTGGTTCGCTGATGCGCGCCAGCCGATCTGCATGGAACGGAAACGGCAAGACTTAGGAGGATCACATCATGCAAAGAATTTCTATCGATCCCATCACCCGCCTGGAAGGGCACGGGAAGATCGAAATCTTCCTCGACGATCAGGGTGACGTCGCCAATTCTTATTTCCAAATCCCTGAGCTGCGCGGCTTTGAGCGTTTCTGCCTGGGCCGGCCCGTCGAAGAGATGCCCTTGTTGACCAATCGCATCTGCGGTGTTTGCCCCGAAGCGCACCACATGGCTGCCGCCAAAGCTGCGGATGCCGTTTATCACATTGATATCCCGCGCACCGCCAAGATGCTGCGCGAGCTGCTCTACATGGCCTTTTATGTAACCGACCATACCACCCACTTCTATGCTCTTGGAGGTCCAGATTTCGTAATGGGACCTGATGCCCCCGTAGCAGAGAGAAACATCCTGGGCATCATCCATAAAGTGGGTCTGGAAATTGGCGGTAAAGTAATCCAGGCCCGTAAATTCGGACATGCCACGGTAGAAATTATTGGCGGGCGCAAGGTACACCCATGCACTTCGATCCCTGGCGGGCTCACCAAAGGTATTACCGAAGAACAACGCCAGGAAATTGAAAAAATGGGACGCTGGGCAATCGAATTTGGCCAATTCAGTCTCGGATTGTTCAATGATATTGTCCTGAGTAACCAACAATACCTCGACCTGATCCTGGGCGATATATATGCCCACGAAACGTATTCGATTGGATTGGTCGATGAAAACAATAAGATAAATTTCTATGATGGTCGAGTGAGTGTCGTGGCGCCCGATGGCGAGCGGATCGGTAAATATGCCCCAAATGAATACACAGATTGGATTGGCGAACGGGTTGAGCCCTGGAGCTATCTCAAGTTCACCTACCTAAAGAAAGTGGGCTGGAAAGGCCTGGTAGATGGTAAAGACTCAGGCGTGTATTGTGCAACACCACTTTCGCGCTTGAATGCCGCGGACGGGATAGCTACTCCCTTGGCCCAGGAACAATACGAGAAGTTCTACGCAACCCTGGGCGGTAAGCCTGTGCACAAACGCCTGGCAATTCATTGGGCGCGCCTGATCGAGCTGCTCTACGCGGCAGAACGTTGGGTGGAGCTGGCAACCGACCCGGAGATCACATCGCCTGATTTCCACAAAGTTCCTACGGAGACCCCCACCGAAGGGGTAGCTATCGTAGAAGCCCCGCGCGGCACACTCACCCATCATTACAAGACGGATGAACGCGGTCTGCTGAAAGAGGTCAACCTGATTGTTGGCACAACCAACAATTATGCGCCGATCAGTATGTCTATCCAGAAGGCAGCCAAGAGCCTGATCAAGAAGGGTAAGGTAAACGAAGGCCTGTTGAATATGGTAGAAATGGCTTTCCGGGCCTACGATCCATGCTTTGGCTGCGCCACACACTCCTTGCCCGGGCAAATGCCCCTCGAGGTAACGGTACGAGATGCCCAGGGCAATCCGATTGATGTTCTAAAGCAGTTCTGTTAACCAACCTCAATCCGGTGAAAAGTAGAAGGAAATCCTTCTGCTTTTCACCGGCTTCGTGGCTTTTGTTCTGTGAAGATCCTGGTAGTTGGATTAGGCAATCCGGTTTTAGGGGATGACGGCGTCGGTTGGCGCGTCGCCGAGGCCGTAGAATCACGCCTCCATACCAACGGGAAAAGCAGCTCAATCGATATCGATATCGAATTTCTATCGCTAGGCGGATTGAGCCTGATGGAACGCTTGATCGGTTTTGAGCGCGTAATCTTGATTGACGCAATCAATACCGGACAAGGGCAAGAAGGCGATATATATTCTTTCAATTTACAGGATTTGCCTTCAATGGACACAAGTCACCTAAGCTCCACACATGATACCAGCTTACAAAATGCACTCAAGGTTGGGCATTCTCTGGGAGCCGAGTTACCCGAACAGATACATGTGATCGCGATTGAAGCCCGGAATATGTTCGAGTTTTCCGAACTCCTTTCACCGCCTGTTGCCGCAGCTGTACAACCAGCAGCTCAAATGGTTCTTTCTATACTGGATGATCTGGGCTAAAATTAAGTTCCAGCCCACTCTTGTGAATGCATTCAAAGGAGGATTACGACTATGATTTCTCCCGAATTACTCCGCCGATACCATTTCTTTAGCAAACTCGATGATGCCCAATTGCGCTCTATAGCCATGATCTCCGATGAAGTTATGATAAACGCCGGAGATACATTGTTCGAAGAGCGCACACCGGCGAATTGGCTGTTCTTCCTATTAGAAGGTGGCGTCGACCTTTCATTCAAGTCGGAAGAAGAATACCACCCAAAGCAGAGCAAAGTCTTCCCGGTTGGCGAAGTGAATCCTGAGGAGGCTTTTGGGATCAGCGCTCTCATCGAACCCTATCAGTACACAGCAACGGCGATGGCATCTATGAATAGTCGTGTAATGAAAATAGATGGCAACGCTCTACGAAATTTGATTGCTGAGGATTTCCCCCTGGGCTATGCGCTGATAACTCAAATAGCCAAAACTGCTATTGAACGCCTGGCGTACACACGAATTCAATTGGCGGCCGCCTGGAGTTGACAGATCGCACCTTGCAACGAATACAATAGAAAATGAGACGGCGCTCGGCGCCGCCTCATTTTTCATTAACTAGCCAGTGATAGCTTAATTCGTTGTGTTGTTATAGAACCAATTATAGGCGTAGTAACCTGAGCCAGTCTTGCTCTGCAAGCGAATGGCAATGCGGTACTGGCCTTTCAAGGACTCCGGAATGGTGAAGGTATGAGTCTGGTTTCCGCCATCGATCGTATCCAGCGATGTCACCTTTACACCGCTGATTCCTCGTGTGCCGTAATACCCCATGAGCACCTTGAATTCATCGTTCGCAGGTAAATTACGGATGCGGATCGTCACAGTTTTATTGCGCTGAACAGCAAGGATTTTGAACGTTGGATATCCGCTATATTTCTTAGCAGCGCTGACCGTGGTGGTAGTGGCGCTCGTGGACGCGCTTGCGCTTGATTGGGTTGTTGGAGCAGCGGCGCCCGTGCCAAGATTGGCATCGGTATTGTAAAACCAATTATAGGCATAATAACCCGAGCCGCTGACGCTCTCAATGCGGATCGCAATCTGGTAAAGCCCCTTCAGCTCTTCGGGGATGGCAAATGCCATTTCCTGAGTACCTCCATCCCCGGTATCGAATGTATCACCCTTGTAACCATTAATCCCGCGCGTGCCGATTGTGTTCATCCGCACTACAAAAGTATCATCCGGCGGGAGATTCTTGGTCACGATCGTCACTAATTTATTGCGATCGACAGATTTAATTGAAAACGTTGGGTATCTTGTATAACCAGGGCGTGGACTAGGGGTAACACCATCCCCATCGGTTGTATTGTTATAAAACCAATTGTAGGCAAAATAACCCGAGCCAGTCTTGCTTTCAATCCGGATCGCGATCTGTTTCAGACCAAACAAGTCAGACGGGATCGCAAAGGTGGCGGTCTGAGTGCCGCCGCTTTCCGTCCCAAAACTCGTGACCTTGATCCCATTAACGCCGCGCGTTCCGATGTATCCCATCCGCACCCGGAACTCATCATTCGGGGGCAGGTTATACATTGTGATCGTCACTGAGACGTCCCGTTCTACACTGACGATGCTGATTGTGGGATAACCAGAGTAGGCTGGGGCCGAAGCGCTCACGCCATTCAGGGTAGTTGCCCCCAACGGCGAGAGTAATATTGCCGCGACCAAGAGAAAAGATGCCAGGTATTTCATATCCGTCTCCTTATGTTTTGCATTCATGGCATGCAGTATAAAATATTGTCCCACCTGGAGTCAGATGGGTCCGCAAGACAGGCATTAACATGACATGGAATGGATGAATTCGATTAAATTTCCCGCTAGTGTCTCCTCTACTCGCTCTAGTTTAATTTTACTCCAAAATTGTCGAATTACAGCTATACAACATTGTTATCGACTGACTCATTTTATTAATACATAACGCCAAGCATCCCCATCTAGTACCGTTTTCTCCACAATTTAGACACCTGCCACCAATCGATTTCCCACTTGTATGGTTATGCGCAATTGACAATATTTTCGGGCTCGCTAGATCCGCCCCGTACCACGCCTGAGCTATAAGGATAATGTACACTATTTTTAAGAAAAATGCAATAATTAGCGTAAAATACAGATATGGTAGCCAACCGCGCAATCTCACAAACAACCAGTTGTTCGGCTTGTTCTTTGGCCGTTGGAGAACAACTCTTCGGCACTGCTCCAGAGACACACTACTGGATCATTCTCGGCTACACGCAGCCTCTCGGTTCCAAGGCTTTTGAACAGGCTGCGGTACCTGAGCCTGTGCGATATCACCTCCGTCGTGCCCTGGAATTTATTCCCAACTCCCGACTGCTGCTTATTCGCCAGCCAGCTGAAATGCCTTTAATCTTCATCCTTGCCCGATCTCACGATACATCTCCGTCTCTCTTTCGATACGATCTCACAGATTATTCCGAAATATTAAATATCAACCTTGTTGAAACTGCCAGCAGAACAACTCCGGTTGAGCTGCCGGAGCCCATTCACCCATTTTGGTTGGTGTGCACGAACGGCAAACGCGATCCTTGCTGTACACAATGGGGTTTGCCAGTTTTTAATGAATTAGAACGCCTTGTTCCAGGAGCTGTATTTCAATCTTCCCATCTCGGCGGTCATCGCTTCGCTGCCAACGTTTTGAGACTCCCAGAAGGGATCTATTATGGTCGCCTGACTACACAAAGTGCTCAAAAGTTACTAACAGCTTCCGGGAATCGGGAAATCCTGATTAACCATTATCGCGGTCGGGCATGTTATTCGCCCGCTGCCCAGGCCGCGGAATATTATCTGCGGTCCGCCTCTGGGAACTTGAGCGCTGACGCTTTTATCCTGGTTGACACACATCAAGTAGATGAACGCTCCTGGAGAGTCCGATTCAGGCAAATCGATTTACAGATCGATCATTATCTTTTGATTTCGTCTGAATGGTCGATTTTCGAGAATTTCGAGAGCTGCAGCCAACCTGATAAGAGATCCAGGCAAATCCAATATCGCCTACGAGAATATCGTACTGAGTGACGATCAACGAGCGTAAGGAACTTCAAATCTTTGAGAGAATCTACGTTACATGCTGCCTTAAAGATTTGGTATGGGCTTCCGGGTGATTATTTCGAAATCCCGGTGGACGGATTTATTATCGATATTGTGCGAGGTAATTTATTGATCGAAATCCAAACCGGTAATTTCTCAGCGATCAGACCCAAGTTAGAGCAATTACTCGAAAAACATCCTATCCGCATTGTCCATCCAATTGCCGCTGAGAAATGGATTATCCGAAAAGAAGCTGGAAGGGAAATAATATCCAGCCGGAGGAAATCTCCACGCCGCGGGCGCGTCGAAGATGTATTCCGTGAATTGGTCCGCATACCTCATCTCGTACAACATCCTAATTTTTCACTGGAAATTTTACTCATTCAGGAGGAGGAAACACGTCTGGCAGATGGTAAAGGCTCGTGGCGCAGACAGGGGTGGAGTATAGTTGACCGCAGATTGTTGCGGGTTGAAAAAAGCCAAATCCTGACCAGCACCACAGATTATCTCCGCTTCATCCCACTAGGTTTACCCAATGAATTCAGCACGCGGCAATTCGCTTCCGAAAGCCACTTGCCAAATTATCTGGCGTACAAGATGGTATACTGCCTGCGAAAGATGGCTTTGATTCAAAGAACCGGTAAGCGCGGCCGCGCTTACACATACTCGCTATCCGATATCGACCAAAAATAGAGGGTGTTATGTCCAATCTGACAAACTATCAGATCTATGATTTACTGAATCGTGCCCGCCCTTTATGGTTAGTAAAAATCAATCTCAGTGAAACCAACTTATGGATGGCTGATTTAAGTGAATGCAATATGAGCTGGTGTGATTTAACTAAGGCAGATCTCAGTTGGGCGAACTTGATTAAGGCCAACCTGCAGAGAGCCAATCTCAACATGGCTAACCTGTATGAAGCTCATCTGACACTTGCCAATCTCACTGAGGCCAATATGACGCGATCGAATTTCACACGGGCCAACCTGGACAAAGCTAATCTCAACAGCGCCATCATGGTAGAGGCAAACATGAGCCGCGTGAACCTTAGCCGGGCGGTGTTGAACAAAGCCAACTTGAGCGGCACCATTTTATCCCGTGCTGATCTCAGCAAAGCCGATTTGATTAACGCCAATCTCAATGGCGCAAACCTGTCTCTGGCGAACCTGTTCGAAGTGAACCTGAGCGGCGCCGATTTACGCAACGCCATGCTTGAGAATGCAGATCTGACAGGAGCCAACCTGATCAATGCCAACCTCACCGGAGCCGTCCTGACCGACGCCGACTTGACCGATGCAATTATGCCAGACGGGAAGAAGCATATTTGATAGGACTTACGCAGTTGGTAGGAGGATGGGGGTGTTTTGGCGGGCTACGCCCCGCCAAAACACCTCCACTTCCCCCGTGAACTGCGTAACTTCTATTTGAATACCTTGATTGGAGCAAACAATGTCCGATGATGCGGATAAGCAGGTCAGCTTTCTCCCGTTTCATGCGATAAATGAATTTATGACCAACGAATACCGACAAGAGGTCATTCGGAAGACCTTATTTGCTATCGTTGATCTCCCAGAAGCATTCAACGCGGCGCTCGAACGCAATATCAAGAAGAACGTAAAGATCGCAGGTTTTCGAAATAGTGCAAAGGCTCCTGCGGCATTAAAAGTTAAACCAGTTGCAGATGCGTTCGAAAAAAGCCCGGCGATGGTTGCGGTGATACTGGCAGCATGGGCTGAAATCCACGCAGATTTGCGTCAGCGCATCTTCGATTTACTAAGCGGACGCGAGTGGGAATTGCTGCCCCTGGACGCAGATCGCACTCGCCTGCCCGGATTTCTGACAGTGTGGCCGGCAGGTGAAGATTTCGAGGCATTAAACGCAGCATATGCCGAAAAGTATCCCGAATTTCCTGAAGAGAACAACGATATTTCACTGATGTGCGTTTGGCTGAGTAACCGTTTGCCTTACGAATTTAGAGAGATTACCAAGAATCCGCCAACCACGACCCAGGCGGAATAATCTCGGTGATTGCTTAAACCTGCGAATGCACGTTTTCTATACCGAGCGGCACTTCCTCCATGCGACAGACCAGGTAGTCGTCGACGATCACCCTTTCATCACCGATGAAGTGCCTCAGCGCGCACAAATTCTCGCCAGTGCTTGCCAGGGGGTCTATGGGCCTAATCGCGAGCCTGAAGATCATGGCTTAGCCCCTATCCGGGCTGTTCACGATCCAGATTATTTGGATTTCCTGAGCTCGATTTATTCACGCACAAAATTACATTTCAAACAAGATTCTCCGGTATTCCCGGGAACATTTGCACGTGGACCAATCCGGCGGAAATCCAACCATGTTGAAAGCCTGCCGGGGTATTATTCCTATGGTGTCTGGAGCCCAATTCTAGAGGGCACCTGGGAAGCTGCTTACTGGAGTGCACAGTGTGCCCTATCTGCGGCAGATGAGCTCGTTTTGGGTTCACCGGCAGCGTACGCCATTTGCAGGCCTCCAGGTCATCACGCTCTCCCAGGCTTGTACGGCGGGTTTTGTTACCTGAACAACGCTGCAATCGCTGCTCGTTATCTCCAGAATCATGGGGCGATGGCTCAGTCGTCAGTACAACTCCCTATTCGAATCGCGGTCTTGGATATCGACTATCATCATGGCAATGGCACGCAGGAGATCTTTTACCAGGATCCCTCGGTTTTCTTTTGTTCGCTCCACGCCGATCCGGATCATGATTACCCATATTTTTGGGGAGCTTCGGGAGAGGGCGGCGCAGGAACTGGTGAAGGTTATAATCTCAATTTTCCACTGCCGTTTGATTGTGATAACGTATGTTATCTATCCACATTAGAAAAAGCCCTGATCGCCATCCAAAAATTCAATCCACAATATCTGGTGGTTTCACTCGGGTTGGATACGGGTATAGGCGATCCAGTCGGGGGTTTTTCCCTCACAACACCACAATTTATCCAGGCTGGAGAGCTCGTGGCAGGCATCCAGGTACCAGCATTAATCATTCAAGAAGGCGGCTACCGGATCGATCACCTGGCTGAATGGCTCCTGGCTTTTTTATCAGCCTTTGTTTAAGGATGACACAATCGATTGCATTTTTCAAACCCTACGAGGTGCTCTGCCAGTTTACTGATTTGGAAGGCAGGAAGACCTTGAAAGATTTCATCGACTTGCCAGGTATCTATTCTGCGGGCAGATTGGATTATCGGAGCGAGGGTTTGCTCATCCTGAGCAACGACGGGACCTTGATCCACCGGCTTACAGATCCAATTTACGAGCATCCCAAGACTTATTATGTGCAGGTAGAGGGGATTGTCACCCCAGAGGCCGTATCAACCCTGATGAATTCCATCGTCTTACCCGATCTTCAGGGGAAATTGGCTTACGCAGAAATTATCCCAGAGCCCAATTTACCAGCGCGCTCTAAAGCAGTTCGCCTTTACCATCCTACAACCTGGCTTAAAATCATTCTAAGAGAAGGGAAAAAACACCAGGTACGGCGGATGACAGCCGCACTAGGTCTCCCCACGCTGCGGTTGGTTCGTTATGCGATTGGCGACCTAGAATTGGGGAATTTGAACCCTGGCGAATGGCGCAAGCTAAAATCAGAAGAAATATCCATGCTGATGTCGAAATCCAGGTAGAATCACCGGATGAGGGTCGGGCATGATACGCAAGATAATCCACATCGATCTGGATGCATTTTTCTGCGCAGTGGAAGAATTACAACAACCTGCGTTGGCAGGTAAACCTTTCGCGGTTGGGGGAAAACCGGAAGAACGGGGGGTTGTAGCATCATGCTCGTATGCCGCGCGCCAGTACGGCGTGCGATCAGCGATGCCCATGTCACGCGCTATCAAAATTTGCCCCGATCTACTGATTGTTTCATCCAGGCATAACCTGTATGGGAAAATCTCGGACCAGGTGATGGGATACTTGAGGGAAATAACTCCCCTGGTGGAACAAATCTCTATTGACGAAGCATTTTTAGATGTCAGCGATCTGGTCGAACCGGTAGAAGAAATCGCCAATCGAATACAGAAAACCATTCGAAAAGAATTGAACCTGCCCTGTTCTCTGGGAGTAGCATCGAACAAATTGGTCGCGAAGATTGCGACGGATACGGGGAAAATGCGCGCCCGTAGCCAGGGACCACCGAACGCAATCACGGTGGTCGCCCCAGGGGAGGAAGCGGTCTTCCTGGCGCCTTTACCCGTCGAGGCGTTATGGGGTGTTGGCCCTAAAACTGCAGATCGCCTCGAAACACTGGGTGTGTTGACAATTGGGGATCTAGCCCAGCAGACTGAATTTGAGTTGGGACGCATTTTTGGTAAAGTAGGTCCCGAGCTCATCCAACGCGCGCGTGGTATTGATGAAAGTCCCATAGTTACCACACATGAGGTAAAATCCATCAGTCAGGAAACAACCTTTGCTCGTGATATCCGGGATGAAACTTTTCTGCGCAGCACGCTGGTGGAATTATCGGAAAGTGTTGGGCGCAGACTTCGCCAATCCCATTTGCAGGGCACAACGGTAAAACTTAAGTTACGCTGGCCCGATTTCACGACCATTACACGCCAGGTCACCCTGGCTGAACCAACCGACCTGGATGTAGATATCCAACGCGCGGTTGTAACGCTTTTTGAAAAAGTATGGCACCGTGGGCGCGCAGTCCGTTTACTGGGTGTAGGCGTGAGCGGTTTTGGATCAATCTCCCGGCAGCTTAGCCTTTGGGAATTGCCAACTCGAAAGGAAAAGCGCCTACAAGAGGCAGTGGAAAGCCTGCAGGAAAAATTTGGCCGTCAAACTATTCACCGCGGACGACAAGAAAAACACTGACATGGATAAAAACGAAGCAGAAATCGCTCCACCTCCATCAGATCAGAAAAAAAGCCCTTGGAACTGGCTGGATGTTCTGCTGATCACAATGACTAGTATTATCCTTATCATCCTGGGCACCTTGAGCATTTCTTATTGGGCTCAAATTAACCAACAGGGTTTGTTGAACGAGGACAGTCTTCCCCTTTCCTACAACGCCGCGCTTGCAGGGATAGAAGCCATTGCACTGGTGGGCTCTGTTTTCTTTTTGGGAAGGCTCAAACGAAAATTGAATTGGCAAAGAACAGGATTGAGACCTACGACATCGGGCTGGATTCTGGCTGCATTGGCGGTCGCAATGGCCTTTATTCCACTGCTTGGCTTAATTGCTGTATTGATCCAAAAAACATTGGGAATGCCAGTACAAAATCCCCAACTTCAGTTCCTCGTTCCCGAAGGATTTACATGGAACGCAGCATTTGCTATGTTCTTAATTGGTGGGATCGCAGTACCTTTTGCTGAAGAACTCTATTTTCGTGGTGTGCTGTATCCATGGTTGCGAGATATTTCAGGCCCTTGGATTGCCGCTCCAACGAGCGCCCTGGTATTTGGGATGCTACATGGGGATATTGCCATCGCAGGAGCTTCCTTTGTGATGGGTCTGGTGCTGGCCTGGTTTTACGAGCGCAGCCGCTCCCTGTGGCCTTCGATCTTGATCCATATTGCCAATAATTCAATCAAATTACTCATACTTTATCTGATGATTGCCATGGGTATTGATCCATCTGTCATATAATTTCCCAGACAGCCAATTTGGAGGCTACCCGAGTGAATCGTGCTCGCATCCCGCTCATCGTATGTTTCTTCGTGATGCTTTTCATTGCAGCCTGCAGCCCAACAGCCCCAGCTCAACCCGCGCAGACCGCTGAGCCGGTTGAATTGAGCGATTGCCAACTCTCTGCCCAAGGTCTCCAAACCCGCATGGCAGCCCTGTGCGGCAGGATTAGCGTTTACGAAGATCGTCAGTCAAGAACGGGCCGGCAGATTGAATTGAACGTGGCAGTGATCCCGGCTATCAGTCGCAATCCAGCCGAGGATCCCCTTATTTTTTTAACCGGTGGGCCAGGTCAGGCTGCCACAGAATCGTACCTGAGCCTGTCTTTCGCATTCGACCGCATCAACCAAAAGCGAGAGATCATCCTTGTTGACCAACGTGGAACTGGCAAATCTAATCCACTGGTTTGCGGATACAACCAGGATAATACTCTCGATTTGGAAGACGAGGACCTCATTCCCTCGTTGCAGGAATGCCTAAACGACTTACCTGCCCGTCCAGAGCTGTATACTACTCCTATCGCCATGGACGATCTTGACCAGGTAAGAGAAGCGCTTGGATATGAAAAAATAAATCTCTATGGTTTGTCCTATGGCTCACGCGCGGCGCTCACCTACCTGGCAAATTATCCTGAACACGTACGTACTGTCATCCTGGACGGTATAGTGCCACAAGACGAGATATTAGGTCTGGAGGTGGCGCGGGATGCCCAACGTGCCCTGGATCTCATCCTGGAGCGCTGCAAGGCGGATGAAGCTTGTGCTCGAGCTTTCCCTGGCGTGGAGGAGGATTTCCGGGAGCTGCTTGCCCAACTGGAAGACGATCCACGCAATGTTTCGGTAAGTGACCCTATCACTGGCGATAGAGTGGAGTTCAAATTCACACCTGCTGAATTTTCAACCGCAGTACGATTGCTCAGTTATACCCCCGAGACAGCAGCGTTACTCCCTTTATTGATCCATCAAACGAAAGAAAGCAACGATTATCACCTGATCGCAGCCCAATACTTGATCGTTGCTGGACAAATTTCTGACAGCATTTCAAACGGCATGGGATTTTCAGTGCTTTGCGCCGAGGATGTGCCTTTCATGACTGAAACAGATGCTGCTGCAGCAAATGCAAATACCTACATCGGCAATGCCCAGACGGATGAACTTTTCCGTATATGTCAGGTCTGGCCCTCCGGAGAAGTGCCCGCTAACTTTAAACAACCTGTACGCTCCGATCTTCCCGTACTTGTGTTATCGGGCGAAGTCGATCCGGTTACACCCCCAGAAAACGGCGAAAAAATCATCCAAACCCTTCCAAACAGCCTCCATCTGATTGTCCCCGGATATGGGCACAATGTCATCTATCGTGGCTGTATTCCCCGCCTGGCGGCCACTTTTATAGAGCAAGGCAGCCTGGAAGGGTTAGATACAGCCTGTGTCAACCAAATTTCACCCATGCCATTCTTCACAAATTTTTCCGGGCCAATTCCTTGATCCAATCCACCTTCGATCCATGATTCAAGTCAACGACCTTCACAAATCCTTTGGAACTGTCAACGCCTTGAGAGGCGTCAGTTTTGTTGCCCCCGATGGACGTATCACGGGATTGCTAGGACCCAACGGAGCCGGAAAAACCACGACTCTGCGCATCCTGTATACACTATTGAAACCCGATTCTGGAACAGCCTCGATCGATCGCATCGATATCATTGATCACAAGCTGCAGGTGCAGAAACGGATCGGAGCTTTACCGGATAACCAGGGCCTATATCCACGCCTTACCGCACGCGAAAACATCCGCTATTTTGGGCAATTACACGGTCTCCGAGGCAAGGAACTGGAGGAAAATATCGACCGCCTGGTCAGCTTGCTGGAGATGAAAGATATTGAGACGCGCCGCACAGAAGGTTTCTCTTCAGGTCAACGCATCAAAGTTGCTATTGCACGCGCTTTAGTACACAATCCTCCCAACATTCTGTTGGATGAGCCCACCAATGGATTGGACGTGATGAGCACGCGCGCCATGCGCACGTTCATCCGTCGCTTACGGGATGAGGGGAAGTGCGTTCTTTTCTCAAGCCACGTTATGCAAGAAGTCGCTGCTCTGTGTGATCATATTGTGATCCTCCACCAGGGTCTCGTAGTTGCCAGTGGTACACCCGAAGAACTCTTACGCTCCACCGGGAAGACCAATCTGGAGGACGCATTTGTGGCCGCGATCGGCTCAGAAGAAGGGTTGTTGCGAGCATGAGCGCCTCCATCCAACGTATTTTAGTAGTGTTTAGAAAAGAGGTTTTAGATAACCTGCGGGACCGGCGCTCATTGATCAGCGCTGCCATGAGCACACTGATTGGTCCTGCGATCTTATTATTGTTGATTTTTATCCTGGGACGCACTGTGTTCAACGATGTCCGGGAAAGTACGATCGATCTACCGTTCATCGGAGCCGAGAACGCACCGGTATTGGTGCAATATCTGGAGCAGAACGGGATAGCCATCGTTGAAGCACCTGAGAACCCTGAGGAAGCAGTCCGGAACGGGGACGTTGATATCGTTATCTCCGTTCCGGAGAGTTATAGCGAAGATTTCAGCGCTGGACGACCTGCAACCGTACGTGTCATCATGGATTCGTCGCGCCAGTCTGCCTTGGCGAACGTCGAACGTGTCCGTAATTTACTGGAAAACTTCAATGGACAGATCGCAGCTTTACGGTTAATGGCACGCGGCATCAATCCAGTTGTCGTTGCTCCCCTCGCAATTGAGCGGGTGGATGTAGCTACACCGCAGTCGCAGGCGTTAATATTCTTGAATATGATGCCGTATTTCATCGTCATGGTTGTTTTTATGGGTGGAATGTATGTCATCATTGATACAACCGCCGGCGAAAGAGAGCGCAGCTCGCTGGAACCACTGCTCATCAACCCTGTAGCTCGCTGGGAGCTGGTAATCGGCAAGCTGGCAGCCTCCTGGCCCTTTGCTATTTTCACCCTGTTTCTCAATCTGATGGCTTTCGCAATTGCCTTTAACGCTTTCCCGTTAGAAGATTACATAGGTTTCCAGTTGAGCATCGATGTAGCTGCACTGGGTTGGATTTTCTTGATCGCACTCCCTATGATCTTTCTGGCATCCGCGCTGCAAATGATCATCGCCACCTTCACACGCAGTTTTAAGGAAGCTCAAACTTATGTTGGTTTTTTGCCGCTCATCCCTGCTCTACCCGGTATTGGGCTGGCATTCCTTCCCATAAAATCCAGCCTATGGGCGATGCTAATTCCGACCTTTGGACAGCAGCTTCTTATCAATCAATTGATGCGCGGTGAGAATGTGATTCTGGCTAACGCCTTTATATCATCCTTCGTTACGACCGCATTAGCAATCATATTAATATTTGCTGCTATAAAATTGTACGAGAGAGAACGCGTCTTGTTCGGGACGAAATAAGCTCATGAGTGGCGAGCGAATTTTTTCCGAAGGAGAGCTGCGTAAATACGATGGCGACACAGGTCCAATGTATGTTGCCTGCAACGGCATCGTCTACGACGTCAGTGATTGTCCCCACTGGCGCACTGGTCTGCATGAAAATTTACACTTCCCTGGGCAGGAATTGAGCAATGAAATTGTGAATGCTCCACATACTTTGGAAGTTTTCCATCGCCCATGTGTTCGCCGCGTCGGTCAACTCCGGTAGCCGCGAATGGATTTTGTAAGGAATCATGAGGTTTTCTCTATGCCGATACAACGTCCCGAATTGAATAATGTGAATCCTGCTATCTTGAGTTATATCGAATCGTTAGAAGCAGAGATTGATCGCCTGCTAGGAAAAACTTCCGTTGATGCCGAAGAGGTTGAAACGATTCCCCCTGAAATGCCAACGACGATCAATATCATTACAGCGACTGCGGAGGGATTCGCTAAACGCACTCCTCGACATCATTATTCCCGCCAGCGGCGAGGCGGAATGGGAATTTTCGATTTAGACGTAGCCGATGACCAGGCTCCATCCATCCTGGCGTTGGCAGACCAGGGTCAGACACTATTACTGCTCACAAGCCTGGGGCGAGCATTCCAAATCCCATTGACTGCGATTCCAGAAACACCGATACGCGGAAAAGGCGTTTCTATCACAAGCAAACTTAACCTTGCCGATGATGAAAAATTGGTTACCATGTTACCGATCCAGGCGCAGGGCTACCTGGCAGCTATCAGCCTGAGCGGAATGGTGCGCCTGCTGCGCCATCACGTCTTCGGGGAGTATATGAAACCCGGTATGCCCATTTATGATTACCGGTCTTTTGGACCTTTAGCAGCAGCCTGTTGGTCTCCTGGTGAATGCGATTTGTTTATAGCCACTCGCCAGGGGCGCGCCATTCGCTTCGCTGAAAAACTGGTACCCCCGCAAGGCTGTTTGGGAATCCGGCTGACAGACAATGACCTTCCGGTAGCAATTGCGCCCGTTTATGAAGATAGTGGCGTCTTTATACTTGGGGCAGATGGGCGTGGAACGATCCGAGATATGCGGGGTTTCAATCCGAACAAAGCGCCTGGCGCTGGCGGTAAATATGCCATTGCCAATGATCAGTTGATCGCAGCTGCGCCGGTCAATCCAAATGATGATATCTTCATCATCTCGCGTTTGAGTAAAATCATTCGGTTTCGCGCAGAAGAAGTGCCCATGAAAGAGGGCGTTGTACAAGGGGTGAACTGCATGTCCTTCCGCGCCGATTCAGCCGCCGCCATTGCGATTGCAGCTTTATAAATGGAAATTCGGCCAGTTGACTTAGAAAATCCTCCTTCGATTCGACAGTTCTTGGAACTGCCCCATCGTTTGTATGCAGATAATCGACAATGGGTGCCCCCCTTGGGGCTTGATGCCCGCCGGATGCTCAACCTAAGAGCAAATCCGTTTTTCCAGCATAGCCAGGCAGCTTTCTACCTGGCAGTCGAAGCCCGCGGGCGAGCAATTGGACGGTTGGCAGTATTGAATAACCGGCGCTATAACGAATACAATCATCAAAACACGGCGTTCTTTTGCCTGTTTGAATGTGAAAATGATCCTGGCATCGCCACGGCTCTTTTTGATGAGGCATTTGCCTGGGCGCGTTCACAAAATCTGGATCGCATGATAGGACCGAAAGGTTTCAGTGTATTCGATGGATTGGGCTTATTGGTCAAAGGCTTTGAATATCGACCAGCCTTCGGGCTTCCATACAACCATCCCTACTACCCGGCTTTAATCGAAACAGCAGGTTTCCAGGCAGAGAGCGAATTGGTTTCTGGTTATCTGGATGCCAGTATGGAATTCCCAGAAAAAATCCATCAGATAGCCGAGACGCTGAAACAACGCCGCGGATTAACCATTGCGCGGTCCCGTTCGCGCGCCGACTTGCGCGCCCTGGTTCCGAACCTGAAGACTCTCTATAATCAATCACTGGACGACACGGTTGGAACCGTGCCGCTTACCGATGAAGAAGCCAAAACTCTGGCAGAGCAATTGCTCTGGTTTGCGAATCCACGGCTGATAAAAATCGTAATGAAGGGTGATCGCCCGGTCGGTTTCCTATTCGCTTACCCAGATATCTCCGCTTCCCTTCAAAGGACGCGGGGGAGAATCTTCCCGCTTGGTTGGATCGATATGCTGCTGGAGATCCGTCGAACGCGCTGGATCAACATCAACGGAGCCGGCATGGTAAAGGATTACCGCGGCCTCGGGGGAACTGCCTTGCTCTTTAGTGAGATGGTGAAGAGTGTGAAGGAAGAAGGGTATCAATTCGCTGATCTGGTGCAGATAGGTACAGATAACGAGCGCATGCAACGCGAGTTGCGCAGATTGGGGATAGATTTCTACAAAATTCACAGAGTATACGTAAAACAATTGGTGTAGCGATGAATAAATTTACAGATCGAGGTTACTTGCGAGAGCAGCAATATAAAACTCCTGCGAATTTGGAGGCGCGGATTACCTTGCACCGCAAGTTTGGCACTACCCAGGAAAACTGGTTCCATTGGGTGATTAGCCATGCAGCCCTCGATAAAGAAACCTCGATTTTAGAGCTCGGCTGCGGACCGGGTGATTTGTGGCGCGAGTGTGCGACGCTCATTCCAGAAACTATCTCCATCACACTCGGTGATCTTTCCGCAGGCATGCTGCGCCAGGCTCGAAATGCAATCAGTAAACTTGCAAATCCCCGGTTTCTCGTGATCGATGCACAATTTTTACCTCTTCACAGATCCAGCTTCGATCTCGTCATCGCCAATCACATGCTCTACCACGTGCCTGATATCCAGCAGGCCCTGAGAGAAATCCGACGAGTTTTAAGGCCAGGCGGGCGCTTTCTAGCTGCAACCAATGGAAATAACCATATGCGCCAACTGGATGACCTCATTCGAAAGCATTCTCCGCAATTTGCCGGGATGCGCAATGTAGCACAGCGCTTTTCCTTAGAAAATGCGGCCGAGATACTATCCCCGGTCTTTCCAGATAACCAGGTCTATATCTTTGAAAATGATCTGAAGGTAACTGAGACGTTACCGTTAGCAAATTACATTGAATCGCTAGGTATTGCCATTGAGGGGTTAATCGATCAGAACATCCTCGAAGCAATCATCGCCGACGCCCATATCGATATCGACAAGTTCGGATACTTTTATATCGGAAAATCGCAAGGTCTAATTCTCGCTACTTGACCCCACAGAATCGATTCGAGTTTATAATCCGATCTGGCAAATAAGGAACACTGCGATAGCTGCTACTCAGATATTATTACCGGTCATTGATTGGCAAAAATGCCAGGCTTGTGAGCCGTGCCAGGCGCGGCTGGTGTGTAAAACGCGCGCCATCGTTCAGCTTGACCCGGGCGAACCCCCATACATCGATCCTGAGCGCTGCACTCACTGCATGCTTTGCATACAAGCGTGCCCATGTTCTGCGATTTCCTGGGATCACTCTGAAAATCTTCATTCGATTTGACGCTAAAGCCCTAATCTAGTAAACTAATCTTTCCCAGGGCAGCAAAAGTCTGGCCCATGGAGGGTGGTCCGATTGCCAAGCTGAAAGCCATCCTGGAGATAGCCGGTTGTCCAATCTAGCCCAAACATCCTACGATATCCGCCAGGCCATATCCCCAAACCGAATGCAAGGTTTATGGCGCATGATGAGAGGATTCCGCCTGGCTTATCTTGGGGCGGCCCTCAGCCTGGGAATCGCAGCGATTTCAAAAACTGGCACCTACTTATTGCTGCGCTATTTTTCAGATCGCATCCTGGGAGAACTGGGAGGCGGTCAATTTTCCGCGGCTGCCATCCAGACTCTGCCCTTGGTAGCACTTGGTTTTGTCGGGCTGGCATTATTTGAAGGCAGTTTTACATTTCTAAGCGGTCGCCTTGCAGCCTATACCGCAGAAGGCATCGCCCTACGCCTGCGAAACTTCCTGTTCGATCATATTCAACGCCTGACCTTCACTTATCACGATAAAACCCAAACGGGCGAGTTGATCCAGCGCAGCACATCCGATGTGGATGCTTTAAGGCGGTTTTTCGCTGATCAGGCTATTGGAGTTGGGCGTATTCTTTTGCTATTTATTATTAATTTCAGCGCATTGGTCAGCCTGAATGTACGCCTGGCCCTGCTATCGATCATCGTAGTTCCCGTGATCGTGCTGATTTCGATCTACTTCTTCCGGAAGGTGACAAAAGCTTACGAAGCCTACCAGGAGCAGGAAGCAGTTGTTTCGACGACCCTGCAAGAAAACCTGACCGGTGTGCGCGTGGTAAAAGCTTTCGCCCGCCAGGATTTTGAACGAAAGAAATTTGAAAAGGAAAACTGGGAAAAGTTCATGCGCGGCCGGCGATTACTACTGATGCACTCAACGTTTTGGCCTCTATCTGATATCCTGTGCGGGGCCCAGATGCTGGGCGGTTTCACGATGGCAGCCATTCTGGCGATTCGCGGCGAAATAAGTGTTGGAACCTATGTCGCTTATGCTGGGCTCGTGGTTTGGCTTATTTGGCCCATGCGTAACCTCGGTCGTTTAATTGTCCAGACCTCTACGGGTTTGGTTTCATACGGGCGGGTGATGGAGATTGTCCGGCAAGATCGAGAGCAATTGGAACTTGGAAGTTACTCTCCTGACGGACCGCTGCGCGGCGATGTGATGTACGAGAATGTGGAATTCACTTATGAGCCCGTACCAATCCCAGAAAAGCGGGCAGAAACAGCTCCTTCGCCATCTCCAGAGAAGAGTATTGTAGAGCCACCGCCTACTCTTAAAGAGATCAATTTCCGATGCCTGCCCGGGCAAATCATCGCCTTGCTAGGCTCAACCGGTTCGGGGAAGACCAGCCTGATGAATCTGCTGCCGCGCTTCTACGAATACACAGGCGGCAGGATTTTGCTGGATGGTGTGGAGCTGAATCAATATCCAAAGAACTATCTACGCAGGCAGATTGGGATCGTTGAGCAAGAACCGTTCCTTTTCTCCCGCAGCATCCACGAAAATATCACCTATGGGGTAGGACGCAATGTCCCCTTTAGTGAGGTTGAAGAGGCAGCACGTGCTGCGGCTATTCATGATGTGATCCTTTCTTTCCCGGATGGGTATAACACCTTGATCGGGGAGAAAGGCGTGACGCTCTCAGGTGGACAAAAGCAGCGCGTGGCGATCGCTCGAACCCTGTTGAAGGACCCACGAATTTTAATCATGGACGATTCAACCTCCTCAGTGGATACAGAGACCGAAGCGGAGATTCGCGCGGCATTGGATCGCCTGATGCAAGGGCGCACCAGTTTTATCATCGCTCATCGCATTCAGAGCGTCATGGATGCAAATTTAATCCTGGTGCTGGACCGGGGTCGGATCGTCCAAAGCGGAAAGCACCAGGATTTGATGGAAGAGGATGGCATTTATCGCCAGATTTACGAAATCCAGACACGCATTGAGACTGAACTGGATAAGGAAATCAAGAGCGCCCACGCTGTGGCTGAACCAGGCCTGGATTAAACCTTATACTCAAGAGAATTCAGCGACATGAGCGACGCATTTTTTGAAGAAGAAGAATTCACTACCCAATTTAATGGGCGCATTGTTTGGCGCATACTTTCTTTGACGAAACCCTACCGGAATTGGGTAGCCGGGTTCTTATTCGCTATCGCCCTGGTGTCGCTGCTCGATTCTTATTTCACCTACCTGAGCAAGCGTATCGTCGACGAAGGCATCGTAGCGAATAACCAATCTGCTTTGTTGGGAATCGTGACGACGTATGGCTCCTTGCTCCTGGTTCAGGCTTGCTTTGTATTCACATTTATTTATTTGGCTGGCGTTTTAGGCGAGCGCATCCGTTATGATTTGCGTCAAAAAATGTTCAGCCATTTGCAGGATCTGTCGCTCTCCTACTTCAATCAGACCCCTGTGGGTTGGATTATGTCTCGGGTCACATCTGATTCGGAGCGGGTTTCAGAGCTGGTTACCTGGGGATTATTGGACGTAACCTGGGGTCTGATGAACCTCATCACAGCCACCTCCTTTATGCTGATCATCAATTGGCGGTTGGCGCTGATCGTCTTGACGATAATACCCATCCTCATCGTGGTTGCAGTGCAATTCCGAAAGAAGATATTAGTTGAATTCCGCACGTCGCGCAAATATAACTCTAAGATCACAGGCGCCTACAACGAGAACATTACCGGAGTTCGGGTGGTGAAAGCTCTTGGGCGCGAAGATGAGAACATGCGCGAGTTCGGAGTTCTCACCAGCGAAATGTACCGGTCGAGTTACCGGGCTGCATGGCTTTCAGCCCTATTCCTGCCCACCGTGCAGATGATCAGTGCCCTGGCTCTAGGGAGTATCGTGTGGTTTGGTGGATTACAGGCTCAATATGGTGCAATGACGATTGGCGGGATCCAGGCTTTTGTTTCGTATATTACGTTCATGATGTGGCCCATCCAGGATCTGGCCCGCGTTTACGCTGAGCTCCAACAAGCCGTTGCATCTGCTGAGCGCATGTTCTCTTTGATCGATGCTGTTCCGGAGGTGGCAGACCGACCAGGCGCCATGGATCCGGGCAGTCTGCGAGGTGAGATCGAGTTTGACCATGTGTCTTTTACCTACGAGGATGGCAAGCCGGTTCTCACCGATTTCAACCTGAAAGTTCATGCGGGAGAAACCATCGCTTTGGTTGGCCCGACCGGTGGTGGCAAATCTACCATTGTAAATCTACTTTGCCGGTTCTTCGAACCGAAAGCGGGTGTAATCCGCATTAACCGGGTTGATTACACGCAGTACACCCAGCAAAGCATTCAATCCAGGGTAGGGATTGTCCTGCAAACTCCACACCTGTTCTCAGGCACAATTCGAGAGAATATTCGCTACGGACTGCTGGAAGCAAGCGATCAGGAAGTCGAGCAGGCTGCAAAACTGGCAGGCGCACACGAATTTATCCAGACCTTCGAGAAAGGCTATGATTCCGAGGTTGGCGAAGCTGGAAACATGCTTTCGACGGGTCAAAAACAACTCATCAGTCTGGCGCGAGCTGTGCTTTCACGCCCGGAGATCTTCATCATGGACGAGGCTACCAGCTCAGTAGATACCTTGACGGAGGCGTTGATCCAGCAAGGGATGGAGACTCTAATGCGCGGGCGCACCAGTTTTATCATCGCCCATCGTCTCTCGACAATACGTAAAGCCAATCGGATTCTGGTGATCGAAAATGGTCGGATTGCCGAAATGGGGAGCCACGCCGAGCTTCTTCGCCAGCGCGGTCATTACTATCGCCTTTACACACAACAATTCCGCAAACAGCTCGAACTAGAATTCGATCCATTCAAGGCTACAGGTCAAGCTCCTGCGTAATTTTTTCCATTCATGCAGGATGACGGGAATAGAGTGTGTCGTAGAACGCTGCTTCAATCCCGGTAAATTAGCGCGTGTGTAACATTTAGACGTAGATTCAGTTATCAATCATGTAAGAATCATTACAGAATAATGAACTTTGATTGACAATTAATCAGAGTAAGGTTATTCTTGCCAATGATGGTACGGTTTTCCGCATAGGGGCGTCATCAGGTCGATCAAACAGGTATGGAAAAAGAAACTATTTTTATTGTAGATGACAACCGGCAGATTGCCGATTTCTGGGCGAAAACCTTACTGCCCGATTTGGGGTATAAGACGCTGGTTGCTTACAACGGTAGATCCGCCCTGGAAATTCTCCGCCATCATCCCGTTTCACTTATGCTGATCGATTTGCACCTCCCGGACATGAGCGGTCTGGATGTACTCCGTCAGCTCGCAGACGAAGGCCGAACGGTGCCGACGATCCTGGCAACCGCTCACGGATCTGAAGAGATTGCGGTGGAATCCTTTCACTTGGGTGTACAAGATTATCTCACCAAGCCCGTCGATAGCGCCCAGCTCAACAAGGCGCTTACAAGGGCATTGTCAGTATCGCGCTTGCGACGAGAAAAAAGCCTCTTGACGGCTCAATTGCGTGAGCAAGTGAAAAACCAGATGATTATGGGTCGCATCGGCCAAAGCGTCATCTCAACTCTGCATTTGGATGAGGTCTTGCGCCGTATCGTCCACGCAGCTGTTGAACTGACACACGCCGAAGAGGGTTTCATCGCCCTTCCAGATGAGCACACCGATCGGCTGTACTTGCGAGCTGTCTGGAACATTGCTGAGGAAAAGGCAAAAACCATGCGCCTGCCGGTGACCGATACACTGGTTGGCGAGGCGCTCTCCCAAAGAAAAGCGATCCGAAGCAACCGCCAATCGGATCATGAGCAGCTCATCAAGGTGAGCACAGGTTTTTTGGTCCATAGCCTAATGCACATGCCCATCATCCATCGAGACCAACCTTTGGGCGTGCTTTCGGTTGTGAACCACAGCAGCGCACGTCCTTTCCAGGAGAAAGACGAAGCGTCACTGGCTGCCCTGGCGGGTTATGCAGCCATTGCGATCGACAATGCGATTCTTTACGAACGCGCCCAGCAGGTCATTGCCGAACGAATGCGGGCGGAAGAGGCTTTGCGTACCAGCGAAGAACGCTATGCCCTGGCCGCCGAGAGTGCCAACGATGGAATTTGGGACTGGGATTTACTTGCCAATGCACTCTATCTCTCAGCTCGCTGGAAATCGATCCTGGGCTATAAACCTTCCGAGATAGGCTCGGATCCGGACGAATGGTTAAAACGGGTTCATCCTGATGATCTTGATAAGGTAAGAGTTGGTATTTCCGCGTATCTCGAACGCCACACGGAGTACCTCGAAATCGAACACCGCCTGCAACACAAGAACGGCGAATATCGTTGGATGCTCTGCCGAGGTAAGGCGGTTTGGGACGCAAACGATCAAGCCAATCGTCTGGCAGGATCATTGACCGATATCACAGACCGCAGGAATAACGAACAAAGGCTTCTACAAAATGCCTTTTATGACCAGCTCACCGGTCTGGCGAACCGCGCCCTTTTCAACGATCGCTTGACGATGGCGATCCAACGCGGACAAAGGCGCAGCGATTATCTGTTTGCAGTGCTATTCCTGGATCTTGACCGGTTCAAGGATATTAACGATAGTCTGGGACATTTCTTCGGAGATAGGCTGCTGATCGCCATCGCACGGATTTTGGAAAAGCGTTTACGCCCCACAGATACGGTGGCGCGTTTTGGCGGAGACGAATTCGTTATTCTATTGGACGATATCCGTCTGAGTACGAATGCAACCCAAATCGCTGATTGGATTCAAGATGCATTGAATTCCCCGATCACGGTTGGGGTACATGAAGTCTATATATCAGCCAGCATCGGCATCGTGTTAAGCGAGACGGGTTATTCCAACCCTGCGGACGTTTTGAGGGATGCTGATATAGCCATGTACCATGCCAAATCCAGTGGAAAAGCGCATTTCGAAATTTTCGATCCATTGATGCGCACGCGCATCATGGAACGATTAGAGATGGAGAATAATCTACGCCGGGCTTTTGAGAAAAATGAGCTGCGTGTCTACTATCAGATCATTGTTTCTCTCGAAACCGGCAATATAAAAAGCCTCGAGGCTTTGGTGCGCTGGCAGCACCCCTCTCGAGGTCTGTTGGAACCTAAAGATTTCCTGCCCCTGGCAGAGGAGACCGGGCTGATTGTTCAGATTGATCGCTGGGTGACGCAAGAGGCCTGCCAACAGTTGCATAAATGGCAGCAAGAATTTCCCTGGTTAGCATCCTTAGGTGTCAGTGTAAATTTTTCAAGCAAACAATTTGTACAAAAGGATTTGCTCACCTTTATCCAGAAAGTGCTTACTGAGACCCAAGTAAATCCTGAATGCTTAACCGTTGAAATTACTGAAAATATCATCGTTGATAATCGGGATGATATTATTGAGCTGTGTAACCATATCAATGATTTAGGTGTGCATGTCCAAATCGATGATTTTGGCAGCGGTTACTCCTCCTTAAGCTACTTATCCAAATTCCAATTCAATGCGTTAAAAATCGATCGTAGTTTTATTAAAAAGATCGTCGAAAACAGGAGTGAGGCAGAAATCGTACAGGCAATTGTGCTGCTTTCGCATCGATTGGGAATCGGTGTAATTGCCGAAGGAGTCGAGACTGAAGGTCAACTCGCTCAGCTCAAGGGATTGGGTTGCGAGTATGGTCAGGGATATCTGCTCTCCGAGCCCGTACCGGAAGCAACGGCTGTCCGTTTTCTAGTCGATAACAACCGAACTTAAATCCTCCTCGGGCTCAGGGTAGTGCATGTCAAATCCTTTGAGCGTTTCCACCAGAATTGAAGCGATCACCAAATTTCGGTACCACTTTTTATTGGCAGGGACAATGTACCAGGGCGCCCAGGGCTTGCTGGTTTTTCTGATTGCATCCTCATAGGCTTTCTGATATTGCCCCCATAAGGCGCGCTCTTGTAAATCCCCGACATTGAATTTCCATTGTTTCGTTGGGTCATCCAGGCGAGCTTGCAACCGTTCTTTTTGCTCATCCTTGTCAATATTGAGGAAGAACTTAAGGATGGTAGTCCCCTCTTCTGCTAACAAACGCTCGAATTCATTGATGTGATCATAACGACGCGACCACACATCTTTTGATACCAGGTTATGCACACGCACGACTAACACATCTTCGTAATGCGAACGATTGAATATAACGATCTCGCCTTTAGCCGGTGTTTGTGAATGCACCCGCCATAGATAATCGTGCTCCAGCTCGGGGACAGTAGGCACCTTGAAGCTGGCTACGCGCACTCCCTGGGGGTTAACGCCATCGAATACATGCCGGATGACTCCATCCTTTCCGCCGGTGTCAGTTGCCTGCAATACGATCAACAGCTTGTGGCGGTGTTCTGCAAACAAAAGCTCTTGTAGTGACTCCAATTCATCGTTCAACTTTTCGAGGACTTTGCCAGCAGCCTCTTTCCCCTCTGGAAATTCCTGCGTATCACCAGGATCCCACGCATCTAAATCCACCTTACTTCCTGGCTTTATTTTATATCGCTGCATTTCTGGCCTCCGCAGTAACAAAGATATTAATACCACTCAATTTTATACCAATAACACGCCAGGGAAGCATATTTCTGCTAAAATTAAGAAGAATAAATCGGTATTGATTCGGTGTCAATCCGAAAAATGAAGGGCATCGGGGTGTCCCAAAATTTCGGATAGGTTCTTGGTAAATATTTTGAGAATGGATTATGAAATTACCCAGTAAACCCATAATTTACCAGCAGTTTTCGACAGACCAGATCGAACGAATCGATTCAGAAGTGATTGTCGAAACTCCCGTGACCCTGACAGTCAATGGCGAAGACTGGCTTACCTTTATGTGTACTCCCGTTGACCTGGAAGCTATGGCAGTAGGTTTCCTCTTCAACGAAGGCTTGATCAAGGCTGCAGACGAGATCGCTTCAGTCCGACTCTGCGCATCGGGCGATATCCTGGATGTCTGGGTGTACCACAGCGTTGAAAAACCACAAAATTGGCGGCGGACGTCGGGTTGCACAGGTGGGGTGACTTCCGTGGATACGGAGGTGTATGCCCATCCATCCTTGAATGGAGCTACACTCAGCGCGGGAGCTGTGGGCGAATTAATCGGGCAGTTATTCGAATCACAGCAACTGTACAGGTCATCCGGCGGAGTTCATACCTCTGCACTGAGTAACGGCAAACAGATGATCGTAGTCGCTGAAGACATTGGTCGGCACAACACCCTGGATAAAATCGCCGGACGGGTATTATTGGAGAAAATCAGCCTGCCTCAGCGTGTCATCCTGACCACCGGGCGAATCAGCTCGGAAATGTTACAGAAATCTGCGCGTATGTCGGCTTCTATCGTGATATCGCGCACTTCTCCCAGCTCATTATCGATTGAGATGGCCGAATATCTGGGGATCACATTGATCGGTTATGCACGCAGGAATCGGTTCAATGTCTATTCCCATCCCGAGAGGATCATTTCGACCTCCAAGTTGCAGGTAATTGCAAAGGAGCCCATTTTCACCTGAGAAAATGGGCTTTTCTTTATTTCGACATTGAGGACCCCAATGAGCAATAAAAGCACAAAATATAAACCTCTTGATCCTGAAATCGTCAGCCTTACCCAGAAGCATGGAAACGCGCCAGAGGCCCTATTAGAGATCTTTCAAATCTTGCAAGATCAACGTGGAGGCTTATCCCGCACGACGATTGAAGCCACCGCCCGGTCTCTAAAAATACCGGCGCAACATGCCTATGGTCTTGCAACCTTTTATTCGATGCTCAACACCGAACCACGTCAAGAACAGGTTGTGCGCGTGTGTAACGGCCCAGTGTGTTGGTTAAAACGCGCAACACAAGTGCGGCAGGCGCTCGATGCGGAGATAGAAACCCGTCAGCGGCTACAATCGATTCCAGACGAAAACACAGCCTGGCGCATCGAGAACACCAGTTGCCTGGGATTATGCGACCGAGCTCCGGCTGCCCTGGTAGGAGAAAAACAAGCGGGTCCTGTTGATCCCGAGCAGGCAAGCAAAATCTTGCAGGGCTGGTACGGTCAGCTTACTGAATATTCAAAGGCGCGTCCAGGCGAAGTGCGTGTGATGATGGCCCATGTGGGTGATATCGATCCGGATTCCCTGCAATCCGCGTTAGAACATGACGCATATCTTGGATTGCAGAATGCCCTGGCGCATGATTCTGAAAAAACGCTCAAAGAAGTCGAGGCTTCTGGGCTTACCGGCCGAGGCGGGGCAGGTTTTCCCGTAGGTCGCAAGTGGCGTTTCGTCGCCCAGGCTGAGAAAACACCGAAATATGTGATCTGCAATGCAGATGAATCCGAACCTTTAATCTTTAAAGACCGGGTTCTCATCGATAGCAATCCGCACCAAATTCTGGAAGGGATGGCAATAGCTGGCTACGCTACCGGAGCTCAGGAGGGATACATTTATATCCGCGGCGAGTATGCCAGCCAGGCAAGACGACTGGAGAAGGCGATTCGAGAAGCTGAGCGGGCCGGCTGGCTGGGAAAGGACATCCAGGGCAGCAGCTTCAGCTTCCATATCCACGTCCATCGTGGGGCAGGGGCTTATATATGCGGCGAAGAAACCGCCCTGATCGAATCGTTAGAAGGCAAGCGCGGCGAGCCGCGGTCTCGCCCGCCTTATCCGCCCTCCTTTGGCTATAAAGGGTTACCCACGTTGGTCAATAATGTGGAATCTTATGCAGCCGTACCATCGATTATGCGGAATGGTGCTAGCTGGTATCGCGGCTTAAGTACTGCCAGCACACCCGGTACGAAAATGTATATGATCCTGGGGCATGTAAACCATCCAGGGCTTTTCGAAGCGCCTTTCGGCCTGACTTTACGCCAGACGATCGATGGGTTTGGCGGAGGCATGTTGCCCGGTTCCGAATTCAATTTCGCCCTCACGGGCGGCGCCGCAGGGACGATCGTTCCATCCCATCTCATGGATATTCCGATCGATTACGCTTCCGCTTCCCAGGGCGTCTCCTTGGGCGCTGGAGCCTTTCTGATATGCGATCAAAGCGTTTCCCCACTGGAATTCTTGCGTGAGCTGCTTCGCTTTTTCTCCCATGAATCTTGTGGGAAGTGCACCCCGTGCCGCGTGGGCACAAGCAGGTCCTTTGAGCTTCTTTCCGCAATGGCAGCCGGCGATGGAAAACCAGGGGATGCGGAAGAGCTTATGCGTCTGGCGGATGGGATGCAAGTGGCCTCATTTTGTGGTCTGGGTCAATCGGTTGCCATACCGATGAAATCCGCTCTAACTCGCTTTTCTCGGTTTTTCTCATTGGAGTAAGCATCATGACGATCAACCTGACCATCAACGGGAAACCGGTTCAAGCGCTGCAAGGCCAGACCATCCTTGAAGCTGCTCGTGAAAACCGGATCGTTATCCCAACCTTGTGCTATCACAAAGACCTCTCGCCTGTAGGCTCCTGTCGCTTGTGCCTGGTGGAGGTCGAAAAGATGCGCGGACAAGTCGCCGCCTGCACCACGCAAATAAGCGAAGGGATGGGAGTGCAGACCGAAACGCCGGCGGTCATCCAATCTCGGCGACTCGTACTTGAGTTGCTCTTGATGAATTATCAGGATTCTGGCTATTCAGCCCGCGATGAAAACCCTAACGAGTTCATGCACTGGATCGAGCATTATGACGTGCAACGACCGGCGGGTATAAAATCAACCACCCGATTCGAAGTCAACAGCGATCCCAATCCCTTCTTATGGGTGGATTTCAACAAATGCATTTTATGCACCCGTTGTGTGCGCGCTTGTGCAGAAGTACAGGGCCGTTTTGTATGGGGAGTGGGAGAACGCGGCAACGAGGCGCGCATCATCGCCGGCGCAGATACGCACCTGATCGAAGCCCGTTGCGAATCTTGCGGAGCTTGTGTGGCTTACTGCCCCACCGGCGCTCTGGACAACAAACTTTCATTAGGCCAAGGCGCACCTGAGAAAACTGTGACAACCACCTGCACGTACTGCGGTGTGGGATGTCAATTTGATTTACAGGTCAAAGATGACCATATCTTGCGGGTGGTTTCCAACCCGAAGGCTCCCGTCAACGGCATGCATTTGTGTGTGAAGGGACGCTATGGATACGATTTCGTGCATCACCCAGAGCGCCTGACGAAACCTCAGGTACGGCGCTACCTATTGGAAGGCCAGCCCAAACCTGGCTCAAAACAAACCGACCGAAATAGCCCTCTATGGGATTGGGTTCCCGTAGATTGGGACACCGCTTTAGAAGTTACAGCCAGCAAGTTGCGGCGGGCGCGCGATCTGTATGGGCCAGATCGTATCGGCATTTTAACATCAGCGAAGTGTCTGAACGAGGAAAACTATCTGATGAATAAGTTCGCCCGGCAGGTGATCGGAACCAATAATATCGATCATTGCGCCCGTCTTTGACACTCCAGCACCGTGGCCGGTCTGGCCACCACGTTCGGCTCGGGCGCTATGTCCAATTCCATGGATGACATCGTCCACCACGCACAGGTAATTTTTATTATTGGCTCCAACACCACGGAGCAGCATCCGGTTTTTGGCACCCAAATACGCCAGGCCGTGTTAAAACGCAAGGTCAAGCTGGTGGTTGCAGATCCCCGGAGAATCGATATCACCGAATTTGCCACGCTCCATTTACGCCATCGACCGGGCACAGACGTTGCTCTAATCAACGGATTGATGTATATTATTTTGGAGAAGAAGTGGGAAAACCAGGAGTTTATTCGCCTGCGCACGGAAGGTTTTGACGAATTCAAAGCCACAGTCCTGGAGTACCCACCCCAGCGGGTTGCGGAGATCACAGGTATACCTGTAGAGCAGCTCGATCAGGCCGCGAAAATCCTGGCTACCAACAAGCCAATGGCGGTCATATGGGCAATGGGCATTACCCAACACATAGTCGGCGTGCGTAATGTAATGGATCTGGCAAACTTACAAATGCTGCTCGGCAATATAGGTGTTCCAGGCGGCGGCGTCAATCCACTGCGCGGGCAAAATAACGTCCAGGGCGCCTGCGATGTGGGAGGTCTGCCGAACGTCTTTCCGGGATATCAACCCGTAAACCAGGAAGAAACTCGCCAAAAATTCGAGGCTGCATGGGGAGTGCCCCTTTCAGGTCAAATTGGTCTGACGGTTACAGAAATGTTGCCTTTAGCCGGTGAAGATCGCATAAAGGCGCTTTACATTCTCGGAGAGGATCCGATCATGTCGGACCCGGATAGCAACCATATCCGCCGCTGCATGCGCACCTGTGAGTTTATCGTTCTTCAAGAGATCTTCCCCTCTGAAACTGCTGCCTATGCTGACGTTCTGCTCCCGGGTGTCAGCTTTGCAGAAAAATCGGGCACCTTCACCAACACAGAGCGCCGCATTCAGCTCGTGCGACAGGCTATTCAGCCACGCGGCGAGGCGCAGCCCGATTGGTGGATCACCTCCCAGATTGCCCAGCGTATCCTGGCTGGCGGGGAACGTAAGCCTATCTCTGGTAGTCATGCCACCTGGGAATACAGCAACAGCGAACAAATCCTGAATGAAATCGCAGCCCTCACCCCCAGCTATGCTGGCGTGAGCGTTGACCGTCTGGAGCGAGGCGATCGCTTGCAATGGCCTGTAAAGAGCCTGGATCACCCGGGTACGCCAATTTTACACGTCGGTCAATTCACCCGAGGGTTGGGCAAGTTCATCCCAATCGATCATATTCCTCCTGCGGAGCTGCCCGACGACAGCTACCCCATGTTGTTGAGCACCGGTCGTGTTTTATATCACTGGCATGGAGGTGAAATGACTCGCCGGTCTCAAGGATTACTGGCCGTGTATGATCAGGCGCTAATCGAAGTTAACCCAGACGACGCGGCTCACCTGGGCTTGAATGGGAGCAAGCGGGTGCGCGTGACCTCCCGGCGTGGCAGTATAGAGGCCGAAGCACTGGTAACCGACCGAGTTCCACCGGGTATGGTCTATGCCAATTTCCACTTCCCTGAGGCTTCAGCCAATGAGCTGACCATCGCTGCGCTGGATCCAGTAGCAAAAATACCGGAATATAAAGTTTGTGCCGTCAAAGTGGAGCTGGCAAATTAGCCGGCTCAGAAGTTTCAAAGAGGTAATCGCAAGATGAAACCTATGATAAATGTTTGGATCCTGGCTTTCTGTTTTTGCCTGTTCTTCGCTCTGGCGGGCTGCAGCTTACTGGAGCCAGCTCCACCGCTGCCCACCCTCGACCAAAACCTGTTGTTCACCCAGGCTGCCGGTACATTGATGGCGCAATTTACACAGGCGGCAGTCGTATCCACAGCTACCGCCTTAGCCGAACCCGTCCAACCGTCGCCGCAAGAGCCGACCCAAACGGATACACTGCTTCCCAGCCAGACATCTTCGCCAACGCCTCCTCCGAGTGCGACCCCCACAAACATTCCCTCTCCCACACTGGTTGCAGCCACGGCAACCCCGGCGCTACCTACCTCGGCGCCCCTCCCATGCCTGGCAGCGAAATTTGTTAAGGATGTAACGGTGCCAGACGGAACCCGGTTTAATCCTGGAGCCGATTTTACGAAAACCTGGCAGCTGCAAAATGCCGGTTCTTGTACTTGGGATGAGGATTTCTCCCTGGTTTTTGTGGACGGAGATCAATTAGGCGGGGATGATTCAGTCCCATTGCCCGACGAAGTAGAACCAGGAGAAAGGGTTAATGTGTCGGTAGATCTCACTGCCCCTCAAAACCCGGGCGAATATCGTGGTGAGTGGATGCTAGAAGATGATAGCGGCGAACAATTCGGCCTGGGAAGTAAAGCCGATAAAGTATTTTGGGTGGAAATTCGCGTGAAAGAAGTAGAGAGCGGAACTGCTTACAGCTTTGTGGAAGCTTATTGCGAAGCCGATTGGGAAAACAGTGAAGAGGAAGATCTTCCTTGTCCCGGCGAGACTGACGACTCCTCTGGATTTGTTGTACGCCTGGATACTCCCGAACAGGAAAATCGCAATGAGAATGAGCCAGCCTTATGGACTCAGCCTCCCCTGGAGGATGAGGGATGGATCAAGGGGACTTTCCCAGAAGTCAAGATCAAAGACGGCGATCACTTTCTAGCAGATGTCGGCTGCCTGGCGGATTACAATAAATGCAACATCACCTTTGAGGTGAGCTACATAGAGGATGATAAGAAAGCCCAAAGTCTTGGAAAATGGACTGAGGAATACGACGGCGAGATCACCCGTATCGATATCGATCTCAGCGACCTTGCTGACAAAACGATACAAATCATATTGATCGTCAAGGCTAATGACGCTCACCGAGACGATGCCGCATTTTGGCTGGTGCCGCAAATTGCGCGTTAACTAGGAAATTCGATCTCCAATTACTAACTAGGGATTCTCTCCCGGAAGGTGATTGGGGATCGCGCTTATTCAGAACGAAGTGGACTCGCAAGTCTCGCAAGAGTAATCGGAAACGAGATTCACAGGTCGCAGGCTGTGGGTACAAAAGGTCAGTGCTCATCCATTTACCTGGAACTCAACTCACTAGGTCTCATCTCAAAAATGGTAATTTGGGGTGTGTGCGGCGGCTTTGCCGCCGCACACACCCCAATCCCCTCCTATTTTTGAGATAGCTTCTAATAAGGAGTCTTCCCAATCATGTGTGGAATATTCGGTATCGTTACTGCAGAAGAGCAAAACCTGGGGCCAATTTTAGTCGAGGCAGGACGGCGATTATCTTATCGCGGCTACGATTCGGTTGGCTGCGCTACCCTTAAAGAAAACCTGACGATTGATTTACGAAAAGATGTTGGTAAAGTTGATGCAGTAGCCCAGCGCCTGAATTTTGAGGAAATGTCGGGTAGACGCGGAATTTTACAGCTGCGCTGGGCAACATTTGGGCCGCCTTCACAGGTGAATGCCCAACCCCACCTGGATTCAGACGGTGATGTGGTTGGCGCCCACAATGGCAATGTGGTTAATAACGTTGAGTTGCGCGAGGAGTTTATCTCCGAAGGCATGACCGTTCGATCCACGAACGACGGCGAATCCTGCGTGCATGCTGTGGAGCGCTACCTGGATCGAGGCATGGGGTTTGTTGACGCTATCCGCTGCGCCTATCAAGACCTGGCGGGAGATTACGCGTTTGTGATCGGAAGGGTGGGCGAAAACGAATTATACGCAATCAAGAAAGGCTCCGGGCTGGTGGTCGGGGTGGGTGAAGGATTTACCTGTGTTTCCTCGGATTTGCCATCTATCCTGCCCCTCACCAGACAGGTGATTCGAGTGCTCGACGGCGAGGTGGTTACTCTACGTGCGCAGGATGTAGAAATTCACAGGGTAAAGGATGGACAGAAAATAGACCGTCCCGCTGAAGTTATTCTGGAGAGCATGGAAGCTGCTCAAAAAGGCGGCTATCCGCATTTTATGCTAAAAGAAATTCACGAACAACCCATTGTCGCCAAAGAACTACTCCATGTATTGGATCAATCACGGGATGTCGATCAAATCATTGAGAAAATTACCAAAGCCCGCCACCTCTACCTGGTTGGCTGTGGGACCAGTTATCATGCTTGCGTGCTCGCATCGGTATACTTTTCGCAACTGGCGGGCCGTTCAGCAATCCCGATCCTGGCTCCCCAATTTGATCCACAATACGGTCCGACTTTGACACCTGAAGATGTTGGCATCTTTGTCAGCCAAAGTGGCGAAACAAAAGATGTTCTAAATGCGATCGAGATCGCCCAACAGCGTGGAATGAGCATCCTGGGATTGGTAAATGTAATCGGCTCCACGCTGACACGCGTAAGTGAGTATTACTTGCCCCTGGCGTGCGGCTATGAGATCAGTGTGCCCGCAACGAAAACTTTCACAAATCAGGTGATTGCTTTTCTATATCTGGCTATGCGCCTGGGTGGAAGAAATACTGCGGAACTATCTCCCCTGCCAGAGTTAATCAGCAGCACGATCACCGCTTTGGAGTCACAAATCACCGATCTGAGCCCTATTCTCACCCCCTGGGATGACCTGTACTGCCTGGGATATGGCTACACATACCCCATCGCTTTAGAAGGCGCCTTAAAGCTGAAGGAAATTACCTATGCGCACTGCGAGGGAATCTTATCCACCGAATTTAAGCATGGACCTCTATCGGCTGTACAGGAAAATTATCCTGTAATTTTTGTTGCGACCCGTGATGACGTTCCGATCCTGGTGAGCGGAATCAATGAAGTGACATGCCGGGGAGGACGCGCGATTGTCATCGGGCCTGATGATAGCCGCTTGCGGGCGAATGCCAATGATCTGGTAGTTTTGCCTGCTGCACCTCCCCCCGTGCAGGCTTTACTCTCTGTATTTGCCCTGCAATTGCTCTCCTACCGGGTAAGCCTTGCGCGTGGTTACGACCCCGATTTCCCTCGAAATCTTAGCAAAACTCTGACCGTTGACTGATTATCTATCCGTTACCTAAATTTTTACACTCAGATTAAGAAGTTACGCACACAGTGGAAAATTGGGGGTGTTTGGGCGGGCTACGCCCGCCCAAACACCCCCAAAATTCCTCCAACTGCATAAGTACTAAGATTAATAACGAGGCAGTCATTAAGCAATGATGATCTATAATCCTCACCTGGAAGGAGACCCGTTCCTGTGGGAGGGCGGCACCGTTGGTGTGCTGCTGATCCATGGTTTCACCGCAACCACTGCCGAGGTCCGCCCCATGGGAAATATTTTGCACGAGCATGGCTACACGGTCGCGGGCCCTTTACTCCCTGGGCATTACACAAAACCAGCAGACCTCAATCGCGTCCATTGGCAGGACTGGGTCCGCACCGCGGAATCCGCCTATCATGAATTGAAGAGGCACTGTACACAGATCATCGTAGGAGGTGAGTCGACCGGAGCGCTGCTGGCGCTCTATCTGGCATCCGAATTTTTGGAGATTCGCGGTGTTTTAGCCTACGCTCCTGCCTTGCAACTCGCCATGAGCAATTTCGACCGACTACGCCTGTACTTGATTTCACCCTTTATACCCTTCATCCCCAAACAAAACATGGATGATGACACTCCGTGGCAGGGGTATTCTGTAAATCCTACGCGAGGTGTAATCCAACTGCTCCGCCTGCAAAAAGAGATTTATAAACGCCTGCCAGCGATCCACCAACCCATATTGCTGGTTCAAGGCCGTCTGGATGCGACCGTTCATCCCACCGTACCTGCCTTAATTGCTGAGAGTGTCAGCTCGCAACACACAGAGATCCACTGGATGGAAAATTCCCGCCACGTAGCAATCCTCGATAAGGAATTAAACAGTATCGCTAAAATTACCTTGGATTTTATCTCCCGCGCTTGCCTGGGCGCAAGCGAGTAGTTTCTATGAGATCAAACCGGACGGAGGCGCGATGAAAAGAGCCCTGCGCTGGTACGACTACATCACGGTCAATATCTATTACCTGGGCTTGACGACTCTCGCTCAAACGAACGGGCTGGTATTTCCGTTACTGATTCAGCAGTTCATCGGAGAAGGTGGAAAAGCCACCTTCTTCGGGCAGTTACGCCTCGGAACCTTAATGATTGCCTTGCTGGTCCAGGCGGCAATGGGAATGCTGTCTGACCGCAGTACCTTGCGTTGGGGTCGCCGACGACCCTTTATACTGGTCGGAACCTTTTTGGATTTAGTTTTTATCACTGCTATTGGTTTTGCTGCCGGCCTCGAAGGCGATTCCGGATATCTGGTTCTGTTTGCACTGGCGATCCTCCTGCAAATCTCATCCAATATCGCCCATAGCGCCCAACAAGGGCTGATTCCGGATCTGATCCCTGAAGATAAGCGCGGCAGGTTCTCCGGTATCAAAGCCGCTTTTGAACTGCCCATACCCTTGTTACTGGTTTCTTTTACGATTGCACGCTTGATCGGGCAGGGCAATCTCTGGGGTGGGCTGGCGCTCGCAATGGGAGTTCTTACCCTTTGCATGTTGATAACCATGCTGGTGCCCGAGAAACCGCTGCAAGAGCACCCTCCAAAGCTCGACTGGGGTGCTTTCTCGAGGCTGGCGGCAATGACCGGCCTGTTCAACCTCATCATCCTGGGGATGGGCGAGATGGTCAAGCTCACAGGGCGGGCGGTTCGAGAGGTGACTTCACCACTCGTTCTGGTTGCGATATTTGGAATGGTTGGATTGGCAGCGATGCTTCTGGCAGTGGCATTCGGCGTGGGCGTCAGCATTCGCTTCAGCCTGGGAAAAGAAGCCAGGGATTACCCCGCTTTCACCTGGTGGGTCATTAACCGGCTGGCATTCCTGGTCGGGGCCGTCAACCTGTCTACATTTGCCTTATATTTCATTCAGGCGCGATTAGGGTTTGAGCGCGAAAAAGCCGCCCAACCTGCATCCATTTTGATGTTGATTGTTGGAATTTTTATCTTACTCTCGGCTATGCCGAGCGGCTGGTTGGCAGACCGCTTTGGTCATAAACGGTTGGTAGCGCTGAGTGGCTGGACAGCCGCTTTTGGCACCCTGATCGCCTTACTGTTACCCAATCTGACCTTGATTTACATCGGAGGATGTTTTATCGGAGTAGCTACTGGTGTTTTCTTCACCGCGAATTGGGCGCTTGGCACAAGCCTGGTTCCAGGCGCCAAAGCCGGTCGGTACCTGGGGATCTCGAACCTGGCAGGCGCTGGCGCTGGCGCTGTCGGCGCATATATCGGGGGACCCATTGCTGATTACTTTACCGTAAATGTTTCCCAAATACCCGGATTGGGATACGTACTGCTTTTTGCGATCTACGGAATGCTTTTTTTGCTTTCCATATTTGCACTCGCAGGAGTAAAATCACCATCGATCCATCCAGGATCAGGTGTTTACTAAAATCCTTGACGGGTCAAATTCTTTACAAACAGAGCAAGATTAAACTTCGCTCAAAACAGGCAAAGCGAAAGCCTGGTCCGTCCAAGATTGAAGCACTTCAGCCACTCGGCTAAGCGCATTTG
>Ga0105106_10000188_pt1 | contig 41845 bp, 44 predicted proteins | sample PPLLaktember2015_5_FD_79109 | JGI IMG/M metagenome (GOLD analysis project Ga0105106, IMG submission 79109) | Freshwater sediment microbial communities from Prairie Pothole Lake near Jamestown, North Dakota, USA - PPLs Lake P8 Core (1) Depth... | ecosystem: Environmental > Aquatic > Freshwater >... | reverse complement strand
TGGGTCTTACAACTGGAAAAGACCCGCCGCCTGGATAGCCTGCCCGAACGGCCTTCGCAGCCACTCTCAGCAGCGAAAGCCCTGTAGCACGCGGGTGTTACGCCGGTTTAGCGCTGCCCACTGGTCGCACGCCCGATGGTCGCACGCCCATTGGGCGCCAACGCCATTGAATCGATGTAACTTTGAATAAAGGCTGGGTCCTGGTCCAGGTCGACCTGCTCGCTCATCAATGCCAGCTCAGTCCCCCAGGCAAAGCCAGCATCGCTCAGGAACATGGCTGCGCCCAAGCCAGCCCCATTGGCGATCGTCTCAACTTTTTCACGCCCCACCGGTGGGATCATCCCCAATTCGAGCACACTATCAATATCAACCTGCCCCCCGAAGGATCCGGTCAGGATTAAACGCTGGAGATCTTCTGCCTGAAGACCCAGGTTCTTCATCAAAACTTCGACGGCTGCCCGGATGGCGCCTTTAGCTTTTTGCAGCTCGCGAATATCCCACTGCGTTAGTGCCAGTCGCCCATCTCCGGTCAGGGGTATCCTGCGCGTGTCCTGGGCATTATCAGAAAGACTGTTTTCAGTCACCCAGGCCGGATTGATGCGCCCCGATTTCTCGATCGCCCCGCCCATACGCAGCTCGTGCACCACACTCAGCAAACCGGAACCAGTTAACCCAACTGGCGGCTCATTGGCAATGGTTTGCAGCGCCAACTGTTTCCCTTCCAGGTGCGCACCCACAATAGCCCCATCCACCGCCCGTGTGCCGCAGGAGATATTCACACCCTCAAAGGCCGGCCCAGCGGCTGTGGAGGCAGTCAGGATGCGTTTGCCATCCGTCACCATCACCTCCCCATTCGTGCCCAGATCGATGGCTGCCATCGGCGCGGGTGCATGGGCAAAGTCAAAATATGCCAGGCATGCCAGGGCATCCGAGCCGACAAACCCCCCGATCATCGGTGGCAGGTTCACCTGCACACCTTCAGGGAATATACCCCCCATCAGCTCCCAAGCATCCGGAATGGCCTGCTTGCTATATGGCTGGAAAGGCATGCGCGCCAGGTTATGCACCGGAAGGCGTGCCAGCAGGTGGTGCATGGCAACATTGCATACGATTGTCACCCGCTCGATGCGTTTGCGGATCCGCTCTGCGAGCTTCAGTGAATCTACTGCCTGGTTGATGGAAGCCAGCGCCAGGCGCTGTAACCGGTCGGCATTCACAGGTGAGTCGAGGGCGGCCGCCAGGCGCGAGATTACATCCGCGCCATATACAGTTTGCTGGTTCAAGCTCGCGCCACCCGCCTGCACATCCCCTGTATCCAGTATGGTCAGGAAGGCGGCTACGGTTGTGGAGCCTAAATCAATTGCCAGGCCCAGCGGCGCGCTGCTGCTTTTGTATCGCTGGCTGGAGCGGAAGATCTTATTGGAATACACCACGATTGGCGAGAGTACCACCTGAGCGTCATCTTCGATGCGCGCCCGGCACGCCAGACGATTGTTGAGCGCCAGCTCGCCAGGTGTGAGATGCTCGTGCTCCACCTCATCTGGCGCGGCCACCCCGCTCTCACACAACACCTTGCATTTCCCGCAGGTGCCCCTGCCAGCACACGGCTGCTCCAATGGCAGGCCGGTCGCCGCAATCGCTTCTCCCAGTAGGCTGCCAACGGGCACGTCTACCATGGCTGTTTTCTCGCCGTAAACCACCGTAACTTTGGGCATGACCGCCTCACATCCGCAAAAATTTATCCTGAGTCAGCTCGCCGCCGGGCGGCACCACCAGGAAAGCCTCACCTGGATCCTGGGGCTGCTGCGCCCAGGTCATCAGCTCTTCTATATAGACTTCGGAGCCCAGGATTTCTTCATACACCATACCCCAGCGCCCGCAGTAACGCGCCACTTCCTGCGCCTGGGCGCGGTAGGCATCCAGATCGGATTGCTGGTGGGCTACAAATATCAGGCGCTTGTAATTCTTATATTGCAGGTCCATCACCAGGTCAGCTTTTTCCTGTCCATATTTCAGCAGCAGCTCTTCGTATTCTTTCAAGGGGTTGCTTCCCGATTCCAGCCAGCCTTTGGTCAGATAGTAGGTGCCTGGCTCCTGGCTGAAGATCTCTTTGTAAGCCTGGTAAGAGCCGAGTAGGATGGCGATACAATCATCGGTGCGCGGGATCACCAGCGTATGCATCCCGGCGCGGATGCCTTTCAGGCCATTGCCACATAACCCATAACCCAGGATCACCAGGCTGGGCTCGCTCAGGTCGTCTAACTGATCCTGAACAGCCTCCCGTAACTGGTTCGGAACACGGTGCAGACCATAATCCAGGAAGATAACTTTACCGGATTGGCCTGGGGGCAGATATTTTTCGATCAAATGCTGGAATACTTTACAGGCTAATACTACTACCGGCTGGGACATCCCTGAGACCTCTGCTTTGAAGATAAGTAGCCCTATTGTATCAAGAGCTGCCATTTTCTTCAGCCAAGATTGTTTTGATCGCTAGTGGCTACACGCAGTAACATCGATAAAAGAAGGCACCCGGAGCACATCCGGATGCCTTCCCGTCAACAAAATCAGTTAGGCTAGAACAGGCCCAGCACCCGGTTGGTTTCCAGATCCAGGTCTACATCGTAGAACACCGGGCGGGCCGGCAAGCCGGGCATGGTGCGCATGGTGCCCAGCAGCGGGTAGAGGAAGCCTGCGCCAACTGAAGCGCGGATATCGCGGATCGGCACACGGAAGCCCTTGGGCACACCCTTCAGGGTTGCATCATGGCTGAGGCTTAAGTGGGTTTTGGCCATGCACAGGGGCAATTTGTCAAAACCAAGCTTGTTGTAGAGCGCAATCTTGGTTTCTGCCTCGGGGGTATAGTCCACACCGTCTGCGCCGTAGATCTCTTTACAGATAATCTCAATCTTTTCTTTGATCGAGAGATCAAGATCGTACAGGAACTTGAAATTGCTGGGTTTTTCTGCGGCTGCAATCACTGCTTCACCCAGCGCTTTAGCGCCATCGCCGCCTTCCATCCAGTGCCGAGCAACTACAGCATCTTCGGCGCCAGCATCCAGGGCTCCCTGGCGCACCAGTTCAACTTCTGCCTGGGTATCTGTGGCGAAGGAATTGACCGCTACAACCACCGGCACGCCGAAGCGCAAGGCGTTCTTGATATGCACCTGCATGTTGCCCAAGCCTGCTTTCAGCAATTCCAGGTTCTCTTCGGTATATTCTGGGGCCAGCGGCTTACCCGCCACAACTTTCGGCCCGCCGCCATGCATTTTCAGCGCCCGCACGGTCGCTACCAGCACCACCACGTTGGGGATCAACCCGCTGTAGCGGCATTTGATATCGAAGAACTTCTCCATCCCGATATCGGCGCCGAAACCGCTCTCGGTGATCACATAATCCGCCAGTTTCAGCGCGATACGGTCGGCAATGATCGAGCTGTTGCCGTGCGCAATATTGGCGAAGGGGCCAGCATGCACGAAAACAGGCGTGCCTTCCAAGGTCTGCATCAGATTGGGCTTGATGGCGTCACGCATCAGCACTGCCATAGCGCCTGCCACGCCCAGGTCTTCTGCAGTCACCGCTTCACCCGAGCGGCTGGAGCCGATCACGATTTCCCCAAAACGCTTGCGCATATCAGCCAGGTCGCTGGTCAGCGCCAGGATCGCCATCACTTCGCTGGCTACCGCAATATCAAAGCCGGTGCGCCGTTCCTTGCCTTTTTCTTCAGGTCCCTGTCCTACGGTGATCTCGCGTAGGAAGCGGTCATTGGTATCCATTACCCGCCGCCAGGTAATCATGTCTGGATCGATATCCAGACGCACAAAACGGCTGCGCTCTTCGGGGGTCAGATCATTGGGATCTGTCTTATCAATACCCAGCTTTGCCAGGCGCTTCAACATCGAAGGGGCAAATGTCCGCCCGCCCTGTTTATTGGGCGGGCACAGCGATTCGAAGAGCTTTTCATCACTCATCGTGGATTCGTGGAACATGCGGGCGTCGATCGCGGCCGCCAGCAGGTTATTGGCTGCCGTGATGGCATGGATATCACCGGTCAGATGCAGGTTGAAATCCTCCATCGGTACGACCTGGCTATAACCACCGCCGGCTGCGCCGCCTTTAATCCCAAAGGTCGGTCCCTGGCTGGGCTGGCGGATGACGGTGAAGACCTTTTTACCTAATACTGCGCCCAAGGCCTGGCTCACACCGACGGTTGTGGTGGTCTTGCCTTCCCCCAGCGGGGTAGGCGTGATGGCGGTCACATCGACATATTTGCCATTCGGGACATCCTTCAGGCGGTCCAGTACCTCCAGCTTCACCTTGGCAATAAAATTACCATGCAGCTCAAGCTCATCCGGTAGTAAGCCCACTTCTTCGGCTACCTGCAGGATGGGTTTTAGTTCTGCTTCCTGAGCGACTTCGATATCGCTGGGAACTGGCAATCGTCTTTTAATCATGGGTGCCTCCTTTGTCTATTTTTGACTGGTGATGATCCAATTTTTTTGCTGGATCTCGGAAGATCCGCTCAGATGCTTTTTGCATCAAAAAACCGTCCAGGTCTGGCTTAAAAAACCCGCCCCGGACGGTCATTTTTAGAATTCATGAATGTCGATACGTAGATACATAGACTTGTTCAATGCTTGACGATGATATACACACTGCTGAATTTATAGCCGATCTAAAATCGGGTGTCAATTGGACATTCCGTCCTATTAATTAAGTAAAATGTCACCTGCTGAGCACTAAACTGCATCGCGTATGTCGATAATCTCCTGCCCCTCTACATTCCCAAATATTCTCTTAATCTCATCCGATGAAGTTGAAACAATTTTTAATACCGCGTCGTAAAAGCCCGGCAGGCGTGGGGACGGGTAGATGCCAACACCCATCACTCCCAGTTTATGTTCCACTAGCGCTGCCATCAGCCTGGCAAACTCGCCAGGCATATTGGGCATGCGCATGGTTACACGGATACCCGCTTCTGGCAGGCCCATCATCACCTGATAGGCATTTAACAGATCGATTTCAGTGATCATCCCCACCACCACGTTATCCTCGATCACCGGCAGGCAGCCAATCTTACGCTCGGTCATAATGCGCGCGGCGCGTTCCAGGGTGCGTTCAGGGCTGATGGTCACCACCTGCTCGGCTTTTATCATCAGTTCTTTGACCGTCAGGCTGCCCAAATAGCGCGTAATCTCCCATACATTCAGGCTGTTAAGCGTATCCGGTTTTAGCGCCAGGCGTTCACGCGTTACCAGCCCCAGCAAGCGCTTGCCGCTGCCCGTCACCGGCAGATGGCGAATATTATTCTCAGCGATAATGCGCTGTGCCTCTACCGCGGTCGTCTCGGGCTGCACCAGGATCGGGTGGCGAGTCATAAAATCTTTTACAAACATCTTGGTACTCTCCCTCGGATCATACTCCGGATTGGCTGGTGGTCGTAATGACCGGGCCGAATGACTCCAGAATTTCTGCTGGTAAATGGCAGAATATTTGATGTCCGTGCTCCCATTTACGCCAGGGCGGGGTTTGCTCTGCGCAGATCTTTCCGCCATCCGCCAGCAGATCGCGCCGGTGGCAGCGTGTATGGAAACGGCAGCCGCTGGGTGGATTTAATGCACTGGGCACGCTTCCCTGCAGGCGGATATTCTTCTGCGCCGCGCTCGGGTCTGGGATCGGCACGGCGGAGAGCAGGGCTTCGGTATAAGGGTGGTACGGCGGCGAGTAGATGGCGTCTGCAGGCCCGTATTCCATGATCTGCCCCAGGTACATCACCGCTACATAATCGGAGAAGAAGCGCACCACACTCAGATCATGGGCGATAAACACCAGTGTGGTGCCTAGATTGGCCTGAATCTCCATCAACAAATTCAGGATGGCAGCCTGCACCGACACATCCAGCGCACTCACCGGCTCATCGCACAATACCAGATTGGGGTGGCTGGCTAATGCCCGGGCAATACCCACGCGTTGTTTCTCTCCACCAGAGAGCTGGCGCGGCAAGCGATCGTAATAACCCGGCCCCAGGCGCATGGCTTCCAGCAGCTTTAAGACTTCATCCCGGATTTGCTTCTTCGGGACGGTCTTAAAGTGTTCCATCGGGCGCCCGATTTGCTGGCCGACGGTATAAGATGGATTCATGGTTGAATCCGGATTTTGAAATACCATCTGCAGTTCTTTCATCAGCTCCAGCTTGCGCTCGCTGAGCTCATTAGAGATATCGAAACCTTGGAAAATCACTTTTCCAGTGGTGGGTTCTTCCAGGCCGATGATCGTCTTCACCAGGGTGCTTTTACCGCAACCAGACTCACCCACCACCCCAAGTGTTTTGCCTTTGGGCACCTGCAAGCTCACATCTTCAACTGCCTTGACGTAGCGTTTTTCGCCCATCCCGAAAACATCGCGCAGGGAATTGCCTTTGACCGGGTAATATTTCTGCAAATTTTGCACTTCCAGGATCGGCTCTGCATCCGCAGCCGTACTCTGCACGCTTTGGGGGATATGGATTTCTTCAGAGGGTTTCCAGTCGTGGAAGTCAATCTGCTCTGCCAAATGGCAGCGCACCCACGAGCCATTAGGCAGCGGGCGCAATTGCGGGCGCTTCTGGATGCACAGGTCCTGGGTATAGTCGCAGCGCGGGTGGTAGATACAGCCATTTGGGCGATTGCTGGGACGGGGAACACGCCCGCGGATAGGATACAGAACACTTTCATGCTTATCGCTGCCCAAACGCGGCACGCAGCGCATCAAGCCCTGCGTGTAAGGATGCTGCGGCTGGCGGTAGATCTCTTCTACAGTGGCTTTCTCCACCATCTCACCCGCGTACATCACACCCACCCGGTTACACACGCGCGCCACCACACCCAGGTTGTGCGAGATATACAGAATGGCGGTGTCAAAGTCATGCCTGAGCTCGGCAATCAGGTCCAGCACGGCTGCTTCAACAGTCACGTCCAAGGCAGTGGTCGGCTCGTCCATGATCAGCAATGCCGGGTTATTCAGCAAGGCCATGGCGATGACTACACGCTGCTGCTGCCCGCCAGAGATCTGGTGGGGGAAACGCCCCATCACATCAGCCGGATCGGGCATATACACCCGCCCAAGCATGGCAATGCTGCGCTTTTCTGCTTCAGCTTCGCTCAAACCGCGGTGCACGGTGAGCACTTCTTTCATCTGCTCGCCCAGCCGCATAGAGGGGTTCAGCGCCTGCATGGGGTCCTGGTAGACCATGGCGATCTGGTCGCCGCGCAGCCGGCGCAGCTCCTCACCCGTCTTGCCCACCAGCTCTTGGCCCTGAAATTTGATGCTGCCGTGCTTTACATAGCCATTTGCGCCCAGGAAATTGACGATTGACCAGGCAACGGTGCTTTTGCCACAGCCCGATTCACCCACCACGCCGAAGGTCTCGCCGCGGCAGATCTCAAAGGTCACATTCTGCACCGCATCCACTTCGCCCCCGCGCACCTTATACGAAACCGCCAGCTCTTCGATCTTGAGCACGGGAGGTGAATTGTTACTGCAAGGAGAAGAATCAGTCATCAAGACTCCTTCTGGAAAGGTCTTGCCCAGGCCTACTTCTGGTAGCGGCTAAGTTCTTCGCGCAAACCATCGGCGAACAGGTTCAGGCCAATCACCAGGCTGGCAATAGCTACCGAAGGTACAATCACCGCGCTGGCATTGGTGAAGATATTTTTGCGCGCCTCATTGACCATCGTGCCCCAGTCCGGATCGGGCGGCGGTAAGCCTAAACCCAGGAAACCCAGTGTACCGATAGCGAAGATAGCATAACCTACACGCAGCATGGCATCCACCAGCAGTGGACCGCGCGCGTTAGGCAGGATCTCGCGGAACATGATGAACCAGGTGTTCTCGCCTCGCGTCTCAGCCGCACGGATATAGTCGCGAGTCTTGATGTCCATTGCCAGGCTGCGTGCCAGGCGCGCCACCCCCGGAGCGCCGGTAATGGCAATCGCCAGGATCACCACCAGATCACCCTGCCCCAGGGCTGCAATCACCACCAGATACAGAACGATTTGTGGGAAGGCAATCAGCGCATCCAGCACTTGCATGATGATCTGGTCTGCCCAGCCGCCGCGGTAGCCAGCATTCAGGCCCAGCAACACACCCATCGCCAGCGAGCCAAATACGCCCCACAGTGCCACGCCCCCCGGGATGGAGACATTCCCTCCCGGCAGGCGCGTTTTGAGCAGGATCACCTGCGTGCCGGTCATTAAACGTGAAGCGATATCACGTCCCAGATGGTCTGTACCCAGCCAATTTTGAGCGTTGGGCGGCAGGTTCTGGACGAATTGATTGGCATTGGGTTCGTAAGGCACCCAAAACAGAGACACAAAGGCTACCAATACCCAGAACAACACCATAGCCAGCCCAAGTGTGCCAACTTTCGAATTAAAAATGATGGAAAAGCTGTTCCAGAAGCGTTGCAAAGTGCCGGGCTGCGCCGCTGCCGGTGGGAAGGTACGTTCACCGATTGCCATCGCTGCCTGCCTTTCTATGCGTACCGGATGCGAGGATTCAGGAAGGTGTAAGCCAGATCGCCGATCAGACGCGTGCTGATGGCAATAATCACCGTCAGCATAGCCGCTGCCTCCACCGCATAAAAATCACCGAATACCGCAGCATCATAAATATATTTGCCTAGCCCAGGGAAGCCAAAGATCACTTCCACCACCACCACCCCACCAATCAGCCAGTTCACATGCAGCATGATGATGGTAATGGGCGCCATGAGCGCATTACGCACGGCGTGTTTTAACACCACCCGCTGGTAGGGCATGCCTTTGATAATGGCGGTGCGGATGTAAGCTGAGTCCATCACTTCCACCATGCTGGCGCGTGTCATGCGTGCCACATAGCCCAGCTCTACCATGGTCAGGGTCATCACCGGCAAAATTAGCAGCTTCGGATCTTCGAAGATGGCGTCCGGACTCAAGAAGATGGAAACGGCTGGCACCACCTTGAGCCAGATACCCAGCAGTAAGATTAAGAATAAGCCGGTGACAAATTCCGGAGTGGCAGTTGCCCCCAGACTGCTGACCGAAATAAAGCGATCGATGGGCTTGCCTTCATTTACCCCGGCGATAATACCCAGCACCAGCGCCAGGGGCATCACTACCATGAAAGCCACCCCGGCTAAGATCAAGGTGTTGCGCACCCTTGTAAACAAGGTCACCGCCACCGGACGCCCGGTTTGTAGTGAAAGGCCTGGGTCTCCACGCAACATGCCGCGCCGTAAGGGGATAAAAGCAACCGGGCCATCTTTTTGCTCGCTAAAGCCGGTCTTGGTACGGATATATACCGTCGTCCCACCGCCGCGCACCCACTGCGCGGCGTTATTTTTTGTATCCAGCCCCCAGAAAATCTCATTGCCCAGCTCGTCCGTATCCCACTCGCCCGTAAAGGCTTGCTCCACCAACGAGCCATCCTCTTGCAGGACGATCTCAACGATCTCTCCCTCTTCCATCTTCCAACGTTTGAGCTGTCCATCGACTTCCCCCCACCACTCATCTTCGTTGGTGGTGGCATTCTTGATGCGTGTGAAATCGTATCCGACCCTGGCACCTGCCCGCCAATCACTGCCGATCAGCCAGTCCAGGTAACGCTGCCAGACCGGTTGGTCCAATCCGAGCTGAGCGCGGTAGGAGGCGCGTTGTTCTTCGGTTGAAAATACCCCTAGCAATTTCACCGTGATATCGCCGGTGCCAACTTCAAGCAGGAAGAACAAAGCAATCGATACCAGCAACATGGTGACAATCGTCGAGATTAAGCTGCGCACCAGGAAGCGAGCCATAGAATCCTACTTTCCTAAGCGCAGGGGCATGGTTTTTCCATGCCCCTGCCAAACCTAACCTGGTCTATTCGTCACGCCAGACTTCGTACAGTAGATCGTACTCGGTCGGGTGAGCTGCCATATTCTTAAATTTCTTGGGGACGATATTCCAGACCTTCTTCCAGTAGGCGATCCCGATAGGGCCGCGTTGCTCGAAGATATCTTCCACCTTGCACATAATCGCCCGGCGAGCTTCCACGTCCAGGGTGCGCTCAGCTTCACGCACCAGATCCTGGAATTCCTGATCCACCCAGTGGGCTTCGTTCCACTCCACCGGATTTCCGTTCTCGTCTCCAAAGTAACCCAGCGGCAGCACCATGGTGTCCAGCGAGCGGTGCGTCCAGGAGGTCATGCCCAGGTCTACTTCGGTCCAGCGATCCCAGTAACCCGACGGGTCGGTGATATCCAGGGTGATGTCAAAGCCGCCAGGAGCAGCCAGCTCTTTGAGCGCCTGGGCCAGCTCGGGCTCTTCCAGGTCATTCTTGGTCGCCAGGGTGACTTTCAAACCGTCCGGATAACCTGCCTCAGCCAATAAGGCTCTGGCGCCTTCAGGATCGTACTTGGGGATTGGCTTTTCGCAGTAAGCCGGGTGGATCGGAGCGATATGGGCATCCAGCGCAAGGTCGCCCTGCCCATAGTACGAGAGCTGCATCATCTTCTCGCGGTCCTGGCACATCTTGAGCGCGTTGCGGACGCGCGGATCGGTCCAGGGCTCCAGATCGGCGCGCATGCGCATGACGGTGGTCGTGGCGGTGCCGGCGGTGTACACATCGAAGTTCGGGTTGTCTTTCAACGCCAGCCAGTCACTGGCACGCGGCTGGTAAGTAGCATCCACCTGTCCGGATTGGACCGCGGCAACAGCTGCATCCTTGCCAATCGAGACGTAGATAATCTCGTCCAGGTAAGGCAGCGGCTGCCCGTCCACGCCCATCATCCAGAAATCCGGGCGGCGCTTGAGCACGGCGCGCTCGCCTTCCGAATACTCTGCCAGGGTGAAGCCACCTGTACCAATCGGCTGCTTGATGAAGTCGCCTTCAAAGCTGCGGTGCATGATGTTGGCAACGTAGTGGAATAGATGCTCCGGGATACCGATGTTCGCATCCTGGCAGTGCAAGCGCACGGTGTAATCATCTACTTTCTCCACGTCCTGCATGCCGCTCAGGTAGGAGAGCAAACTGAGCATGGAAGAACCTGTGTCCGGGTTCAGCCACTGCTCGAAGTTGAACAGCACATCATCGGCGGTAAACGCATCGCCATTATTAAAAGTGACGCCTTGCTTCAAGAACAGCGTCCAGGTCTTTACGTCTTCCGAAGCTTCCCACTTCTCCAACAAGAATGGTCGGGTGATATTATCAGGCCCAGTCTCAGTCAGGTAATCGGCGACATGGCGCACGACATTGGCCTGCTGCACCCACGAGAAACGCGCCGGATGGTCAATGAGCTGTAATTCCATGGCGCGCGTAAACGTTCCACCACGCTTGACGACTGGCGCAGCCGGGGGCTGCGTGGCTACCGCGGCGGGAGGCGCTTCGGTGGGCGCTTGAGTTGCCGGCGCTGCACAGGCGGCTACGGCTGCTGACATGCCCAGCAGGCTGGCCATGCGTAGAAATTCGCGCCGTGAGATACGGTTCTGTTGGTAAAGGGAAAATGCTTCGGGGATGTAAGGATGGATCTTTTCCATCTCTTTTTGGGTTATGATCGGCTTTTTCATCTGGTCTCCTCGTTCACTTGGACTACGGGTTAGAAATGTTGCCTGTATCGTGATGTGCGCCGCATGCACTATCTACCAGCATACGGCTATTGATTAACCCAGACACCACGCTCGGACAAACGCCAACAATCGGGTTGGAACTTGCCCTGAATTTGCCAAATCTATGTTGATCACCTCCTTTATTCGAAGAATTAAACCCGGAGCTTATTTTCTGCATACTCAACCGGTAATCCGTTTACTTGCCAGTCTGGGAAGCCCTGTTGTAGCCGTCGTGCAGGATGTCCGTGGTGCTTCAACCATGCAACTGCCCGGTCTGCCAGCATGCTGTAAGGGCCGCGACAATAAACTACAATCGGTAGCTCGCTAGGGATGTCTGCCATACGCTGCTCAAGCTCATCCAGCGGCATGGAGATCGCCCCGCGGATATGACCATAACTGAACTCACCGCTTGGGCGCACATCCAAAAGGAGGATTTGGCCCTGCTCCATGGCATATAAAAGCTCCTCGAAACTGATTTCAGTCCCTGGAGGGCGTTCAATCTGGATTTGCTGTACCAGTGCATCACACTCCGGCAGGCGCCTCTCCCCCAGTTCACGCACTGCTCGCAGCACCCCATAGATATCTTCGTTCTCCAGGCGATAAATCGCCCGCACACCCACGCGGCGCACGTCCACCAGGCCAGCCTGGCGCAGCACCTGTAAATGCTGGGAAACGGATGCCACCGGCAGGCAAGTCTCGCGCGCCAATTCGTCCACACTACGCTCACCTTGCGCCAACAAAGTCAGCAGCTCAAGCCGGTGAGTATGTCCGAACGCTTTGCAGATCTCAGCCAAATGCTCCAGGATCTGCCCGCGCAACTGTCTCTCACATTGTATATCCATCATTGGACGGTTTGCCTGTGATCGAACGGACAATACGGACGCGGATAGAGGGGTAAAGCCTTATTCAATCATTCAATTGAATAATCTCTACCATTGTAATCAATTTGTTCCGTTTGTCAAGTTAGAATGTGATAACCCTGAAGATAATCAATATAATATGGTGATATATCAGATAAATTATATACATGCATCTGTGAAGAATTTTGATGTGTAATTTGAGCGCCGGGCAGGATGAGGTAAAATATCTACCAATCACTCGAGTTGGGGTATGTTCTGGAGGATTTATGAGCGCACTTAAATCACTATTAGAAGCTGAAACTTGCTTGATCCTGGACGGAGCGATGGGCACCATGCTCATGGCGGCCGGGCTCGAATCGGGCAGTTCTCCGGAGCTGTGGAACGTAGAGCATGCTGAGCGTGTACGTGCTGTCCACCGCGCCTACATCGCAGCTGGCTCGCGCATAATACTCACAAATTCCTTCGGTGGCTCCAGTGTGCGCCTGGCTGCGCACGGTCTGCAAGCGCGTGCTTTTGAGCTAAATCTTGCTGCTGGCAGCCTAGCTCGGCAGGAGGCCGATGCTGCCCCGCACACCGTCCTGGTCGCCGGATCGATGGGCCCTACCGGAGAGATGTTTGAGCCGCTAGGCAGCCTGGCGCCTGAAACAGCCGAAGGGGCTTTCGCAGAACAGGCCGCCGCCCTGGCGCAGGGCGGGGCAGATATCCTTTGGATCGAAACCATGAGTGATCTGGCGGAAGTCCAGGCCGCTCTGAGCGGCGCGCACCAGGGCGCGCCCCAATTATCCGTAGCCGTTACACTGACCTATGATGCACGTGGGCGCACCATGATGGGTGTCACACCGCAGCGCGCCGCTGCTACCCTGAAAGAAGCCGGGGTGCGCATCATGGGCGCCAACTGTGGCACCGGGCCGGATGGTGTGGAAAATGTTGTCGCCGCTCTACAGGCTGCTTACCCTGAAGCGATCTTAATCGCCAAAGCCAATGCCGGGTTACCGCATATGCAAGGCACCGAAATAATTTATGATGGCACGCCGGAAGTTATGGCTGAGTACGCCAAACGGGCACGCCAGCTGGGCGCCACGCTCATCGGCGCTTGCTGCGGTTCCACACCTGCCCACATCGAGGCGATGGCTGCGGCTCTGGCTGGCGAAACTACCTAGCCATAACAATCAGTACCCGGCCTGGCGCAGCAAGTCCATCAACTCCTCTGCCGCCATATAACCGACGACTTCCATTTCCTGGGCTGTCACCCCTTTTACAGCCCAAACTGCTTGCTTGATCTCAATCGCCAGTGGCACCGCCAGCGGGCACAGCACCGACGACGGCCGGAATATATAGGCAACCCGGCCTTGCTCGTCTACGGTCAGGTCCTCGATCAGGCGCATGCGCACCACATCCACGCCAGTTTCCGGGTCTATTACCTGCGCCAATCGTTCAAGGATCGCTCCGCGTAGTTGTTCAGTGTCAGCCATCACACCTTCCCATCCTGCAGTTGCACCCGCAAGCGCTTCCAGATTTCCACCAGTGCCAGGCTGGCAGACGCTTCAGGCCGGTATGCGGTGACTGGCTCACCCTGCACCATCGCTTCTGTCATCAGTGGGTCGAAGGGAATTTCGCCCACCACTTCCACGCCTCTTTCCAGACAGCCCGCCACAATTTCCGCCGCGCCTTGCGGGTAAAGATCAGCTTTATTGATACACACCAGCGCCGGCAAACGAAAATGCGCTGCCAGATCCAGCACACGCTTCAGGTCATGCATCCCGGCGGCGCTCGGTTCAGCAACCATAAGCGCCAGACTTGCGCCCGAGATAGCCGAGATCACCGGGCAGCCGATCCCCGGCGGGCCGTCCACAATCACCAACTCTGCCCCGCTGTCCAGGGCGGATAAGCGCGCCTGCTGCTTGACCAGGGTCACCAATTTACCTGAGTTCTCCTGGGCAGGTTTGAGGGCAGCATGGAATAGTAGCCCATAACGGCTCTCCGAATGAAACCACTCCCCGGCAAGCTGCGGCTGCATCTGGATGGCTGCGCTTGGGCAGGCGTACATACACGCCGCACAGCCTTCGCAGGCAATCGGGTCCACCGCATATGCCAGAGTGCCATCCATTCCCGGCTCGAGGATGGCATCAAAGCGGCAAACACTGGCGCAGGTGCCACACCCTTCACACAGACCGAGATCGATCACCGCCACTGATCCACCTCGAAACGGATGGGTTTCTAACAGGCGTGGCTGCAATACCAGCTCCAGGTTGGCGGCATCCACGTCGGCATCCGCCAGCACAACCGGAATCGGATCAGGCCCACTGGAGGCCAGATGGGCAAAGCTGGCGGTCACACAGGTCTTACCGGTGCCCCCTTTGCCGCTCAGAACGACCAGCTGTTTCACAGCCGCCCCCTTTCCGGGACGGCTCGCGTGATCTGTTCCAACAGCGCTTCAAATTGGGGATAGTACTCTGGCAAAGCAGTAACCAGCGCCTGCCCTCGAGAAACCGCCTCAGCAATGCGGCGGTCAAAGGGGATGCGCAGTAAGATTGGTATACCCACTTCAGTGCAGAAATCATCCACACGTTGATCGCCCAGTCCATCACGGTTGATCACCACTCCGACCGGGATAGCCAGCTCAGCGGCGACTGCCACAGCCAGCTTCAGATCATGCAATCCGAAGGGAGTTGGCTCCGTCACCAAAAGCAAAAAATCAGCCCCGCGCACAGTCTCAACCACCGGGCAGGATGTGCCTGGAGGAGAATCTCGAATCACAAGCTGCCCTGGACGCGCTGGCAGCCAGGTTTTGAGCTGGCGAATAATCGGCACAGCCATCGGCTCGCCGATCTCCAGCACGCCGCGCCTAAACTCCACACCCTCCGCGGTCGATCCATGCTCCAGTGCGCCGATCACATTTAATTTTTCACGGATCGCCCCCTCAGGGCATTCTCGTGTACAGCTTCCACAGCCATGACAGAGCTGCGGGAATACCAGGGTCTTCTTGCCCAGCACCGCAATTGCGTGGTACTGGCAGACTTCTGCGCAGCGCCCGCAGTGTGTGCAAAGCGTTTCTTCTACATCTGGAATCAAGATACCCACCTCCCGGTGCTGCTGGAAGGTGGGCTTTAAAAACAAATGCGCGTTCGGGGCTTCGACATCGCAGTCCAGGTAGAGCACATCCACCGGATCGGAACCGGGGGCGTGTCTGGAGCCACCGGCGGCTAATGCCAGGCTGGTAGCCACCGTAGTCTTCCCGGTCCCCCCTTTACCGCTGGCAACCGCGATGATCATCGACCATGATGTCCGGCGTTACCCGGACCCTGCACTCGCTCGAGTGTGCCAGCTAAATAGCCTTCGATGACTTCCTGAACGCTGCCCAGAGCGCCATACTTGTACATATCAATCCCGGCCGCAGCCAGAGCATCGAAGGCATTCGGTCCAAACTCACCACTGACCACAGCCTGACATTGATGATTGGCAGCTAATTGAGCTGCCTGTACCCCGGCGCCGCCGCCGCTGTGCAAAGCGGGATTGGGCAGCGATTGCCACTCCATGGTTTGCGGATCAATTAGCAAAAAGTACGCACAACGCCCAAAGCGCGGGTCTAAGCTGGCATCCAAGCCTGCAGAGGTCGTACTCAAGATTAATTTCATTAGTGAAGTTTCTCCACGCGATCCACGATGGTTTGATTGGCATACGCCAACACAGCCTGGTCAATATCGCTAATTTCTGTCACGACCGGCTTGATGCCGCGTGTTTGCATGCTCTGATACGCGCCCATCCCCATACCACCGCACAGCAAGGCTTCGCAGTCAACGATGGCTTCCGCCATCTGCATATGCTTGTTGTGCGACTCTGGCCCCATGCCGTGCGGTACGCCTGGCGCATCTTCTTCGTGGGGCTGGTTGGCGAAATGCACATGCCCCATCTTATCGCGCAGCTCGCGGTCCACGATCACACCATTTTCTACGGTCACCACCAGGTAATACTGCGCACGTCCAAAGTGCAGGCTGATATTCTTGCCATTATCGGTTATTGCGGCTACTTTCATGTTGTTCTCCTTGTGAAAAATTATATTGATGCGTGCAGGGTTTGTTCTGATTACTCTACGATAAAATGCCGCTCGGCAGGTTTATCGCGTTCATCTGTCGGGCAGAGCACCATCAGCGTCTTGGAAGGACCAGGATTCAAGTTTTGCCAGCGATGTGGCAGGTGCGCTTCGAAAAGCAGGCTGTCGCCCGGTTCTAATAAATATGTAAAACCATCGACCGTATATGCGATGCGTCCTTCCAGGCAATAAACAAATTCATAGCCAGTGTGCACAATATCCATATACCCACTGCTGGCATTTTGATCAAGGGTCACTGCAAATGGTTCCACAGCCTGACAAGATGCCCCTGCACCCAAATCTTCCAACATACCCTGATCAAAGCTCGCCCGCGGCCGGCATTCACTGCGCACATAGGCCACCGTATGCCGCTCTTCGCTGCCCTCAAAAAATGCGGTGATCGGCGACTCTAATGCGACTGCCAGTTGTTGTAAGGTGCTCACGCTGGGTGAGCTGCGCCCATTCTCGATCAGGCTGAGCGTATTGACTGCCAGTTGGCTTTGTTCTGCCAGCTCGCGAATGGTCATTCCGTGCTGTTCGCGCAGACGGCGCAAATTCTCCCCGACATTAACATCTTGTGTTACCAGGGATTGCACGGCTGTGTCGGATAAAACCTTCCAGCATAGTTTGTTGCGCCGCCCAGCAAAAGGCCCTCTTCTTGACATCTACGCGCCTCCCATTGTAATGACAGGACAACTAAAATTATAGTTGTTTTCGGCGTATTGTCAAGTGTTAAGTATCATTATATTGTGTTTGTACTAAATACTGGGTGTTTATCGGCGACGTCGCGTTAATCGGCTGGATCAAACCAACCATTGCGGGTGTTTGTGCGCACGTCAAACTCAACTACATACGGCTTGATATCCAACAAAGGCGTGCCATCCAGCACGTCCACGCCCTGGATTAGCAGCACATTGCCGCGCCGCTCCACCAGCTCTACCAGCGACAAGCCAACGGGGTTGGGCCGGCAGGGGTAGCGTGTGGCAAACAGACCGCGCTGCACATGATCCAGAAATGGGGTAACCTTGAGCTGAAAACCTTCTGAGCAGTGGAACTGGTACAACAGGTAAATATGCGAAAAACCTTCCAGGTCCACCAGGCCCTCTGCATACTCGGGGAAAACCTCCACCTGCCCGCTTGCCTTTGAACGGGATGGCTGGATGGGGGTGGTTTCTTTCTCGTGAAAGGGCGAGTGGATCACCCCGATAGGACGAAACAGAATATCCATGTTTACCCTTCCACGAACAGATTGCGTTTTGCCCGCCTGCCGACCGTCCACATACGCGGGGTCTGGCAGCTATTTTTAACCGAGCAGCCCGCACAGTGCCCTGTGGCGCAGCTTTCCACGAGTTCAAGGTAGCCCCGGCGCTCCAGATCTGCCAGCATACTCTCCACCAGCGCCGGGCTGGTATCCAACTCGCGCGCCAGCTCGGCCAATGAGACGGCGCCTTTCTGAGATATGCGCGCTAACAATTGTTCCAGCATGTTTAAACTCCCACGCCCAGCAGGCGCGCTCCCTGATAGATCCCCACCCCAACGCTAAGCGAGATTACCAGCAATAAACCGACGCTCAACATCGTCCAGCGCCAGGATTTGGTTTCTTCAACCATGGCTGCCACGGTTGCCACACAGGGGACAAACAACACCTGCACGGCCAGGAAAGCCAGCGCCGCCGCCGGGACTAATTGCCCTCCCAGAACCTGTGCCAGGCTGGCGCCATCCTGCCCGGCCCCATACAACACAGCCAGGGTTGGAATGGTATTTTCTTTGCGCACAAAACTGGTCAGCAAGGCGACCATCATCTGCCAATCCAGTCCCATCCAGTTGCCAACCGGCGCTAATGCGCGCCCAATCACCGCCAAAAAGCTCTCTTCGATCTCTCCACCCGGGAAATGCGACAACGCCCACATGATCACCGAAACCACCAGGATGATCGTCCCAGCGCCCTGCAAAAAGTCCAGGGTGCGCTGCCAGACACCTTTGCCGATTTCTTTGAAATTCGGTAACTGGTACAGGGGCAGCTCCATAATGAAGGCGGTATGTTCGCCCCCCAACGCAAACTCATGCAGGCCTTTACCCATTAATAGCAACACCCCCATCGGCAAGGCGATTAACAGCAGCGATATCCACCAGGCATTCGGACCAAAAAAGATCGGCGAGAGCAAGGCCACTACCGTCAGGCGCGCGGTGCAGGGCGCCAGCGGCGCTACCAGTATGGTCAGCAGGCGCGCTTTAGGTGATTCGATGATGCGCGTGCCCATCACTGCCGGCACATTACAGCCAAACCCCAAAAACAAAGCCAGGAAGCTTTTGCCATGCAAGCCCATAGGGTGCATGAAGCGGTCCATCACATAAGCTGCCCGAGCCATATAACCCAGGTCTTCGAGCACGCCCAGCCCGATAAAAAAAATTACCAGGATTGGCAGCAGGGTTAAAACTGTGCCCACTCCGGCAATCACACCCTGGGATAGCATTCCTACCAACCAATCCGGTCCGGCTGCCAGAAGCGTGCTCACCCACACTGCCCCTGCCTGGACGACGTTCAATTCCAGCCAGGCTTGCAGCGGCGATCCCAGCGCATACGTAAAAAAGAACAGGATTCCCAGAGCGCACAGCAAAATCAATAGACCCCATACCGGATGGGTGGCGTAGCGGTCCAGGCGGTCCGTCACCGTCACCTGGCCAGGTTTTGGGCGCACCACCGCCGCGCGCACCATGCGTCCGATCCATTCATAGCGCCCGCTGGCCACCGCCAGAAATGCGTCTTCGTGCTGGAGCAAGATGTCATGCACCGGCTGCCATCTCTCCTCCAGGCTGCTCTGCATCATGCGCCCCACTTCTTCATCGCCCTCCAAAAGTTTGGACGCCACCCAGTCCTTTGGGTAAGGCTCAGGCACGCGCCCAGAGATCAGGGTAGAGATTTCCTGCATGACGGCCTTGTGATCGGCGCGTATTTCTGGGCGGTTTGGCAGATATTCATGCGGGTTGCACGCCACGAGCACGCAGGCTTCCAACAACTCGCGCACGCCCTGACCCTTGCTGGCGACCATCGGAATGACCGGTATGCCCAGCGCAGCTTCCAGCACGTGCGCTTCGATATGCAAACCTTGCTTTTCGGCTACATCCAGACGATTCAAGCCCAGCACCAATGGCGAGGGCAAGCTGAGCAGCTCAGCTAACAGGTACAGGTTGCGCTCCAGTGAAGCCGCGTCCACCACCGCTGCTACCACATCGGGCTGGCCCTGGATGATGTAATCGCGCGCAATCTGCTCTTCCACCGAGTTAGCTGTCAGGCTGTACGTACCTGGCAGGTCAACCACCTGGATTTCCAGGCCGTTGTGGTTCAATGAGCCAATCCGCTGCTCGCAGGTCTTGCCAGGCCAGTTGCTGACATATTGATTTAAACCCGTGAGCACGTTAAAGACCGTCGATTTCCCCACATTCGGTTGTCCGGTCAGGGCAATCGTGATAGCTCCGCCCTGCCCGTTCATACCACTTCAACCAGGATTTTTACCGCTTCACCACGCCCTAAAGCCACACGCGTATCACGCAGGCTCACAATCAAGGGGCCATGATGGTAATTCTGCACCATAGTTACTTCCACACCCGGGGTAAAGCCCAGGCTGGCAGCCACGTTGGTAAATTCGCGCCCGCCGCTGAGCTGGCGAACAATCCCGGTCCCCCCTACTGGCAGATCACATAATGTGTGTAAGGCCTGGGTATTAGGTGCTATTATGGTTACCTCTAAGGATTTGCTCGGGTTTGTCATAAACAAATCGATGTAAATTTGGTTTATTCACCAAGAAAATTTTATGCGTGCCTGGTGCAGGGAACTCCCGTATCTTACTACAAACTGAGAAAAATTCCAGTAAGCAATCCTGCCCATACAAAGTTGTGTGGTTGCGAGTGTGAATGGTTATTCAACCGATGTGGGTTAACCAACAGGAGCTCCAGAACGATCTAGAGCTCCTGTGCATGGAAAGGGTGATTCCCTCCTGGCTTAGTTCTCAAGTATGCGGTTATGGATTCCCTGGTTTCGGCCCCGGTTCGTGGCAGTCATTGCACTTCGTCAAACCAGTGTGATCGAAGGTCGCCGGTAACCAGGCATTGGTCGAGTGGCAGTTGGAGCATTGACCATCATAGTGATCTTCCGGTGCATCATCGCTGTGACAGGCGATACAATCGGTTGCGCCGTAGGCGGTATGGTTGAAATCTGCCGGCGACCAGCCGTTGGTGGTATGGCAATCCGAACACTGCCCGCTGTAGTGGTTGTCCGGCGCGTCATCGCTGTGGCAGGCAAAACAATCAGTGGCATTCACCGCGGCATGGTTGAAATCATAGCTGGACCAGCTGCGTGTATTGTGGCAGTACGAACACTGGTTGGTATAGTGGCCTGCGGGCGCTGTGTCGCTGTGACAGGCGATACAATTGGATGTATTGACCACTGAGTGGTTAAAGTTCGCCGGCAACCAGGCGCTGGTCTTGTGGCAGCCCGAACACTGTGCGTCGTAATGCCCTGCCGGGGCTTGGTCACTATGGCAGGCGCGGCAGTCCACCGCCCCGGCCGCGGAGTGATTGAATTCCGCCGGCAGCCAGCCTGTCGTCAGGTGGCAGTAGGAACACTGTAAATTATAGTGATCCGCCGGTTGGACCTGGGCGTGACAGGCAGTACAGTCTTGCAGTGCAGGGTTGGAATGATCCACCGCAACCGGCAACCAACCCATAGGCAGGTGGCAGGTAGAGCACTCCAGCTCATAATGGTCTGCCGGACGCTCGTCCTCATGGCATTTCAGGCAGGGGAACTGCCCGATGATGGTATGGGCGATATTCGCTGGCACCCAACCGGTAACCTTGTGGCAGGTTGAGCATTCGCCCTCATAATGCTCGGCGGGCCGCTCGTCCAGGTGGCAGGTGCTGCAATCATAGAGCCGGGATTCGATATGGTCCAGGACCAAGGTATGCCAGCTATCCGTGGTGTGGCAGATGGTGCATTCGAGCTGGTAGTGTGCGCGCGGCATATCACTGGTGTGGCAGCTTGCACAGATGCCCTCGAAATTGTGGCAGGTGCTGCAGCGACCCTCCGGCAGGTGAGGCTCAAACGGTACACCGTGTGTGGCGACGGGAATGATATCGTCTTTGATGCTCCCGGTGCGCACGCGCACGACCTGTGGAACCGGCGTGGGAAACACCGAGGCGGCTGGTTCGGTAGCTGGCTCAGGCATTTGGACAGGCGGGACTTCCCATATTTTCCCGCTGATTACTTCATCAAAGCTGGTCTGGATGAAAGCATAAGTCACTGGATATTTACCTGCGAGGCTGTCCAATCCTGTCACGATCGCCTGTGCCTGGCGGGTGAAATCCTGTAATTGCTGCTTATACTGCTGCACACCTGGCTCGTCCAGCGCCGCGATCGCCTGTCCCGCACGCGTTACTGCCGCTTCCAGATTGCGCGCCGCGATCGGTTCGTAAACCGTGCCTATGTGCGCCTGCAAATTAGCCTGCCGCCTTTCAGCCAGCGCAAGATACTGTTCAATCTTCAGCGCCTCGTTCTGCGTCAGGCTAATGCGAACATTTTCTAACCAGCTCTGCACAGGATAGATGAGCTGCCCCGGTTGGGCAGGGCCTAGCATGGCTAATCCGGCCCCAATGCCTGCCACCAGCAGGCACAACCCCGCGACTACTGCAACGACCAGTACTACACGGCTATTTTTCATCTTGCGATTATCCCCATTCCTGTATAGATTGATGCAGCTTTATGAGATGAGACCGCTGAGCTAACATTAATAGCAGATGAAAAAATTATAATCTATTTGTGATAAAGCATGACATGAATGGCCAAATTATAAATAATTCACCCCGACCACAACAAAAGGGGCGACACGCGTGCCGCCCCTGCACTCCTAACAGGATCACAATCCGATAGCAAATATGCCGCTTAGCCGATAACAGGCTCTAGAGTATGCCAGGAACCTTCTTCCAGCCCTAATTGATCCAACCAGGGTTGGGTGTATGGATTCAGCAGAAAAGTTCCGGGACCATCCCGTCCCACCAGGATCAGCGGGCAATGCGCCCTAGCAGCAAATAGCTCGATGGGCTGCTCTCCGGGGTCGTCCGAATTAACCGGCGGATAACCCATCACCACCAGGTCAAGCAGATGCTTGCGGAAGCAGCGCACCAGCTCTACCTGATACTGGCCTTCGCACAGCTTGAAAGCAACATCAGTGAAATCGCCCAGCCTGGGCTCGTAATATTCACGCAAGCGCAGTTCAAGCTTTACCAGCAGCTCTGGGGTAAGTTGGCGCAGCTCGCCCATACCGAACAGATCATCCTGGACCATATCGCGCCGGAAATGGTAAGGCGAGTGCAGCCAGTGGCAGATATTTAACTGCCAGCCGCGCTCCTGGACCAGACCTAGGGCGTACTCAAACGCATATTCATCAGCCTGGGAAAAATGTGTGCACAATCCAAGGGTTGTCATGTCCGTCTCCTTACGGTGTGCCCCACCCACGGAGCACAAGATTCTGATTCTCAAGCTGGCCCAGGTGGCAGGCGCCACATTGACCTAATTCAGGTGTGCCTTGCAGCTCAGCCTGCTGTTCATGGCAGCTCTGGCAATTCTCGTGCAGCGCATCCTGGTAATTGATCGCCCAGTAAGAAAAATTATCCTCCCCAGAGGGGGCAATCATCTGAGCATGGCAGGTTTCACATGCCACCGCAGTCGCGGCGCGATGCTCGCCTGCGTGGCATTCTCCACAGGCTGCATTACCTCCCAGAAGCGCTGTATGCTGGGTGTGATCGAATATCGAGCTGGGCTGGTAATAATCCCCATGGCATTCCCAACAGCCGCTGTTCACATCCACTGGACGATCCAGGTGGTGGCAGGTCTGGCATGCGGCTGCCTCCCCCACCTCGGCGCTCAGTCGCGCCTGGTGCGCGGCATGCGGGAATTGCACCGCCTGACCATCTGCATCGCCATCTATTAGCAACATCTCCCAGCCCTGCGCAGCGCGCACCGGCACCGGCGGCATGGCTTCTCCGGTGACCACCTGGGCAGGCAAGACCGCTGCCAGCAGCGCCAGGGCCAACACGCCGATGCCTGCCCGCCGGGCCAGCTGCCCATTCCAATGGGTATCCTGGTACACCAGGCTGTCCGGCTCAAATACCGGACGTGCATAAGGATCGGGTTGGCGCACAGGTAATTCTTGTTCCAGGACAGCCAGGTTTTCGGTGAACAGCAGATAAATCAATCCGGCCGCTGCGGGTATGGCAAAGGCGATCAGGATTTCGAGGCCCGAAGGTGTGTAAGGGGCAGTTTCCGGGCGCCACATCGTGAACAGGCTCAACGACATGCGCTGGCTGACGATCCCTGCCGCGCCTAATAAGGCCGCGCTCAACAGGCCAGCCGGTTTTGCGCGCACCTGCGGGATCAGCAGCAGGATGACCGGCAAGATCCCACCCAGCAGCACTTCCCCCAGGAACAGCATGCTCTGCCAGGAGCCATCGATCGACACTGGCAACACCCCACGCACCGTCAGATCTCCCAGGCGCAAGCCCAGGTATAAGAGCAAGACAAAACTGGCGATCTTGCCCAGACGCTGCAACAGATCGAGCTTTAAACCCCGCCCAAACAGTCGTTGGGCGATGAAACCTTCCACGATCAGCGCCAGCATGCCAGCCCCGATGGCGGAGACAAAGAACATCACCGGAATCCAGGCGCTGTACCACAGGGTGTGGACACGGTGCGGCATGATCAGGAACAGCGCGCCTAACGAGGATTGGTGCAGGGTTGAAAGCACAATCCCAAGAATGACCAGGGGCACAGTAGCCCATTTCAAGAAGTGATAGATGTGCTGAAAAAATGGGCCTCGGAACCAGGGGTATTCCAGGATCACCGGCCCAAACTCCATGATCAGCACACTGAAATACAGCAGCACACACCAGGCGATCTCGAACATCACCGAATGGTGCTGCCAGTTGAGGATGGGCATATAGATGTGCCAGGGCAGGCCCAGGTCGAAGAGCAACGATACGATAAACGAACCGTAGCCCAACAGCGCCAGCAGGATTGCCCGGCGCAGAATCGGGCGGTATGTTTCCAGGTGAAAGATGTAGACCATGGCTGCCAGGGTGAAGCCGCCCCCGGACAAGGCTACAAAACCGAGCTTGAAAGCGATCCACAATCCCCAGGGCGAGGCGTCATTCAATCCGCTGGCAGCCCCTAAACCCAGGCCAAAACGTAGTACCCCCGCTGCCAGCCCGGCGATGCTCACCGCCCACAGAATATCCTTGCCTCTATTCAAAGTGCGATCCCCCATTCAGGCCTCCTTCCCGCCAGGATGCGCCAGGCGCGCTTCTTCCACCTGCATGCGCCGCCCGATGATCCAGAACAACCCGGTCATCAATCCAGCGGTTGCCAGGCTGATTCCTGGCACTTTGCCGAGCCAGTTCCAGCTTAAGTCCGGGAAAGGCGCATCCCCGGGTGCGCGGGAAAAATTCAGGAAATCCAGGGGCACATTGGACAGATACAGCACCGAGCTGCCGCCGGCTTCGCTTTCACCGACCACCTGATCCAGGTAGCGTCCCGGCGCTTCAGCGATGCGCTGGTGAGCCAGGGCCAGCAGCTCATCGCGCTCGCCAAAGATCAATGCTTGCTCGGGGCAGGTCTCCACACATACCGGCAGCAAACCCTGATCCAGGCGTTCGGCACACAGATTGCATTTTTGCACCAACGGTACTGCCGAATCCCATTCATAGCGCGGGATGCCGTAAGGGCAGGCCATCATGCAGTAGCGGCAACCCATGCACTTGTTGGGGTCATAGACCACCGGTCCGGCTTCAGTTTTGAGCATGGCGCCTACCGGGCATACCGACACGCAGGCTGGCTCCACGCAGTGCCGGCAGAATTTGCGCACCGGCTGGCCCTCCGGGCTGCTCACAATAGCAGACCAGCGCACCGCCGAAAGCCCGTCGCCGACCTCTTGCGGCTGGTGGCGCGCTTCGCCAAACTGGTGAGCCTGCGCGCAGGCCTCCACGCACTCATTGCAACCCGTGCAGCGTGTCACATCCACCAAAATACCGATCATATCCGCCTCCCATCGGGTCCATACAGTGTACGCACTGCCCGACTGCCGCCTTGAGGGGTCAGCCGCCAGGCGATCTCCGATCCCAGCCGGATCAGCGGGAACAGCACGCAGTGAGCAATCTTGGTGAACGGCGCCAGCAGGGCGATGGCAAGCCCATTCAGGGTGTGAAAGAGCATCAAACCATCATACGGGATGGGGTTCCAGGTCTGGCCCGCTACATAACCCGAGATAAATAGATTCAAGATCAAGATGAGCAGCAAATAATCCATGCGCTTGCTGAGTTTCTGCGAGCTGGGCACATAAATCCGGTACAGGAGCAGGTAAATTCCGGCCAGGATGGTAATGACAGATAACCCATCCAGAACAGGCTTGAAAATCGCCGGCCAGGCCAGGCCAATATTGGCGCGCAGGATATCCAGATGATTGCCCAGGAATATCGCCGCGCCCAGGATACCCAGGTGCATTCCAAACGAAGCAAAACTATAAATCCGGCGTGTGCGCACGAGCTGCCCAAACGGGAAGATCCAGCTCAGCGTTTCGCGCAGTAACTTCCCATATGGGATGCGCTGGTCGCCGGCCTGGCGCACGGACTGCAGCATGCCCCACAGGGTGAGCAACAGCAAGCGCAGCAAGCCGAGCACAAACACAGCCAGCGCAAAACGAAAGATCGGTCCTCGAGCAATTACCATCCACAGCGGCATTCCCTGAAATCTCCCTTACTTATAGTTTTATCGCCCGCAGGATCAGATCATGCACGCCCACGATCTGGACCGGCAGCTTGTAATAATCCACCAGCTCGCGTAACTGCTTTTTGCAATTGGCGCAGGGCGTGGCTACGATTTCCGCCCCGCTGGCAGCAATTTGCTCGGCTTTGGTCTTGCCCGCCACCTGCATGCGGAAGTCAAAGGTTTCGTCCAGAGAAACCAGGCCTCCGCCGCCGCCGCAGCAATAATTCTGGGCGCCATGCGGGTTCATCTCCACAAAATCGTGCACAAAACTACGCAGGATGTGGCGCGGTTGGTCGACGATCCAGCCACTGCGGGCAATGTTACATGGGTCGTGATAGGTTACTTTTTCAGTGATAGCATCCGGGTCCAGTTGAATACGGCCTTCCCGCAGTAGCTGGTAGGTCAATTCGATGATACTGACCACCGGCAAGACCCCATCCCCCCCAAACGTGGGCACAAACTGTCTGGCCGAGCGTGCTGCATGCCCGCACTCGCCCACCAGGATCTTGCTGGCATTCAGGCGTTGGGCTTCGCTCACCAGCTTGCCTATAATGCGTTCCAGGACCCAATCATCGTAAAACAGCCCGTAATTGATGCCATCAAAATAGCCAGAGCCGATGGTCCAGGAGATACCGGCGGCCTGCAGCACAGCCGCATTGCCCATCAGGGTATCGGCTTCCATCAGATAATCGCTTACCGCGGGGTAGAAGATGTACTCAGCATCCATAACATCGATCGGGAAAGCAGCCGGGGCGCCTTTTAGCTCCCGAACTTCGTCGGAAAGAAATTCCAGGGTGTCCACCAGCGCCGGGAAGGGGATAGCAGATGTATTGGCGGTCTTCCCCTCTAATTGCTCACGCACCGAGACCACCAGCCCTTTGGGGGCTACACCTGCCTGGCTGAGCACATAACGTCCCAGGTGGGTCATCAAACCGTGGTCAATGCCCATCGGGCATTCCAGCTTGCAGCGTCGGCAGGCCGTGCAGCGGTAGAACAGCTCTGCCATTTCATCGATCCTGGCTTCGGATAGCGGCTCCAGGTGCAGCAAGCGCCCCTGCAGGTCTCCTAACGGCGTGAAGTAACGCCGGTACACATCCAGGAGCAAATTGGTGCGATAACAGGGCACATCTTTGGGGTCGCCCGTAGCCTGGTACACCTGGCAGCTCACCGCGCAATTGCCGCATTTACTGCTGGTGCGGGCATACATCTCCACGGCAAAGCGATAATTACTGTGCCGCAGGATGGCTGCGAAGGCATCCAGAAATGCCCTGACCCGGTCACCGTGGTATACCTCTGGCAGAATCGCCGGCTCAAGATGATAAAAACGCTGATTTACCTTCTCCGGGACTGCCGGGGGCGACTGAGTTTGAAGTGGAGTCCTGACTGCCATGGAGTTATTCTGCCTCGCTCGAATCTGGATCTGGACTGATCACCATCACCGCAATACCAGCTTGCGAGCCCGGATTGCGCCAGCGATGAAAGGCCTGTCCATTAAAAGAGAGTGTGTCGCCGGGATTCAACCGGTAGACCTGATCGTCGACTTCGTATTCAACTGCGCCACACACACACAGGACCATCTGGGCCAATTTTTCCTGACCACTGCAGGCGGAGTGAATATCCTGTGCCAATGCCTGCGGAGTTGCTGCCCCTGCCAGGGAACATAAGGCGCGCTGCGTGATGGGCTGCTCTAATTTACCGCTTTGCGCCCGGGTCAGAACGACCTGTGGCGAACAAATCTCTTGAAAGAACGAGCTGGCTGAAACACCCAGGGCATGCGCCAGTTTGCATAGTGTCACCACCGTCGGCGCAACTTCTCCCCGCTCCACCAGGCTGATGGCATTGGGCGATAGATCACAGCCTTTGGCCAGCTGCTTCAGGGTCAGGTGGTTTTCTTTGCGTACCATGCGGATGCGCTGGCCTACATTGCGCCAGGATTCACGCTCGCTCATCGACTTCCTTTCGACCCATTATTTTGTGAAGTATTATGGGTCAGTTGCCTTAAACATACCAAAATATATTACGCATGTCAAGTATATTATGAAATATAGGAATTTCCTTAGGCAAATTTCACATTGTAATGTGATTTTATTATTTTCCCCCCAATGCCCCGGGCCTGCAACTATTCTACCGGGGAATTACCTGCTGTTGGTTGATGCGCACAAATGCCATTGATCCACTCATTACACGGAGTTTCATGGTGCACTATTCCCATTTCTGCGCTTGACTAATATAATCCTACCTCAGGCAGAATTTTTGACGCGGTCAAGGATGGGACCTATGGTAAGCAATCGATTCTCTCTGGGCAGCAGGCTGCGCAAGATCCGCGATGAGCGGGGTTATTCACAGCGCGAGCTGGCGCATCGATCGGGTATATCGACCAATGCTATCAGCCTGATCGAGCGTGATGAAAACTCTCCCAGTGTGGCCACCCTGCAGGCCCTGGCGACCGCTCTCAGCGTTAAAGTAAGCTACTTTTTTGATGATGAACAGCCGCAGAGCGTTCTGCATATCAAAGCCAGCCAGCGCCCCACCATCCACAGCCGCGGCGTGAGCGTTGCCGGACTGGGAGCCGAGCTGCGTCGCCAAGAAATGGAACCCTTCCACATCACCCTGGAGCCCATGTCTGAAAGCGGCGACCGCCAGGTGGTTCACACCGGGCATGAATTCGTGTACTGCCTGCGCGGCCTGGTTGAATATATTATCGACGGCGTGGTTTATCACCTGGAAGCCGGCGACTTCCTGCTCTTTGAAGCGCACCTGCCGCATGTCTGGCGCAATACCAGCGATGATCCAGCCGAATTTCTGCTGGTCCTGCAAACGCCTAACGAATCGAACGAGCCCATCGAGCGCCATTTTTCCAGCTACCCATCCATGGCCCATCTGGGCAAATAAACGCTGGCTTTGCCTGCCTACCTGGGTTGGTAAGTGGCCATCACAACGCCCGATCCACTGGCCTTACAATCGATCAGCTTGAAGCGCTTCAATTCATCACTATCTTTGAAGAACCGCTTCCCCTGCCCTACGACAACCGGGTGAACCAACAATGTCAGCTCATCCAGCAGATCGTTCTCGATTAAGAAACGCTGGACAGTGATGCTGCCCTGTACGCCAATATCCTTACCCGGTAGCCGTTTGAGCTCGTTGACTTTCTCCACAAGTGAGCTTTTGACCAGCGTGGTATTCTGCCAATCGACGCGATCCAGCGTTTTCGAAAAGACAAATTTTGGAATATTGTTGATAAAGCTGGCATACGGCTCATCCTGTGAGGTTGGCCAGAACGGCTGCCATTCCTGGTAGGTCACCCGCCCCATTAGTGCGGTATCCATATTGGCGATCGCAGCTCCCATAGCCTGCATCATATCCTGGTCGAAAAGATCGCCCTGCCACCTGTCTGGTGATTCTGCTACGCCATCCAGTGAAACAAACATACCTGAGGTTACTTTACGCATTGGATTATCTCCTGTCAGATCATATGGGGCAGATCAGCGCTCAATCCGCCGGTGGGATATTCTGATTCAGGCGGAAAAGATTGTCTGGATCGTAGCGCTGCTTGACGCGCGCGAGGCGCTCCCAGGTCGCACCCGGGTAAGCCGCCCGAACGCGCTCGCCAGGCTCGTCGCCCATAAAATTGGTGTACACCGCCGGATCACCCTGGTCGATGGCCTCTGCGAATTCTTCTATCCAGCGCTGGCGGGAGGCTTTCTCGGCGGGTGTGCTGTAAAACGCCGCCAGGTGCATCATGATGGGCGACTTGCGGTGGGCGTAAGCGGTGGCATCTTCTGGCACTCGCGCTAGCGCACCGCCCAGGGCGCGCAGCTGCGCCACGCGCATAGGCGCGTCAGATGCCTCCAGATAGCGCACGATCGTTTCCGCAGCAGCCTGGTCGACATGTTTGATGAACATATTATGGCCCACGACGGCGATCGGGTGGTAGCCGCCCTCCTCTTCCGGGAACATTTCTGCATAGCGCATGGGGCGCAGCATATCTGCCAGCGGCGCGGCCAAGGCCCGGAATGGCGCCAGAGCCAGTTTCGCCTCCTCGAGCGGCCCGGCATAGACCATCATCGCCATCAGGATCAGCTTGCCGTGCACATCCGGCGGCAGGAAGGGCATGGGCGGCGCAGACATCACATTGGCGATGGTGGACAGATCATCCCCTGCCGCCTCTGCCAGCGCCATAAAGCCTGCCAGCACCTCCGGCGTCGCCGGCAGGACCAGCATACCGCCCACAATCTGTTCCAACTCATGCAGCTGGAATTTGAAACGTGTGGCGACGCCAAAATTGCCGCCGCCGCCGCGCAGCGCCCAGAACAAATCCGGGTGCTCCTCATTGTCTACACGCAAAATGCTACCATCCGCAGTCACAATTTCTGCCGCCAGCAGGGAATCAATCGTCAGGCCGTACCTGCGCACCAGGTAGCCAATCCCGCCGCCCAGCGTGATACCACCGATACCCACCGAGCCGGTATCGCCAAATCCAGTCACCAGGCCATGCTCGCCTACCGCGGCCGTGTATTCACCCGCGGTCAGGCCGCTCTCCGCCCAGGCAGTGCGCCCCTCCAGGTCCAACTCCAGGGCTTTCATGCACGATAGATCGAGCACAATGCCATCGTCCACCACGCTGTGACCGGCCGCACTGTGCCCGCCGCTGCGCACCGCCAGCGGTAAGCCCGTCTGGCGCGCCAGCTCGATCACCGCGGCCACTTCAGGAGCATCCGTAGGGCGAATGATCACCGCCGGGCGCCGGTCCATGCCGCCATAGAAGAGGCTGCGGGCGACGTCGTAATCCGCGTCCCCTGGTGAGATCACCCGCCCGTCCAGCGCGGCTCTCAATTCGGGGATAGCAATCCCCTGGCGCATCACTGCACGTGCAATCGTAGCGCTGTGCGAGCCGCCCCCATTCCATTGTGTCCTTCGGTTTAGCAGATGCATATCCGTACTCCTTTGAACTTGAAAAGCCCGAACAAGTTTTGGCGATCGGATGCGCGCTCAATCACCCGTCTGTACACGTTCAACCTGGGGCCGGCTGGCAGGCAGCAGCACCGGCAAACGCTTGAAGAAGATCCATAATCCGGGGAGCGCCATGCCTGCCCCGGAGATGACCAGCAGTAATTCGATGGAGATCACATCGGCGACCGGTCCGAACACCAACATTCCCAAAGGCATCACCGCGCTCATGATCATTTGCTGCACGCCGAAGACGCGCCCCTGCATATCCTGGCTGACAATTTCCTGCAGCAAGGAGGTGGTCGGCACATTGAACATCGGCATGGGGATGCCGAGCAGGAACATCATGATCAGGTAAACGATCAGATTGGTCGATAAACCGGCTGAGGTGACCAGAACCGACCACAGGATGCAGGCGAACCCGATGGTACGGAAGTGACTTTTAAAGCCGCCCCAGGCCATCATGATCGCGCCGCCGACAATCGAACCCAGAAAGAAGGTCACCTCATTGGCGGTCAGCTTCCACACTTCGTCACCGAAGCTGCGCGTGACCATCAAGGGGGAGAGAAAAGCTATGGGGGTCACCAGGAAAAATGTCACCGAAAAGAAGATGAACAGCGTGCGAATGGTGCGGTTCCCAGCGATGTACACCAGGCCGGATTTCAAATCGTCGAGATAGCCGGTCAGCTGGGCCTGGGCGGCTTTCTGGTGCACCGCCACTTTGAGCACCACCAGTAAGCTCACCGCCAGGAGGGCTGTGACGACGTCGATGAAGAAGATCGCCTCCAGGCGCGAGAAAGACATCAGTGTCCCGGCCAAAACCGGCGTGACGATCATGATGAAGGGGTGGATTGTGCCAAACAGGCTGTTCACCTTCACCAGGCGCTCGGGTGGGACAATTTGCGGGAGCAGTGCATTGACCGCCGGCGACTGTATACCCGCTCCGATAGAGCGAATCCCGGACACCACATAGATCAGCCACAATTCCTGATAGCCCATCAAGAAGAATATCGCCAGGACCAGGGTGGAGCTGGCAGTGAGCAGGTCTGCGCCGATAATCAGCAATTTTCTCGGGTAGCGATCCGCCCACACCCCGGCAAATAAAGAGATCACCAATTGGGGCAAGAAGCCCACCAGGGTCGAGATGGTCAGCGCCGCGCCGGACTGGGTCGAAAGCGTGACATACCAGATGATGGCATACTGCACCAGCATCGAGCCAAACAGGGATAACCCCTGGCTGATCATGAACAACGCAGTCTTCTTTTGCCAACCTGTATATTCAAGCCCTTCTGGATTAACCGTACCGGTAAATTCTTGCATGGTGTGTACCTCCGTGCAGCGATGGTTCTGCATAATGGTTTATATTGGATATATTCGATCTTTTTAGACCAAATATTCTAATAATATACAGACTTTTAGGTTAAAAGTCAAGCTCCAAAGGGATGAATTTAGATTAAAAAAAGGAGTTGTTCCAGTCAGCCCGCTTATTCTCCCAGCAGCTCTCCCCCCCACTCGGATGGATGCGTATCAGTGATAGATTGTGAAAATGTCCAGCGGTAACCGCCGGTGTCCTCAACAGTGCACTGGCGTTCGCCAAATGGAAAATTCTCGGGCGGCTGCAGGATTCTCGCCCCACGCTGCTGGACGAAGCGGTAGTGCGCATCGACATCCGCCACCCGCACCATCAGCCCAAAGGTAGCTGCAGGTGGCAGAAGAGTGAGCTGTTCAGCGGTCTCAACCACCTCAGGCTCAGGGGCGGGTAAAGCGAAAGCCACTACCGAGACCTGCCCGACGAGCAGCTGCACGCGGTGGCTGCCGATGCGCAGGCGCTCTCTGAATCCGAAGACATTGCACAACCAGCCCACCGCGGCCCGTAAATCCCGGTAGCCCAGCTCGGGGATGATGCTGCCCGGCGGCATGGAGCGATTGTCAAGCACAGGTAAGAGATATTGGTACGTCGCTGCCATTGAAATCTCCCATTCAGGAAACTGGATTCCTGGAATATTCAGATAATTCTTGTCCGTTTATTATAGAGGGTTTTCGTGGTCACAAAAGTTAATATTGCGCGCCATTTGGATTAACATTCGTTTGAATCAAAACAGCCGCACAGGATGGTGTGGCTGTCAGGTTTGTGCAATGTGCTGGACTTTCAATGTACTACTTGGTCAGCTTGATCTCCACGTCTTTGGGCAAGGCCAGCCCGGCGGCGATCTCCACCGCCTTGATGATCCCCACCGGCACCGGGCAGGCGGCATGCGTGCAGTATTTATGCCCCATCTCCAGGCTCCTGGGCATCCCGCGCCGGGTGGAGATCTCCTGAAAGGGCTCGACCTCGCTGAGCTCCTGGGCCAGCTTTTGAATGGCGGCGCACTCGCTGGTGATCTCTAAGTGCACACCGTTGTCATTCTTCTGCGCTTCTACCTTGGTACTGAACCCACACACCCCGGCAAATATTTCCGCTTTAGCCATCTATACACCTGATGATCGTTTAATGATCCTATAAACTCTTTGAAATCCTGTTTTAGCATCAGCTTGACATCGATCTCATTAAGCCTAATGCTTGAGCATGGGCAGGAACAGATCGTAGAGCGGATCGCCGGCGACCAGCACCCGGGCGGTATCCGAGTCGCTGGCTTCTGCCCCTTCCAGCGTCAGCGCGCTCCAGGTGCCTGTATTGATCACCGAATTGCTGATCACCACCGTCTGGGTGATAAATACCGAGACATCTGGCGCCAGGTCGTAATCGAGGCTCGGCAGGATCGTTCCCAGCTCATCATCGACCAGATTATGTGTCACCAGCATCGACACACCGGTATTGCGCACCACATAACAATAGGTGACTTCCTCGCCAGCCTCAATGTCGACCGAATCGGTGGTTGCACATGCCGCCGGATTGAGCCCAACTGTCTTGACCAGCTCGAGTGTGGGCGGCACCACAGTAACCTGCGCCGTATCGCCCCCGCTGGCCGTTCTACCATCGACGGTATCCGCCCTCCAGGTGGCGGTATTGATCACCGACTCGCTGATTACCACCGTCTGCGTCAAAAACGCACTGGCTGACGGGGCTAAAACATAAGGAAAGTCAGTCAGAATAGTCCCCAGCCGGTCATCCACCAGATCATGCACCACCAGGGGATCCAGCCCGGTATTGGTCACCTCATAGCAGTAAGTCACCCGCACAAAAGGCCTAACTTCAATCGCATCCGTCGTTGAGCAGGCGTTGGCGTCCGTACCTACTGTTTTAGTCAGGGCCAGCGAAGGAGGCAGCACCGTCACCCGGGCGGTAGCCTCATCGCTGGCCGTCCCGCCATAAGTCGATAAGGCACTCCAGGTGGCGTGGTTGGTCACCGACTCGCTGATTACGGCTGTCATCGTCAGGAATGCACTGGCGTCTGGCACCAAGATGTAGGGGAAATTATCCAGGACGAGCCCCAACTGATCATCCACCAGGTCGTGCTCGATCAGGTTTTCGGTCCCGGTATTGTGGACCGTATAGCAGTAAGTGACCTCGGTCCCAAGCGCCACGTCGAGGGCATCCGTCGTGGCGCACGCATTTGGATCCAGACCCACCGTCTTCACCAGCTCCAGCTCGGGCGGCAGCAGCGCGACCGTGGCAGTATCCGTATCGCTGACCACTTCGGGATCAAGTGAAGTCCAGGTAGCTGTATTGGTGACCGATTCAGTGATAAAAGTGCTCTCAATATGATGTATGGTTGTCTCACGCGGAAAATTGAAAATGTTATCTTCAAGTAGCAATCCGAGCTGGTCATCCACCAGGGTGTGGTATTTCAAGTTTTCATCCCCAGTATTGGAGATCTCGTAACAATAAAAGACCTCGGTTCCCCGATGCACAGCAATCGATTTGGTGGTGGCGCAGACTTCAGGCACTGTACCCACGGTTTTTACCAGGTCCACGCCCACCGTACTGACCGCTGCCCGCGTGGCGCCGGCCCCCAATGCGAACAACCCCAGCAGGGCCATCGCCATGCCCACGCCCACACTGACTAAAACAGTGATGTAGCGGTAACTCGTCTTTGTTGGCATGAAGCCTCCCCGAATACCTTTTCCCAGTCTTTGCTACTGTCCACCATACAATGGCAGGCGTACTCCATTCACCTGCTGCGCTGCATCGGAGCACAGGTAAATTATAGCCGCTAATATCTCTTCCGGGGTTGTCCAGGAGGCGTTGCCGGGCGAGGGCTGGCGCTGGCGTTCATGCTGCACATCAATCGTTTTTACCCGCAGCACATTGGCTGTGACGCCGGTATGCTTGAGCTCCTCCGCCAGGGTCAGCATCAAAGCCTCCTGAGCGGCTTTGCCAATCGTGTAAGGTGCGCCTTTGGCCGGCGGTTTGCCTGCATTGGGGGACGAGATAACGATCAACCTGCCCCAGCCGTTGACAAGCATGTGCGGGGCAAACACCTGCGCCAGGTAGAAAGTGGACCACAGATGCTGCTGCAGCATACTGGCAACTTCATCCGATGTGACCTCGGGCAACGCCTTCCCGCCCAGCCAGCCACCCACAAAATGTAAGAGGATATCCGCCCGACCAAACTTAGCGGTCACCGCCTCCAGCAGCGCCGGGGCGGATGCAGGCTGGGTTAAATCCGCTGCATAATCCAACCAGCGCTCCTGCGGCAGGTCGAGCTCCCGCCCCAAAGCTGCAATTTATCCTCACTCGAGCCCGCCAGGGCCAGCCGCATCCCGCGCTGCGCCAGTTGTTGGGCTGCCACGCGCCCCAGGCCGCCCGTCGCGCCGGTGATCACCGCCACTCGCTGATCAATTCCCATGCGACTATTCTCCTTCCCCAGCCGATTCACTCTGGTGCAGTGCCCCGATTTGATCCAGGGTCATCCCTTCCACCAGCGGCAGGTCGAGCTGTTCAAAGAAGCGCACCTGCTGCCCAACTTTCAACAAGTGGCCTGATTTTTCAGCTTTGGTATTCAGATAAAACTCGTTGTAGGGGTTGGGTGGGATAATCAGCGGAATGCGCTCGGTGATCTTGATCCCAAATTGTGTCAGATCATTGATCTTTTTGGGATTATTGGTCATCAAACGGATGGATTTCACCTTGAGTGAGCCCAGCATATGCGCAGCCACACTGTAATCACGCTCATCGTCGCGAAATCCCAGCGCCAGGTTAGCCTCCACGGTATCGTACCCGTAATCTTGCAGCCCATAGGCGCGAATTTTATTGGTGAAACCGATGCCGCGCCCTTCCTGGCGCAAATATAGCAGGATGCCATTCTCCATCTGGCCGATCGTGCGCAGCGCAGTTTCCAGTTGATCGCGGCAGTCGCAGCGCAGCGAGCCGATCGCATCCCCGGTCAGGCATTCGGAATGCATGCGCACGGGCACATTCTCACATCCCGTAATATCCCCATGGACAAAGGCAGCGTGTTCCTTGCTGTCCCGGTTATTCCAGAATGCTACCACCTGGAACTGCCCGAAGCGCGAAGGCAGCTCGGCGATCGAAGCAATGTGCACACACACATGGTGGATGCCATAGCCTTCACATTCGTGAGCGCGGTTTTCGTCCAATATTTCTCTGATCTGCAGTGGGTTGAGGGCCATAAAGGTACTCCTTGAGTATAGAAACTGTTGAAGCGACTATTATAGTCCGAATAGCTGTTTAACCTTGGAAACTCAAGCGCATCTCAGGCGATTTTTTTGCTGTACCACGGCGTATTTGAGACAGCGTGAAACCCGAGTACATGGGCCAGGGCCAGCATGGCAGTATTCTCGCTGCTGGTCCCCAGGAGCGCTGTATCCATGCCACGCCCCCTGAGCATCCCCACCAGGATCAGCGCTCTTGCCAGCTCCAGCCGCCGGTAAGCCGGATGAGTCGCCACCGGATGGATCCTGCTCTCTTTTAAACCCACAGCATGCGGCATGTCGTCCGGGAAGATCTGGCAGACACAAAAAGCCGTCAGCTCCCCATCCGGCGCAACAGCCAGCCCCGCCAGCGGCTATCCAACGACAGGTCCAGGGTATTCATCATCAGCGCAAACAGGAAATGCTCGACCTAATTCGGCAGGGCCACCTACCCGCGCTTTCAATCACTTAACACTGCACGGCTACTAATATTGTGAATAGGTGAAATCATAATAACTGGGCCAGCTTTCGATCGTTTCGCCGCTTGCCATCTCCCAGATCAGGATCGAAAATTTTAGCTCATACTCGCCGTCCGGCAAATCCAGCTCGTCATAGGGCATAAACAGCTCAAAATCCTCGAAAACGGCGCTGGGATAGACAGGCGTGAAATCCTGAAATACAACCACCTGCCCGCCTTCAGAATTGTAACTGGCATTGGCGTCCATCAACCAGTTGCCCGACACATCATAAAAATAGGCTGCAATCCCGCATGGCACCCCCTCCAGGCCGTCCACCTCAAAGTCGACATGGATCAGCATGCCGTCCATTCCCATCTGGACCAGATCAAAATCGACCCAGATATCGTTGATCCTGGCAGAACGGCCACCCATCCGGGTCGCCGGCTGTTCCAGCGGCAAATCTGTGGGAGTTGGAGGCGGTACTGTGGGGGTCGGCTGTTCAACTGTTGCGACAGGCAGCGCAGTCGGGATCTCGGTCGCAGGGATTGGCGAGGCGGCGGTGGGCGTCATGAAGCGCACCAGGGCAACCCCCATCAGAAAAGCACCCACCAGAAACATGAGATAGCGCGGGATTTTACTCAGCGGCGGCACTTTAATAGCCGATATCTCCAGCCCGCCCCCGATCAAACCAATCAAAAAGAAGGCTGCCCCAACGATAAACAGGATCCCTTCATTTGTCTCTGGCATGCTGAACCTCCTCGGCGCGCGAAGCCGTATTCTGTTTTCTCATTCGATTGGGGTCCGGTTAGAGTGTAGTTCGGTCCATTCCCAGGATGGTTTTCAGCCGCAACATGCCCGGGACGGATCGAGGCTCGATGCGCTTATTATTATACATGAGAGAAGCTGAGTTTCGTTCAATTTTCGGCCGGGGAAAATCAGGCGATCTTTTTACTGTACCACAACGTATTGGAGGCGGTATGAAACCCGAGCGAGCCAGCCAGTGCCAGCATGGCGGCGTTCTCGCTGCTGGTTCCCAGGAGCGCTGTATCGATGCCGCGCTCCCTGAACAAATGCATCCCCGTCAGGATCAGCGCCTGCGCCAGCCCTTGCCGCCGGTAAGCTGGATGCGTCGACACCGGATCGGTCCAGCCCTCCTTCAATCCCCCCGCCCGCGCCGTGTCGTCCGGGAAGATCTGGCAGACGCACAAAGCCGCCAGCTCCCCACCCGGCGCCACAGCCACCAGGTCCAGCTCGGGGATGTAATCCGGGGCATGCATGATCGCCTGGCGGTATGCTATCGTCATATTCTCGCTGCCAAAGGCAGTCCGATGCAGAGCCACATAGGCATCGAGCTTGGCTTCACCGGAAAGGGGCCGGATCATGAATCCATCCGGGAGCCGCGGCTCAGGGATGTGCTCATCCAGGGCGCGTGCCAGGAGCAGGGAAGAGTCCATCAGGCGCTCGAATCCATGGCGCTCCAAAAAGGCGATCCGGGGCAGGTCCGTTTCCAGGGAGCTGGCGTCCAGCGTGCCTGCCTCGCCGCTCGCCAGCTCCCGCTTTTGCTGCGCAGCAACCGCCCAGGCGACCAGTTCCTTTTCGATCTCAGGGGAGAACCGGGCGGCGTCGAAAGCATCCACCAGGTTCTGGTAGCGGCTGACATAGGCGAAGCCCGCCAGCCGCTGTTGATCGTCTATCCACAGCCGCGCCGTAGCCTGCACGGCTGGATCGGCCAGCTCCTCATGCAGGTCGGCGGCGATCGGGTAAATCACCTGCCCTTGCTGGCGCAGGGAGTGGCACAGCGCGATCATGGACTGCAGATCGAAAGGATCGTAGGGACGGGAAGTCAGGTTGCTCATCGGGGTAGCCTTATAAGGATCTTACAATGGGTAAGGATATTATAATATTTATGTAGACCGGTTAATATTTTGCAGCGTATCATAAATCCGGATCAAAAATAGTGGGGCTGGCGCGCTGAGTTGAGTATAACGGAGATGAAAAAATATCAGAAAGCGATCAATACAAGAATAAGAAGAGTCTACTCAACAATCCCAAGTTCTCAGCAAAAGTTCCTCAAAGAATTCGAAGAATCCCATTCTCAGAAAAGCCTGCATGTGAATGGGATCACCTGGAAATACTTTGATTCAGAAAAAGGCAAGGATGCATTATTACTGCTTCACGGGGGATATTCCGATTTCGATATGTGGATACATCAAATCGTGGAATTTGAAAAGGACTACCGTATCATAGCACCCACGTGCCCCATATTGCTGAATGCGACGATGAAAGTGTATTCAGATGCACTTTCTACAATCTTGAGAGCGGAAAACCTCCTGAAAGTCAACATGATGGGATATAGCAAAGGCGGACTCGTTGCGTAATGCTTCTTAAGGGATTATTCGGCCATGGTTGAGAAAGCAATACTGGCTCACACGTTTTACCCTTCCACGGAAGTCTCATATTATCGTCACAATTTCACGATATTCAGGATCTTGCCTTTTTTTCTGACTGAACTGCTATTCAGGGCTTTAGCAATGCCAGACAAAGAAGACTTACAGCACGATTCCGTCGAATGGCTTGCATGGTACAGAGGTTATTTCAAGGAGTTGAAATCAAGGCTTACAAAGGAGGTATTAATAACCCACATAGACCTGATGATTGATTTTGCGAGAAGTTTTAACTTCAATCCAGATGATTTATCTTCGTGGAAGGGCAAGATGCTGATCACCGTTGCCGAAGATGATATCGTTATGAAGTATTTTGATGGAATGAAGCGGCTCTATCCAAATGCTGAATACCATGTATTTAGGAAAGGGCTTGGTGCTCATTCAATTGCCCTGATTTCTCCCCAAACATTCAATCAGCGTATACAACAGTTCTTGGAAAATGAGACAGTGACCGACTAACACCCACCACACCTGACTTCTGGGATTCTGCGCCATTATGGGGTTTTTACCCACGCCAAAGCGGAATCATCATCTCAAGCCGAGTCCACGCCCAACAGCAGGTAACGAAAACCGTTTGGCTACGATTGACGACATAAAAAAATTATGGTACAGAACCATAAATAATGAAAAGAGGCTGACATGAAAAATAAACTCGTTCTCTTCCCAATAATTGCCTTGCTCTTTGCCATGAATAGCTGTGAACTGGGGGGTGTTGAATACGATCCGGGGATCGAGATAACCACATGCGATATTAGATGTGGTGAGACCGATGTGTGTCAAACTTCACGTGGTGATATGGTGGAGAATCAAGAAGTAGATGTGAGTTTTCGTATCTATGGTGTCAATCAAGATGGCATAAGGGATTTCCCTGAGGATTTGGAAATTATCAACATTACATCACTTCTCACAGTGGAAGGAGAGGGAAGTGTAATGATAACGATCAAAGACGCAAGTGGAAAATCAATATCAGGGACTGCGACTAGCGGGAATCCGGCTGAATTGACTACCGACATATCCCTCGTTTTGAAACAAGAAAAGCCTACCGAAATATCGGAACTGATTCAGTCAGCCAATATCGAAGGGATCATGGTGAAAACGATCAATGGACCTGCATTCGATGTGCAGCTCAATCTTACAGTTAACGAATGTGTCTCCAATTGGTGCACAGGAACACATCCAGTATGCACATCTCCTTGAAAAACAGCATGAATAAGAATGGTGAAATTTGTAAGTGAGCCGCTCAGCACCTATCTAGGCAACAGTGGCACCACCACTTAAGGTTTATTGCATGTTTTCTGAAGTGACACGATAATGCAGTAAAGCCTTGCCAGCCCCTGCAGCAGGTAAGCCGGGTAAGTCGCCACCGGATCGGTCCAGCCTTCCTTCATCCCTCCCGCCCGCGGTGTGTCGTCCGGGAAGATCTGGCACACGCACAGCGCCGCCAGCTTCCCACCCGGCGCCACAGCTACCAGATCCAGCTCGGGTATGTAATCCGGGGCGAGTAGGATCGCCTGGCGGTGCTCAATCGTCGTATTTTCGCTGCCAAAGGCAGCCCGGTGCAGAACCACATAGGCTTCGAGCTCGGCTTCGCCCGACAGGGGGCGGATCACGAATCCCTCCGGGATATATAGCTCAGGAATCTCCTCATACATGGAGCGGGCCAAGAGCATAGAAGAGTTTGCCAGGTTGCGCTTTTGCTGCGCAGCAACCACCCAGGCGACCAGCTTCGTTTCAATCTCAGGGGAAAACCAGGTGGCATCGAAAACATCCACCAGGTTCTGGTAGCAGTTGACGTAGGCAAAGCCCACCAACCGCTGTTGATCGTCTGCCCACAACCGCGCAGTAACCTGTACGGCCGAGTTTTAATAGAGACGGGAAGTCATATTGCTCATTGGGATACCTCAGGAAGGATCATCCATCGGGTAAGGGTATTATAATATTTGTATTGTCTGTCCTACTCAGTCAATAGGCCAAAATCGCTGTTCAAACCTACGAATCTGCAGCGTAGCACGAATCACTTTGATCAATAGTTGGGCAGCA
>Ga0105106_10000187_pt1 | contig 41846 bp, 29 predicted proteins | sample PPLLaktember2015_5_FD_79109 | JGI IMG/M metagenome (GOLD analysis project Ga0105106, IMG submission 79109) | Freshwater sediment microbial communities from Prairie Pothole Lake near Jamestown, North Dakota, USA - PPLs Lake P8 Core (1) Depth... | ecosystem: Environmental > Aquatic > Freshwater >... | reverse complement strand
GGACGAGCTGCTCGCCCGTCCACTGCTGGAACGGTCGGCGCTGGATGGTCTCGTCGATACGCTCCGCCTTGTGCCCGAAGCCGAACGGCCATCAGCAACAGGCGCCGACTGGTTGAGTCGGTTGGAGACGCCCTTAGCCTCACCTCCGGGGGCAGCCCACACGCTGCGCATCCTGCGGCAGGTCGGTGAGGCGCTGCACGGTGACATGGGGCCAGGAACCCCTGCCGCAAGCAGTGACTGGAAGCAGGATTCCGAACGTCTGGTTGCCGCCTGGCTGGAACTGGGTGACCGGTATCTTGCTTGGTGCGAGATCCTATGGGAGAAGTCCGACGGCGAGTTGTCATCCCTGGGGCCAGAGGTCACCACCGCCCTGCAGCAGTTGCACGCCTCCTTCCCATCCCTGAGAGAACTGGCGGCCGGCGAGGTCCCCGGCCTGATGGCCTTGCGGGATGGGCGTGAGCAGTTGACACCTGAAGCCGTATCGCTCTTACCTTGGATCGACCGTGTGCTGGAGGCATTCGATCGATCGAAGTGGCTGGCGGGCGAGATGGTGGCCGCCGGCGAGCGCCTGATCGACGAGGTCGGTCTGCTCGCCTACGGCATCAACATGCGCTTCCTGTATGATCCCACGCGGCGCCTGTTTGCCGTCGGCTTCAACGCATCGGCCGGGCGGCTGGATCGGGCCTACTACGATCTGCTGGCCAGTGAAGCCCGGCTGGGCAGCTTCGTGGCTATCGCCGGCGGCACGGTCCCCATTGAGCACTGGTTCGCCATGAGTCGGCCCTACAACGCCATCGGCCGCCGCCGCGTCTTGCTGAGTTGGACCGGGACGATGTTCGAGTACCTGATGCCGCTGCTGATCCAGCGCAGCTACCGCAATTCCCTGCTCGACCAGGCGGCCCAACAGGCCGTCGCGGTACAGGTCGCCTACGGCAAGCGGCGCCATGTGCCCTGGGGAGTTTCCGAGTGTGCCTACGGCGACCTGGATTCCTCGCGGACGTACCAGTACAAGGCCTTCGGCGTTCCGGAGCTGGGGCTGAAACGCGACCTGGCGCAGGATCTGGTCGTCGCTCCCTACGCTTCGATGCTGGCGCTCAGCCTGGCGCCGCGGGAGACCGTCGCCAACCTGCACCGGATGGCCGGCATGGGACTGCTGGCAGACTTCGGATTCTACGAAGCCATGGACTTCTCTCGCCGGGCGCGTCGCCGGGGCGAGCGCGGCGTGGTTGTGCGGGCATTCATGGCTCATCACCAGGGAATGGGTCTCCTGGCACTGGCAAACTACCTGCAGGACGACCCCTTTCCCCGCCGCTTCCACGCCGAACCGCGCGTGAAGGCCATGGAATCGCTCTTGTACGAACGCGTCCCTACACTCCCGCCGGTGCACCACATTTCGACTCGAGAACGCCCGGCCACGGTGGAGAGCGTGGCGGCCGTCGAACCCTCCGTCAGCAAGTTCGACACGCCGCATACGCCCACCCCTAAGACCCAGCTCCTGTCGAATGGCCGCTATAGTCTGATGATCACCAACGCCGGGGGAGGCTACAGTCGTTGGGGGGAGGTCGAGCTCACTCGCTGGCGCTCCGACACCACCTGCGACGCGTGGGGAACCTTCTGCTACCTGCGCGATCGGCAAACCGGAGAGCGGTGGGCCAACACCTACCACCCGGTAGGTGGAAAGGTCGAGGGCTACCAGGCGGACTTCGCCCTCGATCGGGCGACCTTTCGGCGCAATGACTGGGGCATCGCGACCGAGACCGAGATCCTGGTTTCTCCGGAAGACGATGTTGAGATCCGCCGCCTGACGCTGATCAATCGCTCCGGGCGGAGCCGAGTGATCGATCTGACCAGCTACCTGGAGCTGTCGATGGCGCCCCACAACGCCGATCGCCAGCATCCGGCGTTCAACAAGCTGTTTATCGAGACCGAGGCCGTTCTCGAACGGCGGGCCCTGCTCGCCTTCCGCCGGCCAAGGAGCGATCAGGACCCACCGGTCTTCGTCGGCCATCGCCTGGCCGGCGGCACGCGCCAGGAGGACGACGGCCTGCACTTCGAGACCGATCGTCGACCCTTCATTGGACGCGGGCGGTCGCTCGCCAATCCGATGGCGCTCGAGCGCCAACCGGCGCAGACACAGGGCTACGTCCTCGATCCAATCCTCAGTCTGCGCACGACGCTCCGCCTGGCGCCGCACGAGCGTGCCCAGGTGTCGCTCATCGTGGCGGCCGGCGACAGCCGCCAGCAGGTGCTGCAGTTGATGGACAAGTACGGCGATCCCCAGGTGATCGAGCGGGCGATGGACCTCGCCTGGGCCTCCGCCCAGTTGGAGCTTCGGGTGCTGCGCATCCAACCCGACGATGCCCGCCGCTACCAGAAACTCGCCGGCCAGCTGCTATATCCCAGTGCCGCCTTCCGCCCGGGTGCAGAGCGCTCCGAAGAGCGGAACCGCAAGGGACAATCCGGCCTGTGGGCCTACGGCATCTCCGGCGATCTGCCTATCGTCCTGGTCACGATCGGCGAAGTGCGTGATGTCCAGCTTGTACGTCAGGTTCTGCAAGCCCACACCTACTGGCGCACCCACGGCTTGATGGCCGACCTACTCATCCTGAATGAAGAATCCAGCAGCTACGAACAGCCGCTGCGCGAGCGGCTCGAATCGCTAATCCGGCTCCACGCAATGTACACCGGAGTGGACAAGCCCGGCGGCGTGTTCCTGCGCAGCGCCGACCAGATCCCCGAGGAGGACGTTCGCCTGCTGATGGCCGCCTCGAGCGCGATCCTGGTGGCGGCACGCGGCACGCTGCCTCAGCAACTGGGCGTGTCCATTGAGGCTCCGGACGTCCCCAAGCTGCTCGTTGGCAAACGAGCCCCCCGCGAACCATCGGCCCCCCTGCCCTTCCTGGACCTGCCGTATTTCAACAGCCTGGGCGGATTCACCCGCGACGGCCGTGAGTACGCCATCTACCTCGGGCCGGGGACGAACACCCCGGCGCCATGGGTCAATGTAATCGCCAATCCAACCTTCGGGACGGTTGTCAGCGAGACCGGCGCCGGCTTCACCTGGTCCGGCAACAGCCAACGCAACCGGCTCACACCCTGGTCGAATGACCCGGTGCTCGATCCGCCGTCGGAGGCGATCTTCCTGCGGGATGAGGAGACGGGGGATTATTGGACGCCAACCGCTTCGCCGATCCGCCAGTCGACAGCCTACCGGGCGCGCCACGGCGCTGGCTACACGGTCTTCGAGCACAACAGCCACGGCATCGAACAGGAGCTGACCGTGCTGGTGCCGGTCAATGACCAGGGTGGCCAGCCGCTCAAGCTCCAGCGACTGCGCCTGAAGAATGACTCCGGGCGCCCGCGGCGTCTATCGATCACGAGCTACGCCGAGTGGGCGCTCGGGGAGACCCGCGAAGCGGCCCAGATGCACACGGTCTCCCAGTGGGACGAAGAGGCCGAGACGCTGGTGGCTCGCAACCGGTTCCACCCAGACTATCCTGGCCGGGTAGCCTTCGCCGCCATGAGCCGGCCGGTAGAGTCGTATAGTGCCGACCGAACGACCTTCCTCGGACGCAATCGCAGTCTGGCGAATCCGGCGGCCATGGAGCGAGTCGCCTCCTCCAAGCGAACCGGTGCAGGCATGGACCCGTGTGCCGTCCTGCGGACCACGCTGGATCTGGCGCCCGGCGAGACGGCTGAGGTGATTCTCCTGCTGGGGCAAGCGGAATCCTTGGAGGAAGTCCGACAACTTGTCTCGACCTATCGCGATCGGGTTGCCTTCGAGCTCGCCCTGGAATCGACGCAAGACTGGTGGGACAACGTCCTGGGAACGATCGAAGTGCACACCCCGGAGCTGTCGGTCGATTTCCTGGTCAATCGCTGGCTGGTGTACCAAACGCTGAGCTGCCGCATGTGGGCACGCTCGGCCTTCTACCAGTCCGGTGGCGCCTATGGTTTCCGCGATCAGCTGCAGGATGTGCTCGGGTTGCTGTTTGCGCGGCCTGACCTCGCGCGCCAGCACATCCTGCTGGCCGCCAGCCGCCAGTTCCGCGAAGGCGACGTTCAGCATTGGTGGCACGCTCCCTCTGGCACCGGCATCCGCTCACGCATCTCCGACGATTTGCTATGGCTGCCGTATGCCGTTGCCCGCTACGTCCGGCACACAGGGGACGAGGATATTCTGCAGGCGCCGATTCAATTCCTCGATGGGCCCCGCCTCGCCGACGGCCAGCGCGATCTGTTCGGCACGCCGGAGGTCAGCCGCGAGCGCGCTTCCCTCTTCGAACACTGCCAGCGGGCCGTGCAACACGGGTTGACCTCCGGCCCGACTGGGCTTCCACTGATCGGCACCGGCGATTGGAACGACGGGATGGATCGAATCGGTTCCGACGGGAAGGGAGAGAGCATCTGGCTGGGCTGGTTTCTGGTCGATGTACTCGAGGGGATGGCCGACCTGGCGGAAATTGCGGGGAGCCCCGAGTCAGGCGAGAGCTACCGCAAGCGCCGAGCCGAGCTTCTCCAACGGATCGATGCCGCCGCATGGGATGGCGCCTGGTATCTGCGGGCGACCTTCGATGACGGATCGCCGGTGGGCTCCGCCGCCAATCGTGAGTCCCGGATCGATCTGCTCCCGCAGGCCTGGGCTTCGATCAGTGGTGGCGGCGATCCCGAGCGGGCGGCGCAGGCGCTTGAGGCGGCAGATCAGCATCTCGTCCGGCGGGATGAGAACCTGGTGCTGCTCTTCGATCCACCGTTCGACACGCACACGCCATCGCCAGGGTACATCCAGGGGTACCCGCCGGGCATTCGCGAGAACGGCGGTCAGTACACCCACGCCGCCGTCTGGCTGGCGATCGCCCGGGCGCGGCGCGGGCAGGGCGGCCGAGCCGATGAGATCCTGCGCATGCTCAACCCGATTGAGCACGCCCGCGACGTCGCCGGCGCTTGGCACTACACGGTGGAGCCCTATGTTATGGCAGCCGATGTCTACCACGCGCCAGGCCGCGCCGGCCAGGGTGGCTGGTCGTGGTACACCGGCGCGGCCGCCTGGATGTACCGTGCCTGGGTGGAAGAGGTGCTTGGGCTAATGGTGCGTGGCGAATCGCTGAGGATGGATCCCGTGATCCCCAACTGGTGGACAGGATTCGATCTGAGCTACCGCCATGGCGAGGCGGTCTACGCGATTCATGTCGACAACGCCGCCGGGGTTGAGCGGGGTGTGGTCTCCGTCGAGATGGATGGTCGGCCCGTGCCAGATAACATCATCCGGTTGGGGCGGGAGCTGGTGAAGCATCGGGTCGTCGTGCGGATGGGGCCGCGAGGACCAGTCGGACCCTAGCCCTCTGTCCCCGCAGAGCGCCATGGGGGGCGAGAGGGGCGAAAGCCGCCCTGCAGCGCTGCCTGCGCACTCGCGCGAGGACTGGAACTGCCGGAAGACAGCTCGGAATGGTCCTCCGGATGGCGAGTGAAAGGCGAGAACGAGTGCCACCGGTAGCCAAGGTGGTGCCGCCCAGGACGGAGAGGGCAAATCGTGGTAGCGCCCAGAACGCAGACGGCAAGTCGCGAACGAGTGCCACCGGTGGCCAAGGTAGTGCCGCCCGGGTTGGAGACGGTGACTGCGAGGTGAAGGGATGCGAGTCAAGCGGACCCAAGCAGGTTTGAGGGTGCACGCCGTTGCCGGGACACACGTCGTTCTGCTCGGCTTCGATCTGACCGACGCCCGGCGGAAAGGCTGCCTGGGATTCGCCATCCGCCGCGAGGATCACACCGAGGGAGAGCAGTTCTGGCTGCGGGGCATGAAGACCTTCGAAGCCACCGACCCCGGCCTCGCCCCGGGCGGGACAATCTCCAGCCGCCAGCATCCGTTCCAGACCTTTCAGTGGGCGGACTATTCGGCCAAGCCCGAGCATGACTACACCTATAGCGTTGTGCCGCTGTTTGGGAAACCCGAAGCGCTGGTCGAGGGACCTCCAGTCAGGGTAGCCGTCCGCACTGAAACCGAAAGCGGCACTCGACATTCGGTCTGGTTCAACCGGGGGGCAGTCGCCTCACAGGAGTACGCCCGCCGGTTCCAGAACAAGCGGCCAGATGAAATCCCTGGCGGGGCAGCCTACAGCTGGCTGTCCCGCGGCCTGCTCGAGGCGCTGCTGGCCTTCGTCGCCCGCGCCGCAGGGCCGCGTTTCGCGCTGGTCGGCGCCATCTATGAGTTCCAGTGGCCCGAGGCGCTGGCAGCGCTGCGGAATGCCAGGCGCTCGGGGGCGAAGGTCCACATCCTGTATGACGCCGTCCCCGGCGGCAAAGGACCGGCCGCCAGGAACACGGCCGCAGTGGAGGATGCCCGCCTCAAGGGCGTGACCCGCGGGCGCGCCGCAGGCAAGCTGATGCACAATAAGTTCTTGGTCCTGCTGAAGGATGACCAGCCCATAGCCATCTGGACCGGCTCGACCAACCTGACCGAGAACGGCCTGTTCGGCCACTCCAACCTCGGACAGGTGACCGAAGATTCCGGCGCCGCCCAGGCCTACTATGATTATTGGCGCGAACTTCAAGGTGACCCACCGCCGCCCGAGATCAAGGACTGGATCGTCTCTGGCAACCCCGCCCCACCGGATCCATGGGACGAAGATCTGACGGTCGTTTTCTCCCCTCGCCGCGGGTTGGCTGTGCTCGACTGGTACGCCGAGATCGCCCAGGCCGCCCGCAAGGCCTTGTTCATGACCTTCGCCTTCGGCATGCACAAGAGCTTCACGCAAGTCTACGAGCAGAACGACGGCGTGCTGCGATATGCTCTGATGGAGAAAGAGGGCAATGGTCGCGGGCTGGCGCAAGGCCGCAAAGACATCGCCCGCATCCGGCGGCTTCCGAATGTCGTGGTCGCAGTGGGCCAGAACATCACCCTGAACAGCTTCGATCGCTGGTTGAAGGAACGCTCGAAACTCTCAAGCGAAGTCAACGTGCGCTACATACATACCAAGTACATGCTCGTAGATCCCCTCGGGCCCCGCCCTGTCGTCGTCACCGGATCGGCCAACTTCAGCCAGGCCAGCACCAACACCAACGACGAGAACATGCTCGTGTTGCGGAACGACCCTCGCCTGGCCGACATCTACCTTGGCGAATTCATGCGCCTGTTCTCGCACTACGCCTTCCGCGAGGCGGTCAAGATCGCCCAGGAGCAGGGCGGAGACCCCGACGCCTGGCGGCCCAACTACCTCATCCCGACCGACGCCTGGCAGAAGGACTACTTCCGCAAGGGGAGCCCGCGCTACCTGCGGCGCAGGTACTTCGCCGGCAAGTAGCCCGGCGACCGTTCAACTAGGGCAGAAGGGTTGTCAATCCAAGCGTCGACGTGGCCGATGCAGCGGCTACCCGAGCCGCGCCTGCAGGCCACATTGAATCAGCCAGAGCACAATCGGGAGCATCACCGCTCCCACCAGGTTGCGCAGCGTTCCGGGGGACCAGGGGCTCGAGCGGCCTTTCACCTTCGGCTTCGGCAGGCGAGCGGCCCGACCCGTGGAGGGCTGCTCGCCTGCCGGACAACGGATGAGCTTCGCTCAGACTCCGGCGCCAGCTTCCTCCCAAGCCCAGCACCGCCGAGCGGCGTGTTAGCATTGCCGGATGTCCGGCCGCCTGGCCTCGATCACCGAGGGCCTGCCCCGCACCTACTGGCTGCTTTGGCTCGGCACGCTGATCAACCGGCTCGGCGGTTTTGTTGTCCCCTTCTTGACCCTGTACCTGACGCAGGAACGCGGGCTGCCGGTGAGCCAGGCGGCGCTGCTGGTCTCGCTCTTTGGCGCGGGGTCGTTCACGGCGGCGTTGGTCGGCGGCGAGCTCACCGATCGCCTGGGTCGGCGTCCGGTGATGCTGCTCAGCTTCCTTCTGGCGCCGGTGACGATGATCGCCCTTGGACTCGCTCGGCCGCTGACGATCCTGGCCCCGCTCGTCTACCTGCAGGGCTTCCTGACCGACCTGCATCGACCCGCGGTCAGTGCGATGATCGCCGATCTGATACCGTCGGAGCAGCGGCCGCGCGCCTTCGGCTACCTGTACTGGGCGATCAATCTGGGCTTTGCCTTCGCTCCGATCCTGGCGGGCTTGATGGCGCGCTTCGACTATCTGCTGCTCTTTGTCGGCGACGCCATCACCACGTTTGTCTACGGCCTGATCGTGTACTTCGGCGTCCGAGAGACCCGCCCGCAGCAGGCGCAGACCGCAGCCAGGACCAGTCTCCAGCAGCGCCTGACGCAGGTCCGGAGCAACCCCGTGCTGCTGCTGTTCGCCGGTCTGGCCCTCGTCGCTGGCTTGATCTACATGCAGGCGCACGTGACACTGCCGGTCGATATGGCCGCGCATGGCATCGGGCCTGAGCAGTACGGATTGGCGCTCGCCGTCAACGGAGTGCTCATCGTCCTCGTCAGCCTGCCGGTCAGCAACCTCGCCGTGCGCTGGCGGCGCTTCCCGGCGATGGCCGCCTCGGCCTTGTTCCTGGCGCTGGGGTTTGGCCTGACCGGCCTGGCGGACACGCTGTTGCTGTTCGGCCTTTCGGTCGCGGTGTGGACCGTTGGAGAGATCATCGGTGCGGCGATTTCGCCGGCGATCGTCGCCGACCTCTCCCCCATCGAGCTGCGGGGTTTGTTTCAGGGTGTGTACGTCTCCGCCTGGGGGCTTTCCGGCTTCCTCGGCCCGCTGCTCGGCGGCTGGATTTATCAGACGCTCGGGCCGCAGGCGCTGTGGTTCGGCTGCTTCGGTCTCGGCCTGTTCCTGGCGGCTGGCTACCTGGCGCTTGGGCGCAGGGCGAAGACCGAACTCGCTACCTCTTGAGCCCTAAAGCCCGAGTCACTTTCAGCCGGTTGGGGGCCGCGCGTGTGCAGGCGCCGGCCCGGCCGGCGCAGCAAGACCGGCGCATGCAGCGAGGCATCCTGTTGGCCGGGCGTTCCACTCCGAAGGTTCGCAGCCTGCGCGTCGAGTGACTGCCCAGGGGTAGCCGAGGACTCGCCGCGGCCCCAGGAAGAGAACGGGCGCGGCTCAGGGGTAGACGGCCACGTCCTGCTTGCCACCCGGCGCAGGGACAAGGATCAGGTCGCGATAACTGCCCGGCGGGCTGCGCCAGACCAGGCTGAACCCCCAGCCGTGCCAGCGCCACACGCTCACGTAGCGCTCGGGTCGATCCGGCGACGCTTCGAGCACAATGAGCTCTTCGGCGCCGTCGCCGTCAACATCGCCCAGTTCGACTTCGAGCACCGGGGCGTGCACCGGTGATCCACCCCACAGATCGTGATACGTGCCGCCTCGATAGCCGATGACGAAGGGCTGGCTGACCGTTTCGCCGCCGGCCGCGGTCCTCTCAATCGCCAGGATCGCCTCGAAGCGGCCGTCGTCGTTCGGGTCGCCCAGCGCCAGATCGACCACCTCCCACTCCGGCGGGCTGCGCCAGACTACCTCCCGGGCGTCAAGGATCTGCACCTCCCCGTCCGTTCGCCGGACGATCTCGTTCACGCCATCGCCGGTCAGATCGATCGCCCCGGAGAAGAACGCCCCGCGGCGTGAGGTCTCTGACGCTGGGATCGCCCAGCAGCTTTCCTTTGAACAGGCGAAGCCTGTGCGCTGCGCCGGCAGGATACGATCGAGCAGCGCCGCCGAGTCATCGGCATTCATCCATTGCGGGCGGGGCGCGGTCCACAGCGGGAGCGCTTGAGCCGCACGCAATCCCTGTCCATCGAACAGCAGACGCAGGGCAAGCCCCTGGCGGGTGTCGCCCCATCCCTGGTCGAAGGCGAAGTTGCCCAGGCTGTAGGCCACCAGCCTGGACCCTTCCATTGCAGCCGCTGGCTCCACGATCCACACCTCCTGCACGACGTGCGGATGCGATCCGAGGACGATGTCAGCACCGGCGTCCAGCAGCGAAGCGGCCAACTCCCGCTGCGGCAATCCTGGTTGGCGCGCGTACTCCCGTCCCCAGTGGACCTGCACAATCACGTGGTCGGCGGAGGCACTCGCCTGACGCACAGCTGCCAGGACGTCCTCTTCTGGCGGCGAGCCCAGATCGTTCCAGGCGACGAAGGCGAACGTCGATCCTCCGATCGCGCGCAAGACCGGCTGATCGGCCTCGATCGGCTCGATGCCCACCAGTCGCAGCTGGCGCCGCGTTGCGACCAGGCCGGTGACTCCACCATCGAGGCTGTGGTTGTTGGCCAGGCTGAGCAGGTCGAAGCCGGCCTCGGCCAGCGACTCCGGCGCCCCAGGCGGCAGGAGGAGCGAGATGCCGGCATCCGACGCCGCCTCACCCCAAACTGCCCCTTCGAGATTTCCGATCGTCAGGTCGGCACTGCGCAGCTCAGCGGTGACCTCAGCCAAGACGTCCCGGACCTGCGCCATTCCCCGGCCCGGCATCACATCGCCGACCGCCAGGATCGCCACCAGCTGCTCGTTCGCGGCCGGCCGCAAACCATCCCGCAGGTAGATCCAGCCCGGCTCGGAGTCCGGGGCGACCGCGCCGTAGGCCCTGATCCCAAGGAGCATGGCAATCATCACCAGAATCGCGACCGCCCCCATGCCCGTCCACCGGAAGCGGGTCATGAAGAGCGGTGGCACCCCCCTCTCCCGGGGAGCAGTCACCTGATCAGCATCGGGGGCTTTCCGAAACACTCGCGCCGCACCATGGGAAAGGAATGACGGGCCGGCCACATCCGCTCGCAGGCGTTTCGTCGCTCGCTCTGTGACGTTTGGCCCGCCGCCCGCCTGGCGCCGAATGCCGGCACCGGGACGGGCGGCGAGAATTCGCCTCGGCAAGCGTGCCCCGTTAGTTGAACGGCGGGGGCTCCTGGGCGTAGACGACGTTCCGCACCAGCCAGGTCAGGCCCTGCCCCTCGTCGATCAGCTCCAGCGTGTAGGTTGCGTCGAGCGGGTAAGGACCACGCTGGGCTGTGATGGCGTCATCCACCTCCGGCGACCACTCGCCGAGAGCATACAGCGTGTCCTGCCAGGTCTCACGCACCGTCACAACAGCCAGGGAGGGTGACTGCAAATCGAAGGAGCGAAAATGGGTCTCCAGCAGCTGATGGCCCAGATACTGTCCGGCATTGGTCAGTCGACCGATGTCGTCCCGGACCCATTGCAGGGAGGGGCTGGCGCCAGACATGTACAGCGGCTCGCGATACCAGTAGGCCTCGGTGACCGAGTCCTGGTAACGCGCCACGCCCCGGCTCAGGCTATCGTATTCGGTCTCGCTCACCAGAAAGCTCGACGTCCATTCCGGCGGTGGCGGCGCGCTGCCTGCCTCAAGCATGCCGCGCCACTTCTCGTCGGTCAGTCGATCCGCGATCGGCCAGGGGAATTCGTAGTAGGAGAACACGCCGCCCTTGGCGACCTGCAGGTAGCTGCTGCCATCCTCTGCGACGATCGGGACGACGACGTAGATCGGGTTGACGCGCCCGACCGCCTCTTCGAGCACCCTTCCGGGAGGATTGGGATCGGTGGCCACATCGGCGATCACGGCGGCTTGCGGCTCTTCCTCCATGAACCGGCGAGCGTAGGGGTCTTCCATATCCGAGTCGGCGGCCGCCATCGTCAGCTCCTCCAACTGGCCGCCGTAGAAGCGGATCGTGGCGTATTCCTCTTCCGTGAGCGGCTCGCCGCGCAGCTCCTTCTCGGCCATCGCCTGCAGCGAGGTCGCCAGCGTTTCAAGCGTGTCGAGGCTGGCGGCGTCGATTTCGTTGAGCAGGCCGCGGCTCTGCATGCCTTGGCGAGTCATCGCCGTCAGCCCCGCCAGGCGGGCGTAGAACCCGGGCACCGGCTCGACGTACCCCTTGGGCGGCTCAGGCTCAGGCGGTGGCGGTCCGCCGCCGAGCTCGGCGTACACCTGCTTGGCGTACAGGATCGTGTCATGCTTGAGCTCCGCCCAGCTGCCGAGGACGGTGTTCAACTGCTTGTCGAGCCAGGCCTCGGAGCGCATGAAGTCGGGGTAGCCGTCGCCCGGAACCTCGATCAACGGGTGGAAGGTGTAGAGCCAGGTGTTATAGAGCGTCTCCGTCCAATCGCTGACCCCGAGGCCGGACATCCACGCCTGCATCTTCTGCATCTGCTCGGGGTAGCGCTCGTAGGCCGTGTCGCCCATGTCGCCCAGCAACTGGTAAGCGCGCGCCGAGCCCATGGCGGCGAACAGGTCGAGGCCTTTCGGGAGACTGCGCGGGTTCTGCTGGCTGCCGACATTGCGGTAGATCAGCTCGCGGAACACGTAGGCATCCGGCACGAAACGTTGGCCCATGAAGCGCAGCCCCTTGGTTGTCGCTTCGACCTCATCCGTATCCTGGATCACCAGCCCCAGGATTCTGGGCGGCGGAAGCTCGAACGCCTGGTCGATGAAGACCTGCAGCTTCGACTCGTCGACCAGATCCGAGATGACTGCCTGCGGTCCATATACGCTTGCCATCACGTCGAGATACTGCACGGCGGTCAGATCGTCAGAGCGACCGACCATGAACGCTGTCGGGGCGTAGAGGTCCTGCCAGACATCCATCGCCGGTCGGCCGTCGACGCTGGCATCCTTCAGCGCCTGGACGAGCAGCAGGGCGGACCGGGTTTCTTCCTTGCCCATCTCGGGATCCTTGGCTTTGAGCCGGAAGGTCATTCGCCCGTACCACATCATGCTCTTGAAGTAGCGGGTCAGCTCCTCGCTGAGCGTGTAGTGACCGCGTGCGATGTACTGGGTGTAGTCCTCGCCGAACTCGAGGCCCGGGAAGAGCGGCGAGGGCAGGATGCCGTCGGCGGATTCAATCAGCCCCAGTTCGCTCTCGACCAGGTCGTCGGCGTAGGCCGGGACCTGGATCTGCGGCTCGAGCAACCGGCTGGCCACCCCGACGAAAGCAACCGTGCGCAGCGCCGCCTGCTCCCAGGGACCGCCTTGGAGCTCCTGGTACTGGGCGTCGGCCTGTGCCAGGACAGCTTCGTTCAAGCCGGCCAGCAACGGGATGAAGTGCTCGACCTCGGCCGTGCGCAGGACCTTGTCGAAGAGCAGATGGTAGATGTGCAGCAACGAGTCGCTGGTGACAAAGACCGGTTGGTTGTCGTAGCGCGCCTTCTCGTACAGGGTGAAGAACTCCTTCTCCGTCCCGGGCGCAACGACGAAGCCGGTCTCCCCCAGCCGAGTCCTCAGGCCTTCGGACAGCAGGAACGGCACACGCACATTGCTCAGGTCGGCCGCGATCGGCTCGTGCAACACCGCCGGATCCACGCGCAGGGCAGGTTCGCTGTACGGGGCAAAGACCGGAACTTCCGACGCACCGGCGCGGGCGGCCGTCGTCGGACTTGGAGGCACGGCGGACATCTCGGGCAGTGCGCTGGGCGCGCCGGTCCCACAGGCAGTGCAGAGCAGCGAGAGAACGAGCAGCGAGGCCACGATCTGGTGTCGGTTCACGTCCCAACCCTCCGTCGGCCCGGGCGGAGGTCACCCCCCCGCGCGGTCTCAGCCGAGATGCCCATTATCGCGCCAGAGCCTGCCTGCCGCCCCGCAGCGCCCCCTGCGCGCCGGCACGCCATTCCCCGGTGCAACCCCTCCTGCCCATTGCGCCACCGGACCGGGGGCGCTCGAAATCTGCGCTCAGGAGGTGACTTCACGCACGACCTTGCGGCGCGACAATGAATACAGGAGCGGCCACGACGCAGGCTGAACGGCTCGTCTGTATGGCGTCATGCGTGACCAGCAGCCGGGGGGGGGCCTGCCCGGGCCGGAGGAGGAAGCAGCATGAGGAACATTCTGCTCACCGCCCTGGCAATGATCCTGGTTCCCGGCCTGGCCATCGTCGTCATCCCGTGTCTGATCCTCCAGGTTACTCAGACCACGCCGCCGCCCCAGGAGAGTCCCTTGATCGGAGTCCTGATTGCCCTGGCGCTCCTGGGAGCCGGAATGGTCGTCTGGGTTTCCGTCACTTTCGTGACCAAAGGCAGGGGCACGCCGATCCCCATCCAGCCCCCGCGGACCTTCATCGCCGAGGGACTCTACCGCTTCGTGCGGCACCCGATGTACCTTGGCGTGCTTCTGATCCTGTTCGCCGAGGCGATCTTCTTCTGCTCTCCCTGGATCCTGCTGTACGCCGCCTTGCTATGGCTCGCCCTGCACACCTACGCCGTCCTGCTCGAGGAGCCGCAGTTGGAGCGGCGCTTCGGGGATGTCTATCGCGACTACCGGGGGCAAACTCCCCGCTGGGCCCCCCGGCGGCCCAGGCATTAGTCTATCAAGCGCGGCGCCGATCGCGCCGCGGCGTGTGCTGGCCGGTCCCAGCTGTGCCCAGGGGGGGGTGAGCCCTGCAGGAGAATGGCGAATGACGACTCCCATCGATATTGCCCGAATGGCCCTGGACGAACAGCCCTTCAGCCGCTGGCTGGGCACCAGGTTGACGGCATATGCAGCAGGCAGCGCAGAGCTGGCGCTGCCGCTCAGTCCAGACTTCAACCAACAGCATGGCTTTGTGCATGGGGGAGTCGTCAGCACAATGGCTGACGAGGGGATCTCCTTTGCCGCGGGCTCAGTCCTGGGAGCCTCGATCATGACGGCAGAGTATAAGATCAACTTCTTGCGTCCGGCGCGGGGCGAACGGCTGATCGCGCGCGGCCGGGTGGTCAGCCACACCCAGCGTCAGGCGGTGTGCACCTGTGAGGTTTGGGCGGTCTCGGAGACGGGCGAGACCCTGTGCGCGATTGCCATGGGAACGGTGGTCATCCCATCGAGGACCTTGCCCGACGCATGAATCCCCATCAAGCCCGTCGCTTCACAGCTGGCACAGCGCCTCGAAGATGTTGGGCCGGATTGCCCTGCGGTGATCCGGCGCGAGAATGTAACCGGGGCCCATCCGGTCAATTGCTCGTCGCTCCAGCCTTTCGGGTCAGGCTTCTCAAACCAGACCGCCACCCGGTCCCGCGATAGGTTGCTCAATGCCAATGGATATCTGGTCACTCTACCACCTCATGCTGAAGAGCCGGTTGTTCGAAGAAGCGATCACACGCCTCTGGCAGGACGGCCTGATCTCCGGCGAGATGCACCTGGGAACGGGAGAAGAAGCGATCCTCGCCGGCGTCGTCTCTCAGTTGGTTCCGGGGGATGCCATGGCCGTGGATCACCGCGGAACCGCGGCCTTTCTCATGCGAGGGGTCGATCCGGTGTCGCTCTTGCGCGAGATGCTGGGTCGCGAGGACGGGCTGTGCGGCGGCCGAGGCGGCCACATGCACTTGTTCTCCAAGGAGCACCTGGCGGCCAGCTCGGGGATCGTCGGGGCGGCCGGGCCAAGCGCCACCGGATTCGCCCTGGCCTCCGAGGTTCTACACCCGGGAGCCATCGCCGTCGCCTTCTTTGGCGAGGGAGCGATCAACCAGGGCATGCTGATGGAGTCGATCCACCTGGCGGCGGAGTGGAGCCTGCCGGTGCTCTTCGTGTGCAAAGACGATGGCTGGGCCATCACTACCCAACTCGGGCCCTCCGACCACGGTGGTTTGGCCGACCGGGTGCGCGGGCTGGGCGCCCGCTACGTGTCGGTGGATGGACTAGAGGTTGAACAGGTCTGGCACGCAGCGCAGGAAGCGATCGAGCGGGCGCGCGCCGGCAAGGGGCCCACCTTCCTCCATGCCCGCTGTGTGCACCTCGAGGGTCATTTCCTCGGCCTGCAGTTGCTGCGCATCGCTCGCAATCCACTTCGAGAACTCCCGGCAATTGCCGGACCTCTCATTCGCTCCTTCCTGAGCCTTGGCGGTGGGTCACTCCGGGCGCGCCTGGCGGGGATGCGGATCGTCTTCGCCTCGAACCAAGCCGTCCTGCGCGATCCCCGGCGGAAGGCCTCGAATGATCCGCTGGCCCGGGCGCGGAATGCGTTGCTGACCGACGCGGCGAGACTGCACGCCCTGGATGCTCACCTGCAGGAGGAGGTCTCGGCCCTGGTTGCCGCCGGGCTTCAGGAGGCGGCAGCATGAAGACGATGCGCTTCTCAGAGGCAATCGACAGCGCCCTCGCCCAGGCCATGCGAGAGGATCCTCGGATCATACTCTTCGGCGAAGACATCCCGCTCATGCGGCGCAATCTGTTGGTCCGCTTTGGCCCAACGCGTGTCCGAGGCACACCGATCAGCGAGAGCGCCTTCTTGGGAGCAGGCGTTGCGGCGGCGATGGCCGGGCTGCGCCCAGTGGTCGAGCTCTACATGGTCGATTTCCTTGGGGTTGCGATGGACGCCGTGCTCAACCACGCAGCCAAGGTCGAGGCGTTCTCGGGCGGCAAGTGGACAGCCCCCGTTGTCGTGCGCGCGCCGTGCGGTGGCGGGTACGGTGACGGCGGGCAGCACGAGCAGTCACTCTGGGGCTGGCTGGCGCACATTCCCGGCCTGGCCGTCGTCGTCCCCTCCACCCCCGCCGATGCCGGCGGCCTGATGCTCACCGCCCTGCAGCATGACAGTCCGGTCATCTTCCTGGAGCACAAGCTGCTATCCGAGTCCTACCTGGAGTTCCTGGGATCAGGGGGGCGTCGGACGGTTCACTACGACGTCCCCGCCGAGGGCGCCCGTGGGCCTGTGCCCGGCAGGTGGAAGCCCATCCCCTTCGGCAAGGCCGTGCTTCGTCGCCAGGGAAGCCATCTGACGCTGGTCAGCGTCGGCGTCGGGGTACACCGCGCCCTTGAAGCGGCAAGGGGCCTGGAAGGGGAAGGGATCTCCGCCGCGGTGCTGGACCTGAGAACGGTGGCGCCGCTCGACAAGGCGGCACTGTGTGAAGCGGCATCTCGGACTGGCTGCTTATTGGTCATCGATGAAGATTATGAGACCTTCGGGCTATCCGGAGAGATCGCGGCGGTTGTGATGGAGGCCGGGGTGCCGTTTCGATACGCGCGGGTCTGCACCCAGACGACGATCCCATACGCCCGGAGCCTGGAAGACCAGGCTCTGCCGAATGTCGAACGCATCCGGGCCGCGGCCGCCGAGTTGCTTCACATGGAGCAGGCCTGACTGGCGTCATGGGAAAGGGAATACGAGCGCGTACTTGCGGACCGCTGGCATGCAGCGGATGGATCGCTGCGCATCGTCCCCGACGCCGCCCTCCGGGGGGATGACCGCCTGGCGCCCGGAGTCAATGTGGCGGGCGCCGACGGCCGACAGCCGCAACGGTCTGCCGCCTGTTCGCCAGCCCGCGCGGCGGACGGATGATGAGCCGCGCCCAGCAGAGCGGGCCCCAATCCGTCAGGTCCCCATGGCGGGTCGCGAGGAGGCCGGATGATGATCAAGACCACCTTCGAGACTTCGATCTTCATCGCCGCCCCACCCGAGGCAGTGACCCGGGTGATCCTCGATCCGGAACTGGCGGTGCGCTGGACAACCGATCTCGAGCGATTCGAGGTGTTGTCGGGGAAGCCGGGCGAACCGGGTGCATTGGCGCGCCTGCACTACCTGCAGGGTGGCCGCCCATATGTGATGCAGGATGAGTTGCTGGAAGTCGATCCCGACCGCCGCTACCGGTCACGCGTCTCAGGCGAGTGGGTAGTGGCGGAAGTGGTAACGACCTTGGTCCCGGACGAGGGCGGGACGCGCCTCGTGATCTGCTGGGCGGGATCGGGACGGCGCTTCCCACTCAGCCTTCTACTCCCCCTGATGCGGCGCTCGGTCGTCCGTCAGGCTGAGGCGGACCTCGGGAAGCTCAAGTCGCTGGTCGAAAGCGAGGCAGCCAGGGGTTCGGCCCAATCGTAGGGCTGCCAGCCCTGGCGCAGGAGCTGTCAGGCGGCAGCCCGATCGCCTCCGGTACCAGCGGCTGCGCACGAGAAGAGCTCCCAGATACAACCGGTCGCGGCCGCGGTGCTTTGGGAGTCCCGGTCAGCACGGGTCCTGAGGGTCGGAGGTGATCAGGCGAACCGCCCGATCGTACATGAAGTAGTCGACAGCCCAGTTGGTCAGGACGAACAGCCGATTGCGAAATCCGATGAGCTGGATCAGGTGCACCACCAGCCAGACGACCCAGGCGGCGAACCCTTTGAAGGACATGCCGCGGATATGGGCGACGGCCGCGTTGCGGCCAATCGTCGCCAGCGAGCCCGGATTGCGATAGCGGAAGGAGTTCGGAGGCAGGTCGCGCATCAGACGCAGGATATTGTCGACTGCGGTGTCGGCCATCTGAACCGCTACGGGGGCCATCATCGGCAGCGGCCGGCCATCCGCTTCGAGGTAGGCAGCATCGCCGATGACGAAGGCCTCCGGCCGCCCCGCAATCTGCAGCGTCGGTTCCACAAGGATCCTCCCCTGGCGGCTCGTTGGCAGATCAAGCCGATCGGCAAGCGGTGCGGCGCGCGCCCCGGCCGCCCAGATGAGCGTCCTGCACGGCAACCGCTCTCCTCCCGCGAAGACCACCGACTGGCCATCATAGTCGTCGACAACGGCGCCCAGCCGCACGCTCACCTGCTTTCGCTCCAGGGTTGCCTTGGCTGCCGCCGACAGCGAGGTGGGCATCCCGGGCAGCAGCCGGTCACCTGCCTCGAGCAGGACGATTTCGACCTGCGAGAGATCGAGCCCCGGGTAGTCGCGCGCCAGCACCAGATGAACGAGTTCCGAGAGGGCCCCGGCGGTCTCAACTCCGGTTGGGCCGCCGCCGACGACGGTGAAAGTGAGCAGCGCCTTGCGCCGGGCCGGGTCCGCCTCGAGCGCGGCGGCCTCGAACACGCAGAGGATCTGATTGCGGATGGCCACGGCGTCGCGCAGGTCCTTCAGGCCAAAACCATGTTGACGGACTCCGGGCTTGCCGAAGAAGTCCGTCGTCCCACCTGCGGCGAGGATCAGGTACGCGTACGGAATTTCGCCCGCCGATGTGCGGACGTTCCGCTTCTCGAAGTCGATTGCCTCGACTTCGGCGAGTCGGAACTCCAGATTGGGCTGCCCGCGCAGGATGGCACGAATCGGTTTGGCAATCTGCTCCGGCTCAAGGCCGGCCGTGGCGACCTGGTAGAGCAGCGGCTGGAAGAGATGGTGATTGCGGCGATCGACCAGGATCACGCGCACGGGCGCGGATCGCAGGCGGCGCGCAGCGCGCAACCCGCCAAAGCCCGCGCCCACAATGACGATGGTCGGCCTGTCCTCCGGCATGGCAGCCTCCGCCGGAGATTCTACCTTCCGGCGGAGCGCATCCGAGCTCGCCGGCGGCTGCCAGGCTCAGGCGCGCGCGCGGCGCGTGGGAGTGGGAGCCGGATCCCAGATCACCACGTGAGGCGTCGAGCCGTTCACCTCAGGTCGACTGCAGCAGCGAGCGCGCCAATGCGGCCGCCCGGCTGGCATCGGCGCCGTAGCCGTCAGCGCCAATCGAGCGGGCAAACTCATCCGTCAGCGGTGCGCCCCCGACGATGATCTTCACCTGACCGCGCAGGCCGACGTCTTCGATCGCCTCGATGGCATACTTCATGTTCCCCATCGTCGTCGTCAGCAACGCCGAGAGGCCCACCACGAGCGGTCGATGCATGCGTACGGCTTCGGCGAACTTCTCGGGAGGCACGTCGGTGCCGAGATCTATGATCTCGTACCCCGCGCCTTGCAGCATCATCCCCACCAGATTCTTGCCGATGTCGTGCAGATCTCCTTGGACGGTGCCCAGCACAACCTTCCCCACCGCCTCGATCCCTTGCTCGACCAGGCTCGGCTTGAGCAGGGTAAGGCCTGCCTGCATGGCGCGCGCCGCCACCAGCATCTCCGGAACGTAGATCTCCCCCTTCTCGAACTCCTCCCCCACAATCGTCATAGCCGCGATCAGGCCTTGCTCGAGGATCTCTCGCGGCGGATGACCCGCTGTGAGCGCGGCCGTGACCCCGTTCTCGACAGCCCTCGCCTGTCCCTCAACCACGGCATCCTGAATGCTCTGCAGTACCTCGTCCACGGGCGATTCTCTCCACACTCAGTCTGAGTGCCGACCCCACCTCGACAGGGGAGGCTCGGCGGAATTCAAGACCCCTGCTGCGCGCGCGCCAGTGCCACCCGGCGCTCTGCCGCCAGTTTGAGCACTCGCTGCCAGCTCTTCACAAAGGAACTCCGGAAGAGTTCAACCGGGCCAAACTCACCGAATTCGTCAATGCTCAATCCCCGGGCAATGTAGCCTCGACGGAAGTCCGGCAGCTTGGCATTGAGCTCGTCAATCACCTGCTTCGGAACCGGGTTGAAGACGCGGTAGACGACGGGCGGGTCCTGCTCGAGCAGTCGATCGGCTGTGCCGACCCAGTTGATCGTGACGACCAGGTCCCCGCCGACCATCTCGGTGAAGTGATGAAGCCCGCGGGCGCCCCCTCCGATGAAGGTCACCTTGTATCCCCGCTCCTGCACAAGGCTGTACACCTTGCGGGCAATCGCCAACCCGCCCTGCCACAGCACATCGGAAGGAATATCGATTCGATGCTCTTCGACATACTGCTTCAGGAAGTCGTCATAGATTCCCGCGATGTGCGACAGGTACATTCGGGGATGACGCCGCGCCTTCTCGCACGCGCGTGTGTACAACTCACACAACGCAGTGGCCTGCACCACGGCGAAGATCTCGGTGGAGTTGACCGGGACGTTCTGCCGGACGAATCCCTCGATCGCCTTGAGGCCGGGACGGGTGACCGGGACCTTAATGCACACATTCTCCCCCAGTTCCCGGTTCGTCAGGCCTTCCTCGAGGATCTGCTGGGGATCATGCTCGTGGATTGGATCTCCCTGGATGCTGACATACCCGTGCTTTCCCCGGGTGCGTTCATACAAGGGGCGGAACTTCTCGGCGATCCCTCGAACCAGCTTGCGCTGCAAGATCGCCTGGGCCTCGCTGTCGGTGCGCGACTCCCGTACCGCCTCGTCGAGAAGGGCGCTCGCGTAGGGCCCATCGACGGGGTGGTCAATCATTTTCTGGCAGTAGGATGGGTTGGTCGTGCACCCCAGCGCTCCGGCCGCCAGGGCAAGATCCGCTTCCTCCCGGGTTGGGTTGTTGACCCAGAACTGCGTCGGCGTTTGCGCCGCCACGCGATGGAAATAGGACTTGTGCTCCATGGGCTCCATGCCTCCCTTTCAACGTCGTCTTGTCGTTCTCCGGGCACTGGTCCCGGGCTTCCGCACCCAAGGCTACGGGCGCGACCGAACCCGTGCGTTTCCAAGCATGCCGTGCCAGCCTCGCTTCAGACATATTGCCGGCCAGCAGAGATCTGAGTGGCGCCTGCCGGCAAGCATGTTCACACGCCTCCCGAACGCGGTGTCCCGCCTGCCGTCAGGCGATCCGCGTCTTTGACCGCCGCAACGCGCCCTTGCCGGTCAGACTCTGTCGGTTCCTTCGGTTCACATGCAGCCACAGGGCCATACCGATCCCTGCACCGAGAGCGCACAGCAGGGCATTCGCCTGGAGAACTGCGGTCAGTCCACGCTGATCCGCAGCCAATCCGGTGAGGAAGACACCGATTCCTCCCAACGTGAACATGGACCCCAGGATCATCCCGGAAGCCAGCCCGCTGCGTCCAGGGAGGGCGTTCTGCGCCATCGTCACCTGGATGCTGTGGGGAGCGACACATAGCATCCCGGCCACGACGATCAGCATGGGCAAGAACGGCCCGGAGGTCACCGGGAGCAAATAGAACGGCAGCACGCTCAGGGCGGTTGCCCCGAGCATGATCGGGAAGCTCCCGATCCGATCGCCGAGAACCCCACCTGCAATGCCGCCCGCAGCTCCGCCCAGCATGAACAGGCCAGCCAGCGCCCCGTAGGCGGTCGAGGAAAACCCCTGCTCCATAAGCAGCTTCGGGAGAAAGGCTTGCGTCGACGCCTGGACCCAGAAGCGGAGGATGGCCATGACCAGGATCAGGCCAAACTCCAATTGCAGAAGGCTTGTGAGGGTGTCTCGCAGGGTATCGTTTCGCCGCTCGGAGTGAGGGAAGGTCGATGCCTCACACCCACGGCGGGCCAACAGCGTGAGCAGTGCCGCAGGCAGGCACAAGGCAGCCAGCAGGAGGATGCCGGTAGTTCCAACTCGATCAATGAGTGCGCCTCCCGCCGCCGGCCCAACGGCGCTTCCGATCTGTCCAAAGAGGAAGAAGAGCGCCGCTCCCGTCGCTGCCTTCCCAGCCAGATCTCGCCGCCCGATATCCGCCGCGTCCATCGTTCCAGCAGGATGGAAGGCGCCCGATCCAAGTCCGGCCATCAGCAGGAAGACCAGGGCCGTCTCACCCGGAGCCACGCTGACCAGGGCAAAGAACGCCCCGAGCCACAGCAAACCTCCGACTGACAGCCACTTTCCCCCATACCGATCGGAAGCTACGCCGAAGATCGGTTGGAGGAGTGCGCCGGCGAGGCCGTAGCTCGTTGCCAGAAGCCCAACCGCCGCATTCGTCAACCCGAACGGAACGCTGAACACCGCCAGCAGGATTGCAGGCAGACCATTCAAGGCGTCGACCACGAAGTGGCCGACGCTGACCGCCACAAACGGCAGGTTCTTCAGCAGGCGCATGATCCGGCGCAGTCCCTCGCCTTGGTCTCACCCCAGCGTTCTGCCGCTCCGCGCCCATGTGCGGCCAGCCGGACGCCGGGTTGCTCTTGTCGCTGCTATCCACGTGCGGTCGCGAGCCTGTCATGCACCCACACCGCCTCGCGACTTCTGCTTCACTCGGAGCAGCAGGCTCTCACGCCGAACAGCCCGAGGGGACCTGCGGCTGCCATGTACGCCAGGCGGGTTTGCCGCAAGCCTCGTTTCAGGAACCAGCCTTCTTCCGCGCCGCATCGATTCGCCCCGGCTGCGCGCGCAGGGCTCGTCGGCTAACGCAGGATGGTTCCGCCATTGACATGGATCGCCTGTCCCGTGATGTAGGCGGCATCGTCAGATGCAAGAAAGGCGACCAACCCTGCCACGTCACCAGGCTCACCGGCCCGTCCGAGCGGGATTCGGCCCACAACTTCGCGGTAGAACTCGCCGGGCGGAAGCCCTCCGATCCGCTGGCCCCATTCCTGTTCGTTGTAGCTCCACATCTCCGTCTCGATCACGCCCGGACAGTAGGCATTGACCGTAATCCCGTGCGGCGCAAGCTCCAGCGCCAGGCTCTGGGTGATGGCGACCACACCAGCCTTGCTGGCGGCGTAGTGGGGCGTAAACGCCCGCGCCTGGACCGCCTGCCCTGAAGCGGCGTTGATGATCCGTCCCTGCTGGCGCGGGATCATTCGCCGGGCTGCCGCCTGGCAGCATAGGAAGACTCCCTTGCAGTTGACATCGAGAACCCTGCCCCACTCCTCTTCCGCAAGCTCGGCCAACCTGGAGATCCTGATTATGCCGGCATTGTGAACGGAGATATCGAGTTGGCCGTACTTCTGGTGGGCGGCCTCAAAGGCCCGTTCGACTTGCAGCCGGTCCGCGACGTCAAATACCTGCTCGAGAACGCTCGCCCCCATCTCACGGGCAGCTTGAGCCACGTCGACCACGCGATCCTCATCGGCGCACAGCACAAGATCGGCGCCCTCCCTGGCAAAGCGCAGGGCAATCGCTTCGCCGATGCCTCGACTGGCGCCGGTGATCAGCACGACCTTGCCGCGGAACCGACCCTCCCCCTGCTTCACTCCAGCCACCTTCCATCTCGCGCGGTACCCGACCGCAGCGGACGGGGCCGGATTCGCTCCCGCTGGACTGTGGCTCCCAGGGTTCGAAGAGGCATGCGGACTGCAACCCCTTCCGGGAGGCTGGTCGCCCCGAAACGTATGGGAAAAACAGGGAGGCGCCCACTGGCCGAACCGATCATCCCTGCCCGCCTGGCGATCGCCTGGCGACGGTCTGGCCTGACAGGTTCTCCCGCTTGAGCAGGACCTCTCGCACGCGTTGGAATCCGCACTCCGCCGATGTCCACACCGGTATCCCAAACTCCTTCAGCGGGTCGGTGAATGAGAGCGAGAAGAGCGCCATGGAGAGCTGCGCCAGGACGACACAGCCGATCGGCCGAAGTTGGCATTGTTCACGGATTGCATCGGCGAGCACGTCGTTGTGGTGACTGACGTCGCCCCGGGCTAGATGCTCCCAGGCCGCCGGGAGACTCACTTCCACCGTTTCGATCATCTTGGCTCGGGCGCGCGCAGTCTCGTCCAGGAGGTCACTGGTACTCTTCACCGTCGGCCCATGCGTCGCCAGCACCAGCACGGGCCCGCCGTGCTCGACAGCGCGCTCCATCATCGGGGCATCGATTTGCAGCACCGGGAGGGCCTTGTCCGCCAGTGCTTCCTGTACGGCGGTGTAGGCACGGTTCATCGTGGAGCACGTGATCAGGATGGCGTCCACCTCGCCCAGACCCTCCAGGTCATGCGCGTAGCGCACAAACGCCTCGATGTTCGCCGCGGGCGGGACCGGCTCACCTCGCGCGTGGGCCGCCATGAAGTTGAGCTGCACCGCATCGTTCCCCGCATTCACCAGCTGGACCCCCGCGAGATACTGCCGGGCGAAGTAGTTGGACCAGAACGAGACCCATGAGGAGCCATTGAGCAGGCCGAGCCTCTTGCCCAACAGGCGGGGATCGCCCGCAAGCTCCGGACCCAGGTGCGGTAGCCCGGTCGTACGAATGTACTCGGCGAATACAACGCGCATGTCAGCCGTAGGCTTTTCCACGCCCGTCAACTTCGCTTACCCTTCATCCGCATCACGGCCCTCGCGGCTTGAGCGATATCGCCCGGCTGCATCTGATGGTGTGTGAAGAGCTCGTCAATTCCGCCGCTCTCCACCCAGCGATCCTGCACGCCAATCCGGCGCACCGGCACAGGGTGCAGCTCGGCAAGGACCTCAACCACGGCACTGCCGAAGCCACCCAGGATCGTCCCGTTCTCGGCGGTCACGCCACATCCGGTCCTGGAGGCCGACTCGACGATCAGCTCCCGGTCGATGGGTTTGACGGAGGCCAGGTGCACGACTTCGGCCTCGACGGATTCGCTGGCAAGTTCCTCCGCAGCCCGCAGGCAAAGCGAAGTCATCATGCCGGTGCCATAGAGCGTGACATCCCTCCCCGGCCGGACGATTCGCCCCTTCCCCCACTCGAAGCTCGAGGCGGTACTCGGCAGGGGCGGGAGCGTCAGGCGAGTCACTCGGAAGTACACTGGCCCAGGCGTTTCCACGGCCGCCTGCATGATGGCGACCAGGTCATCGTTGTCGCCGGGGTCCGCCACGCGCATGTTGGGCAGTGCGCGCATCACAGCCAGATCCTCGATGCAGTTGTGTGAGGCGCCGGCCCGGCTGGTGGGCAGGCCGGGGTAGGAGCCCGGCACCTTGACATTCAACCCGGCGTAGCAGATCGAAATCGCCAGCTGATCCAACCCCCGCCTTGCGGCAAAGGAAGCGAAGGTACACGGGAAGGGGATGAACCCCTCGAGCGCCAGCCCCGCCGCCAGGCCGAACAGGTTCTGCTCGGCAATGCCGAGCTGGACGAAGCGCGCCGGGAACTGGTCCCGAAACAGGCTGGCCTTGGTAGAGGTGCACAGATCGGCGTCCAGCACGCGGATGCGCGGTTCCCGCCGGCCGAGGTCCACCATGGCGCGGCCGAACGCTTCGCGCATCTCGAGAGGGGTAGGCTGCTCATTCGCCGCCATAGAACGTCTCCTTGCTGTGCTCCATCCCCAGGCGGCTGTAGCCCTGCTCCGGTCGCCCGTAGGCGCGCGCCAGCGTACGCAGCATCTGATCCGCTGTTTCCGGATCCGGGGCGTGGGTATGCCACTTGTAATTGAACTCCGCCTGGTCGACTCCCTTGCCCTTCACCGTGTGGGCAATCAGCGCCAGGGGCGCCCCGCGCGGAATGACCCAGCGCAGCTGGTGGAAGGCGTCGATCAGCCCGGTCAGACTATGCCCGTCGACTTCCAGTACGTCCCAGCCAAACGAGCGCCACTTGTCGGCGAACGGTTCGACGCCCATCAGGTCCCAGGTGAAGCCCTTCGCCATCACCTTGTTGTAGTCAATGACCGCAATCAGGTTGTCCAGGTGGTAGTGGGCGGCAGCCATGGCCGCCTCCCATACATTGCCCTCGTTGGACTCCCCGTCTCCCAGCACGCAGAAGACACGCGGGCGAGGCAGTTCCTTGAAACGCAGCCCGAGGGCCATCCCGGCGGCGACCGAGAGGCCAATCCCAAGCGGGCCGCCAGACGATTCGATCCCCGGGAGTTTCCCGCGATGGACATGGCCCTCGAGCCGCCCTCCCAGCTCGCAGTAGGAGTAGACTTCGTCGATTGGAAAGAAACCGCGCAGGGCGAGCGCAGCATACAGCGCCGGCGCGCCGTGTGCCTTTGAGCACACCAGCCGATCACGTTGCTCCCAATCCGGCCGCTCCGGGTCCACGCTCATCGCCTGGAAGTAGAGCACGGCCAGGATTTCCGCCAGCGAGAGTGAGCCTCCCGGATGACCCCAGCGGCTGTATGTAATCATTTCCAGCGAGAGGCGCCGGATCTGATACGCAACCTCCCCGAGTTCCTCCAACGACATTCGCCGCTCCTCTCTCATCACGATCCGTCCTCGCCTGCGCGCTTGCCACGCTCCCCGGGCACGCTCGGACCGACGCCTGCCCGGTCCACCGGGGCCCATCCGCCGCCCGGCGCACCTGGAGCGGAGACCGGTCTCGCAGGTCGCCGGCTTTTCTCCGGATGAGCCTTGGCTCGCGCGCGCAACTGCCTAGCCCTTCGCCGCTCGGAAGTCCTGCAAGGCGCGGGTAACGTCGGCGGCCAGTGCGCTCGGGGCGAGGATGCTTTCAATCCATTGGATGGTCCACTCGGTCTGGGGGAACCCCTCGACCTCGCCGGGCTTCTCCGCCGCGAGAGTACAGTCCCGGATGCAAATCGGCTCGAAGCCGCGGAACAGGGCGTCGGCAAGCGAGAAGAGCAGGCAGCAGTTCGCCACAAAGCCGGCGCACAGCACGGTCTTCACGCCCAGATTGGTCAGCAAGCTCTCCAGTCGAGTCTCGAAGAAGGCGCTGTAGGTGTGCTTGCGGATGTAGTAGTCGCTGGGCTCAGGCGCGATCTGCTGCGGGATCACCAACTGCACCAGGTCTCCCCGCACATACTCGGCCGGGTCCACGGTCGGCTCGCAGAAGTGCGCCTCCGGGCTGAACCCCAGGCTCTCCTCGAGCCGCTTGCCGAACGCGGAGTGCGGCAGGTCGATGCGCGGCGCGCTGTTCATGGCATAGATGACCGGCATGCCCATCGCCCGGGCGGCATGGATCAGTGGCGGCAGACGATCGTTGACGATCTTCCACCAGGCCTGCTCATAGAGCGGATGGACGAGGTCTGCTCCCTCAGGCTTCTCGGCGGCGTGGTACACATCCACCAGCAGCAATGCTGTCTGGTCCGGCTGGAGCGAGACAGCCTTGTTTGTCTCGCCCAGGGGCACGTCTCCCGGGTAGAACCGGTAGTAACGGAGCTCGAGGTCCAGCGTGTTCATGCCGCATCTCCAGTCAGGCGCCCGACGGCCTCACGGCGGCCGTGCCTACACGGCGGAGAAGGGTCGAGGGAGCTCCGCCGAATCCCCGTCCCGCCCTACCCCTTGACAGCCCCGGCGGTCAGCCCGGCCGTCACCCGGCGCTGCAGCAAGATGTAGGCGATCACCACCGGCAGGGTGGCAATCGTCACGCCAGCGAAGAACAAACCGTACTGTGTGCTGTACCTGCCCGAGAACAGCATCACGCCAAGCGGGAGGGTGCGCAGCGCTTCCCGCTGCAAGTACAGCATGGGCATCAGGAACGAGTTCCAGGTCCACATGAATTGGAAGATGCCGAGCGCCGAAGCAGCCGGGATGGTCAGCGGCAGCATCACTTTCCAGAAGACCTGGAACTCGTTGCAGCCGTCCACCTTGGCGGAATCCCCGAGCTCGACAGGGATCCCAATGAAGAACGCCCGCATCAGGAAGATGCCGAAGGGGAGCCCCAGTCCAATGCTGGGCAGGATGACCGCCCAGTAGGTTGACAGGATGCCCCAGTCCCGCAGGTCGAAGTACAACGGAATCATGACCGCCTGGAAGGGCACCATCAGCCCGACGAGGAACGTCATGAAGATGGCTCGATTCCCCCGGAACCTGAATCGCGCCAGGGCATATCCGGCCAGGCATGACAGTCCGACGACGCCCAGCACCACCGGCGCGGCGATGATGACCGAATTGATGAAGTAGCGGTCGAACTTCCCGACCCGCCAGGCATCGCTGAAGTTCTGCAGCCGCCACTCTTGCGGCAGGCCCAGCGGATCCGCCATGATCTCGCTATCCGACCGGAAGGCGGTGGTGTACACCCACAACACCGGCCCCAGCGTGATCAGCAGGAAGAACATCAGGATCAGATACTTGGCTGCCGCCGACAGTCCCTTGCGGGCGAGGCGGCGCGCACTGGGCGGACGGGAATGGCGCGTGGCGCCTGCGGCTCCCGGACGGACCACGGCTCAGTTCTCCCTCTCGCGAAAGTAGATGAAGAGGCCGGAGGCGATCAAGGACAGCGCGGTGAGAGTCAGAGCCAGGGAGGTGCCGTAGGCCACCTTGTCCTCCATGAAGGCCCGCTTGTACAGGACCGTCGAGAGGACATCGGTGGCGTTGGCCGGACCGCCGGCCGTCATCACCCAGACGATGTCAAACACGTTAAACCCACCGATCAGGGTGTAGGCCGTGATCATCGTCAGCACCGGGGCAAGTTGCGGCAGGATGATGTTCCAGAACCTCTGCAGGCTGTTGGCGCCATCGATGCTCGCGGCATCCAGCAGGTCCACGTCCACCGTCTGCAATCCGGCCAGGATCACAACCAGGGTGAAGCCGAAGTACGCCCAGATGGCGGCGATCAGGACCGCAGGCAGCGCGTACTGCATGCTGCCAAGCCATCCGATGCCCAGGTGACCGAGGCCCACTATCGCCAGGCCCTGGTTGAGGAGCCCGATGAGGGGATGATAGACCTTGGCCCAGATTGCGGCGACGACGACGGTGGAGAGAATCTGGGGCATGAAGAACGCCGCCTGGAACAGGTTCGAGCCACGCGTCGAGGGCCACAGCAGCATGCCCAGGAAGAGGCTGATTATGATCGGGCTGAGTGTGCCGATGACGATCCAGATCAGGTTGTGTCTCACGGCAACGTGAACCAATGGATCCGCCAGCATGCGGGCGTAGTTCTCCAAGCCCACGAAGTTGCGAACCTGCCGCACGCCGTCCCAGTCGGTCAGGCTGATCATCAACGACTGAATGAAGGGGACAATGAAGAAGACGACATAGAAGATCAGGGGGATTGCCAGGAACGCCCAGGGTGTGGCCTTGGGCCCGAGCCGATTGAAGGCCAGCGCAGGCAGCTTCTTGTCGCCCCGACCGACACTACTCATAAGGCGCCCGACCTATCCCACAGACCACCAGACTGGCACATCGATATCGTCCACGCCTCGTCGGCTTGTCGCCCGCTCGTCCGCATCCCCTTCGAGGCGAGTCGGCGATCTCAATCTATCCAGCTGGCCCCCAGGGCATGAGGCTTGTTGCCGATCGCCCGTTCCCACCAGGCTTCCGGACAATCCCCCGCACCCTGGGGGCCAGACTGACTGGCTAACGATCTTGTGCCGTCCGCCGAATCGGCGAACGCTGAATCGTTCCTCTCTCCTGGCCTACTGTGCCGCAGCTTCCTTGGCAGCTTGCAGCGCCGTGGCCTGGTCTTCCGGAGTGAGCGCGCCTTCCAGGACCGCCTGGAAGCCGTCCTTCATCTGGGTGTTGAACTCCGGCGGAGTCAGGACGTCGATATTGTAGCCCAGGCCCTCGCCTTCACCCGTGGAAGCGCCTCGGATCGTTGTGGCGAAGAAGCGGAACAGGTCCTCCATCTCAAAGGCCGTCGGATCGACGTTGACTGGCGGGATGACCTTGCCGGTCTCATACCAGATCCTGGCAGCTTCCTCGGAGAACAGATAGTCCATGAAGGCAGCCGCTTCATCGGGATGGGCGGTCGCCTTGGAGATCATCACGCCCGAGCCCATGCCTCCCGGAGGCATTGCGACCTTGCCGTCGATCGACGGGAAGGCGAAGAACCCGGTCTCAAAGCCCTGGGACTTCGACAGGATGTCGCTGAGCAGCCACATTCCGGTCATGTGCATGGCGCACTTGCCCGTGTAGTACAGGTCGTTGCCTTCGGTGTACTCCAGCGAGTTCGGGCTGGGGATGAAGTATCCGGCAGCGTTCATCTCGACGAAGGGCATCTGGATGGAACGCACGATGTCCGGGTCATCCCAGCTGGTATCCCCGAAGATCATGTCGCCCAGCTTGTCCTTGGCTACGATGTTGTTGGAGAACATGCTGAACATGTGGAAGGCAGGCCAGCCGGGCTTGTTGGCGAAGCAGATCGGGATGTACCCCGCAGCCTTGGCTGTGTCGGCGATGGCCGTGAACTCCTCGAAAGTCGTCGGCGGGGTGACCCCGAGCTCCTCGAAGATGCTCTTGTTGTAGTACACGCCAATCATCTCGAGTTCATGGCCAATGCCGTAGACCCTGCCATCAAAGGTGGACTGCTCCCACACCCACGGGTAGATGCGATCCCGCCAGCCGTACTGATCGACGTACTGATCCACCGGCAGCAGGACATCGGCCTCCACGAGCGGGCCCATGAAGCCACCGCCCACACCGTAGGCCGCCATGTCCGGGCCCGTGCCCGAAGCGAGAGCGGTCTTGAGCAGCGTCTTCAGGTCTTCGAAGTTCTGAAACTCCCGGGTAATGGTGACATTCGGATTGGCAGCCTGGTAGTTGGCGATCAGCTGGTCGAAGGCGGCGGAGCTGCCGGATTCCTCCCAGCTGTCCCAGAAGAGCAATTCAACCGGCTCCGGCGGGGGAGCTTCGGTGGGCGCGACCGGCGCGGGGGCTTCAGGTGCAGGAGCCTCGGTGGGCTCCGCAGGGGCCGGGGCGGGTTGGCAAGCTGCCAGCAGCAATCCTGCCACCATCAATCCGGCGATACCAATCCGTAGTAGTTGGCGCATGGTGTTCCTCCTCGTATCGAGTGCAGGCTGGGGTGATCCTTCGTCATGGTGCCTTGTCGCTCTCTCGATGCTTCCGATCTGCACAAGACCTCAGGCGTTTCGTCGAAAGCTCGCCTCCTTTCGCTCAGTCGGGCACTTCTTCTCCTCGTTGCGCTTTTCGGCCCAGGGCCGAGGACGCTCAACCGCCATATCCATTCGCACCCGACACCAGAAATGGAGACCTCAGACGCCCAGCAATCCATGCCCACCAGAAGACCCACGCCGCGCCCTCTCGCCCGAGGGCTCGAAGGACAAACTGACCAATTAGGTTGTATAACCGTTTATATAACCGGTAAACCCAGTATAGCACACATCCGATGCCCGTCAAGACCCAGGGCTCGTCACTCCCTGGTGGCCGGCATCCGCCTCCCCGGCGGATAGCCCGCCTCCTGCTAAGCCGCTTCCGGATGGCGAGCCCGAGTCCGGCCGGCCCATGAACTCACTCATCCGAAGACGGCGCGCAGGCGATCACAGTAGTACTGGACGAGCTCCCACTTGGCGTCCCCGGGGATACGGTGATCCGGACACGGGATGTATCCGCCCAGCGCCACCAACGCCCGCTGCCGTTCGATCTCTGCATCGACCGCGGCGCGGTCCTTGCCGAAGATCCGCTTGTCAACGCCCCCAACCCCGCGCACATCCCGCCCAAATCGCTCGCGCCAGGGGGCAATGCTGGCGTTCCAGGTCCCGACTTCGATCGGGAACATCGTGTTGACCCCATTCGCAAGCCAGATCGGGATCAGCTTGTCAATCAACCCGTCGCAATCCAGCGAGACGATCGTGATGCCGTACTGCGTCAGCACGTCCGTGATGCGTTTGTAGTGTGGGGCGAGTTTGTCGCGGAACAACCCCGGGTTGACCAGCGGCCCACCCTTGTAAGCCATGTCCTCCCAGAACATGGCGTAGTCGAACTGGGCGCCGGTGGCCAGCGCCGCGCTCACGCCCTGGAAGTGGAGTTCGGCCACCGTGTCGATCATCTCGTAGAGCAACTCCGGGTCATCCGCCATCAGGTAGGACAGGCCCATCAGTCCCAACCAATCGCGAATGATCCCCAGCAGGCTGCCGCAGTGCAGCGCCACCGGATTCTGGCTGACATGGCGCCGCAGCAGGTCGATCCCGCCTGCGTAGTCCTCCGCCAGGCGTACGGAGTGCTCGCCCATATTGGCGCGAGCGACGCGGACCCGTTCGGGGCTGAACTGGAGCCGGGGCTTGAAGACTTGCTCCCAGCTTGCCCGATCGCGCAACGTATGGTCGATTTCCGTTGAGATCGAGGTAATGCCCGTCTTCTCGATGACGATCACGCCGTCTTCGTTGATCACCTTGCGTCCGCCATCCGGGAGCTCCTCGATCACCTGCTTCTCCAGGCGGGGGTACAGACGCCACTCCCACTGGAAGAGCGTGTACCAGTTGAAGTCGAACCCCAGCCGTCCCGAGACGGCGTGGTCAAACTCGTTCCCGTCCTGCCAGCCTCGACGCTCCTCCTCGGTGATGTGCCCTTCATGGGTCCAGCGCTGCAATGTCTCGCGCCAGTAGCCAAAATGCACCACGGGGAGACCATCATGCGGTTCGTAGTTGAGCACCGCCAGCGTGCGCTCACGATTGTTCATTCATTCGCCTCGAGGGGGGGATGGGGCACGATCCCCGGGAGTGCGCCGCCGATGGTGCGACGCCAGGCGGCCTGGGCAGTCAGTCAGCCTTCAGACCGTAGAGCTTCTCGACGTTGGCATACAGCAGCTTGTGCGCCAGGCGCTCCGCCTGCGGGCGCGCCAGGTACCCCGCATCGACCTTCTCGGCAAGCACCTGAGCGACGACATGCCTCCACGCCAGCAGCGCGCCGAAGGCCTCTTCGGCCGTGCGCGCATCCCCGCCCCAGCAGATGCGCTCGTTCGAGCGGGCCACATCGAGCAGTTCATGCAGCGCGCCCGCCGCGCCGGAGACCGTCAGCAGCGGGATCCACACCAGGTCCACAACCACGTTGGCGTAGCTGTGGGCCAGCCCTGCCACGGCGTCATACCAGGGGTAGCCGATGTGGAACAGCACGAAACGCGTCTTCGGGTGCCTGGCCAGCGACGGCTCGAGCAGCATCGGTGCCGATCCGCCCAGCTTGCCGATGCCCGCGTGCACCTGGAATGGGACCCCCAGCTTCTCCGACAGATCGCAGAACCAGTGGAACAAGAAGTCCCCATACAGCTTGCGTTCCGCTGGGCTCACCAGCCCCGGCTCGCGCAGAAACACCCGCGCCGCGTCCTGCTCCGTGGCATCCCCGAAGCCGAGCGATCGCTCGTAGGCGATGGCACACTTCAACGCGACTGCACCGCTTGCTCGCCAGCCCGTGAACAACTCCTCGAGAAACGCCAGGTAATCCCTGAAGTCGGCTTGCGGAGCGTGCGGAAAGTGGTGGAAGGGGGAATTGCCGTCATGATCGACAAGATCCGGGTGGAACACGGAGAGAAACATATCGGTTCGCATTGTGGCGGACAGGATTTCAGGATGGCCGTTGTCAGTGCCGTACGCCCAGTACGCGTCTTGGATCGCCCGACGGTAGCGCGCCGTATGGCGGAGAATGTCGATATGAGCGTACTTCTCCGCGTGCCGGGAGGCGATCCGGCTTGAGACCTCCTCCCAGTTCGCCGGACTCAACAGACCCTCCACCTGGTAGATCTCGAGGATCGCTCTCTCGAGCCAACCGAACAACCCGTTCTGCCGGCATGTGTCCAGGAAGGCGGCCCTCGCGTCTGCCGTCTCACCTGGCCGGATGTCGAGCATCTTGACGTACGAGTTGAACAGCAGCGAGTCGAGTGTCAGCTCCTGCTGGCGATCGTCCGGGAGCAGGTGCTCGTGGCTGGAGGCGACGGGCAGACTATCCACCAGATGGCGCAGCGGGGTGTAGCTCGGTGTTGTCAAGCTCTCTCCCATCTCCTGCTCGCAGGGCATCCAACCTCGATCGGCCGCCCACCCAGGGCGTCAGCGGATGATCCGCAGCCGTCCCTCACGCTTCGGCGGCTGGTCGTTTCAGTGGTATTCCGGCAGCCACTCCGCGTGAGCCGCCAGCAGATCATCGACCAGCGCCACAATTTGATCAAGATCGAGCTCCGCCGCCGTGTGGGGATCGAGCATGGCGGCGTGGTAGATGTGATCCCGCCGCTGGGTAAGCGCGGCCTCAACGGCCAGCGCCTGGACGTTGAGGTTGGTCTGCATGAGCGCCGCCAGGTGCGGCGGCAAGGGCCCGATCCGCACCGGCTGAACGCCAGAGTGATCGACCACGCAAGGCACTTCAACACAACACTCGCGGGGCAGGTTGTCGATTAAGCCGTGGTTGGGAACGTTGCCATAGACGACCCGCAGCTGCCCCGTCTCCAAGCTGTGGATCACCAGTGGGGCGTACTCGCCGCTGCGCTGGATCTCCAGCGAGGCGGCCGCCTCGAGTTCGGCCCGCATGCCGTCCCAGCGGGCGATCTGGTCTTCGCAGCGGTGGAGGTACTCATCGAGGGGGATGTTGAAGCGCTCAATCAGCTCCGGTCGATCGCGCTTGATGAACCAGGGGACATACTCGCTGAAGTGCTCGCTCGACTCGGTGACGAAGTAGCCAAGCCTGGTGAATACCTCGTAGCGCACGCGATCGGTTTCCGGCACGCGTCCTTCCTGGATCACTGCCCGCAACAATGGGTAGGCGTCCTGACCCTGATGCTCGAGTTTCAGGTAGAACGCCATGTGGTTGATACCAGCACAGATGTAGTTGAGCTCTGCTTCGGGTATACCCATGGCCTTGGCCAGCTGCCCGGCCGTTCCTTGAACGCTGTGACAGATGCCGAGCGTGCGCACCGGCGTCGAGCGGTGAAGCGCCCAACAATTGATCGCCATCGGGTTGACGTGGTTGAGCAGCAGCGCATCCGGCGCGACGACCTCGATGTCCCGGCAGATTCCCTGCAACACAGGGATCGTGCGCAGGCCGCGCATGATCCCACCAACCCCCAGGGTGTCGCTGATGGTGTGGCGCAGGCCGTACCGCTTGGGGACCTCGAAATCGACAACGGTCGCCGGCCGGTAGCCACCGACCTGGATCAAGCAGATGACATAATCGGCGCCTTCCAGCGCCGCCTGCCGATCGGTCGGAGTCTCAATCCGGGCGTGCGCCCCGGCGGCATCGGACAGTTTGCGGGCTACCATGGCCGAGGTGGCCAGGCGGTCAGGATCGATGTCAAAGAGGGAGAAGGTGACCTCCTTCAGCTCGTCGTAGCTGAGGATGTCCCCCATCAACCGTTTGGCGAATACGGTGCTCCCGGCCCCAATGAACGTGATTTTCGGTCTCGTCATGACTCCTCATCTGCCAGCGGGTTCCAAATCGACGAACGGCAAAGGTCGGTCATCTGTCGTGCCCGGCACTGGTGCAGGACCCGGCCGGAATGCATCAGTGGTTGCACCAGCACGGCCGGACTCCTGCGTGGGAGCATCGGCGTGCTGGCCACATGCGATTGGCGGTCGTGGCGCTCTCGCCCCGGTCACCGCCCCGCGCCGGTGGCAATGGCAACCGGGGCGCCGCGCTCCGCCGACTGCGCCGCGGCCAGCGCCAATTCGAGGGACCGCACGCCCTCCTCGATCGGGACCGCCGTCGGACGGTTCGTGCGGATCGCCTCGAGCAGGTCAAGGGCCAGGGCGCGATACATGTCTTTCTCGGAGGCGATCGTCGTCAGGCTGCGCCATGCTGCGGCTGTCGAGTGCAGGGTGGCGTGATTGGGATCAGCGAAATCCGCCGTCAACCCCGGCAGCACAATCCGCCAGTCGCAATCCCAACGGCCAGGGATGGCGCCATTGGTGGCTGCTATGACTGCCAGGCTTGAGTTGCGGAAGCGAATGACCGTGGCGCTGACATCCTCAACCGTGTAGTCCTCAACGCCTTGGTGAAAGAGGTTCTCCTGCGATGAGTACACTGACTCAGGTTCTCCGAGGAAGTACCTTGCCAGGTCGAGCAGATGGATGGCTTGCTCGACAAGCTGGCCTCCGCTCTTGGCCTTGTCCCGCCACCACCCGCTGTGTAGCGAGTTGCAGGAGTAGCGGGCGACCATGAAGGCCTTGGCCGCCTCCGGGTCGCCAATGCGGGTCTTGAGCCACTCAGCGGCTTCGCCGAGGCGGTACATGAACCCGACCTGGCACTTCACCCCACTCCGGGTTATGTCCCCAGCCATGCTGTGCGCCAGCTCCGAGGTCAGGGCGATGGGCTTCTCCAGAAAGATGTGGACACCCTGCTGGCACGCCAGGGCAACCTCGTCGCCGTGGGCGAAGGGCGGCAAGCAGATGTAGACGAGGCCCAAGTCGAGCTCCTCGAACATGCGTCCCCAGTCCTCGTATACCTTGCCCGGGCCATAGCGCTGGGCAAACTCCTCCGCCGCTGGCCGGTTTTGGTCGCAGAAGCCAACCAGGCGCACCTCATCGAGGGAGGCCAGGATGTCGGCGTGGCGTTTGGCAATGTGACCACAACCCAGGATGGCTGTGCGCAGAGGCTTCATGTCAGTTCCCTTCCGCAGCATAGGTGAGGAGGATCTTAACCTTCTCGTCCGGCGCCTGGTCGATCAGGGTGTAAGCCCGCGCCGCCTCGGCGAAAGGCACGCGCTCGCCGATCAGCGGGCGGACCTCGACCGCGCCGCTCAGCAGCAAGTCCATGGCCTCACGTTCTGTCCGGTCGTGATCCCACGCCGGATAGTTGCGATGTGGGCAATCCCAGACCGGCATGCTGGAACGGAGCGTGATGCGGTTGTGGTGCCATTCGCGCGACAGATCGACCGCCCCCTGCTGGGCGCCATAGTAGCTGGCGGCAACGACCCTGCCTCCCTGGCAGGCACAACGGATCGCTTCCTGCAAGGCGGGGTAGACCCCGGAGATCTCAAGGGCGACATCTACGCCCTTGCCGCCCGTCGACCGCTTGATGCTCAGCGCTGCGTCGCAATCCCCCGGGTTCAACGCCACATCTGCTCCGAGCCGTCGGGCCAGCTCGAGACGTCCTTGGATCGGGTCCACCGCGAACACCTGACTCGCACCGTCCAGGCGAGCCATTTGCACGGCCAACAGCCCAATCGCTCCCATGCCGAAGATGGCTACCCGATCGGCGAGCTTGATTTCCGCGTCGTGGACAGCCGCGAGGGCGAACTTGGCCGGGTCAGTGAAGAGCATCAGCTCGCCTTGCTCTTGGGACTCGACGGGGTAGAGGCGGGCTTCCGGTAGGATCGCGGTCTGGCGATGCTTCCAGTCGCCATGCACGCGGTCGCCCGGCCGCAGACGCACCACCTTCGGGCCGACGGCGGCCACGACGCCTGTCGCCCAGGAACCCAGCCCATGCGGGAAGAATGGCTTGACGATCTCGCCCTTCTCCGGCGGACGGAACAGTCGCAGCGCAGGATCCCATACCTCGGCGACGAAGGGGTTCTCGCCACGATACAAGTTGATCTCTGTGCCGCTCTTGATCCCGCTCACTGTCGTTCGGACCAGCACCTGGTCATCCGTCAATGGCGGATCCGTGTACTCGCGAAAGGCAACTTTACGTGGACGTTCGACGATCAGTTCAAGGGGCATCGCAGCTTCCTATCTATCCACTGGATGTTCTGGCAGCAGCTCAAGAGAGCTTCCTCAAGATGTGGAAGGCAGCCGATCGACCGCCGGTACCCGTCTTCCTTGCAGATCGATGAGGCCTCGCATGAATCCGCCGCGCCGACGAGATTCGTGAGCGCGCTCTCACCCTTCACGGCACTTGCGTCGGGCGGATACCCAACCCACTCTGGCCCGCCCGGCCAGGATTTCTGACTCAGGCTCCGGGCGGCGGCCCGGAGGACTCGCGGATGATCAGCTCTCCCGGCAGGCCGATGCTGACTGACTGCGACCGGCCAAGGAGGCGCTCGACGAGAGTCTCGGCAATTACCTTGCCCACCTCACGCGGCGACTGGCGCACCGTGGTCAGCGGCGGACTGGCTTGCGCAGCTTCATCGATGTCGTCAAACCCGACAATCGACAAGTCGTCGGGAACGCGCCAGCCTCGCTCTCGCACCAGGCCCAGGGCGCCGAGGGCGCTCAAGTCGTTGGCACAGAAGACGGCGGTGGGCCTGGACGGCAGATCCAGCAACTGCGCCATTGCATGGCGCCCGCCGTTCTGCGTGTAGTTTCCGGGAACCGCCAGTTCCTCGAGCAACGGAAGGCCGGCGCGCAGCAGCGCGCTGCGGAAACCCATCATGCGACGCACGCCGGATGGCGCACCTTCCTCGCCCATGATGAATCCGATCCGTCGATGGCCGAGGGCCAACAGGTGTTCGACCGCCATGCGCGCCGTTTCCTCATTGTTGGAGTAGACACGGTCCCAGTTGGGGGGCAGAACTTCGGAGACCCCAAGGTCACCGAGGATCACGACCGGAACCGATCGGCCGAATGACTCCGATACATGCTGAGGCGTGGCATGGTACGGATGGAAGATCAATCCACTGATCCATCCGGCCAGCGACTGGATGAAGCGCACCTCGCGCTCGAGCAGCCCATCGCTCGAACACACGATGACCGAGAAGCCGTGCCGGTCGGTCACGTCTTGAACCGAGCGTGCGACGCTCGACCAGTAGGAATTGCTGATGTCCGGCACGATCAAGGCCAGCAGGGGGACGGCCCGACGGGTGAGCGCACGGGCGACCTTGTTCGGAACATAGTCCAGCTCGCGGATGGCCTCGAGCACTCGCTGCGTGAGTTCGGGGCTGACGTAGTGGGATCCGTTGATGACGTGGGAGACAGTCGCCACCGAGACGCCAGCCCGTGCGGCGACCTCTCGAATGGTGACACGCTTCGGCTGCGACAGCCTGGAAGGGGACATTGGTGTGGTGTTAACCGCTTATATAACCGGCTAACACCAGTATAGACCCGAATTCTCAGGGCGTCAACAGGTGAGCAGGGCCTGGAGGGGGATTGCGGCCCGCCAGCATCAATCTACACCTGGAAGACCCGACTGTCCAGGCCGTGGGCTACCTATCCATTGCCCAGCGGCGCAACCGGAGGTGTGCAGGCCTGAGATCCCAGACCTGGCGCGGGGCCTGCGGGCGCCGGACGGCCCTGCCGGAAGCCTGGGCCTGGCCGCGCGTTGCCTCGGTCTGCAGCGGCGGAGAGCAGCCGGTTCAGTTCCCTGTAGCTGGGCTAGCCGCCTACCTCGGATGACTCACTCCCCTTGTTCAAACCGGTATGATCAAGGATCAATGAACTGGAGGCTGAAGGGCGATAGGCCCGGCTTCGGTCACATGGCGGCGCGCTTCAGCTGACGCTACAATGCAGCAATCCTCGCCCCGGAGTGCACAGCGTGGATCTTCTCAAGCCAACCGCAGGGCTGCCCAGTTTTCCCCACCGCAGGGAAAATCCCCTAACAGGATCGTTGGTCCTCATCTCCCCGCAACGGATCGATCGGCCGTGGCAGGGCGAGGTGTCGGAGCCACGTACGACTCCCCCACCCGCGCACGATCCTTCCTGCTACCTTTGCCCGGGCAACCTGCGCTCCAATGGCGAGCGCAATCCTGACTATGCCGGCACCTTCGAGTTCCGCAATGACTTCCCCGCCCTGCTTCCCGAGGGGTTATCCTCGCCACCGGTGGGGAAGGAGCCAGGTGTCGAAGAGGAACACGGCGACTGCCGTGTGCTGTGCTTCTCGCCGCGCCACGATCTGACGTTGCCCGAGCTTCCGGTGCCAGCGCTCGGCCAGGTCATCGATTCCTGGATCGCACTGACCGAGGAGCTCGGCCGGACCTACCCCTGGGTGCAGGTCTTCGAGAACAAGGGGGAAGCGATGGGCTGCTCCAATCCGCACCCCCACGGACAGGTCTGGGCCACCGCCCACGTCCCCACCGAGCCAGCCCGGGAGGACGAACGCCAGCTGGCGCACGCCCGGGCGGAGGGCGACTGCCTACTGACCTCGTACCTCGAGCAGGAGATCCGCGCCGGCGAGCGCCTCATCGTCGAGAATACCCACTGGGTAGCCCTGGTCCCGTTCTGGGCGATCTGGCCGTTTGAAGCGCTGCTGCTGCCGCGCCGGCACATCCTTCGCCTGCCGGACCTGGCAGCGGACGAGCGAAACGCATTGGCCTCCATCTTGAAGCGGTTGCTCACACGCTACGACAACCTGTTCGGCACTCCCTTCCCCTACTCGATGGGCTGGCACGGCGCGCCGCTTGACCGGAGCGAGGCGGATCACTGGCAACTCCACGCCCACTTCTACCCGCCCCTGCTGCGGTCGGCTTCGGTGCGCAAGTTCATGGTCGGCTATGAGATGCTCGCCGAACCGCAACGCGATCTGGCGCCCGAGCAGGCCGCCGAGCGCCTGCGCGCCCAAAGCGAGCGTCACTACCGGACACCTGACAGCTGAGCCGCGGCGTGCCTCAGGCCCCGACAGATCGGGACGACTGCCGCGCATCTCCCCGCTTCACGGCTCATCTCGGAGGCGCGCCCTCCTGCAAACAGCCGGCGGGTCTTCCAGGAGACGTGAGCCGCAAGCCAATGGACCTGGGGGGATGGCTAGGCCCTCAGGCGCGGCAAGGATCATCCATGCGGCGCACTTGCCGTTTGTCGAAGCCGGCCTGCAGGCAAGCTGCGACGAAGGCGCGCAATCCCTCAACGGGGGTGGGGTTCCCGGCTTGGCCCATGTCCGTGGCCAGCACGGTGCTTTCGTGCCCCACTTCGCGGATGCCGGCGATCACCTCCTCCGGCGACAACACATGCCTCAAGGCCGGCGTCGTGAAGACCCACACCCGCTCGAAACGGCAACCCTGGCCGGCAAGATCTCTCTGGACCTGGAAGGGCATGCCCGTGACGGGCGCCTCGGGGTGCGTGATCAAGATCTTGCGGACCCCCGCCTCGCGCGCCATCGGGACGAGCGAGAGTATCTCCGCCACGCTCAGGTGACCCGTTCCCAGGATCAGATCATGTCTGGCGATCAACGCCAAGATATCCCGAAGGGCCTCCCGGTTCTCCGCGCGGTCAAGCGCTAGTCCCGTGCGCGGCTGCTGGTGGACCCGGCAGTGGTTGGCAGCGTCGATCGTCGGCATCCAGATCTCGCGCGCCCCGTATGCGGCCGCCGCCTCCACGGCAGGCGGATTCAACCCGCCCACCGCGTGGTTGAGGACAAGCCCACCCCAGATCCGCACACCGTGTACGACCTGCGAGACAAGACAGGCGCGATCTGCCGTCAGGGTCGTGTGGTTCTTGATCAGGATTCCACCAAGCCCGGCTGCCGCAGCCTGACGGGCGAGCTCGAAGTCATCCATAAGGCGCGGGACGATGTCCGGTGCTGAGTGGACGTGAGGATCGATGAAGCCTGTGAGATCCATCAGCCTGCCTCTTCTTTCCACTTCGATGGCGAGGGCATGCCGCTCACGCTGCGCGCCGGAGTCTACAGACCGGTCTGGAAGTCACCTGCGCCAGGGGAGTTCGTGCAGCATTCTCTCCGCCCGCTAATCCTCTCCTGGCAGGAATTCGCAACCCAGCTCCGTCAGCCGCTGGTCCACCCATTCCGGGATGAGCCTTCCGGCTGCCTGATTGGCCTGCATGCTGGCCTCCTTTCCCCGGACGGCCACCAGTGCAGCGGCAATGGCCTGTGCATCGGCCAGCGGCACGACGACGACGCCATCTTCACCCCCGACGATGATGTCGCCGGGCTCGACCACCACACCGCCGCATGAGACGCGGCCGCCGATTTCGCCCGGGCCATCCTTGCCGGGCGCCGCCGGGCTGGCGCCCAGAACGAAGGTGGGCAGACCCGTGGCGCGTATGCCCGAGAGATCCCGACACACTCCATCACAGACAATCCCGGCAAGGCCCTTGGCTCTGGCCGCCTTGACCACGAACTCGCCGAAGGTGCTGGTCACCGTATGTCCGTAGGTGGCG
>Ga0105106_10000186_pt1 | contig 41999 bp, 42 predicted proteins | sample PPLLaktember2015_5_FD_79109 | JGI IMG/M metagenome (GOLD analysis project Ga0105106, IMG submission 79109) | Freshwater sediment microbial communities from Prairie Pothole Lake near Jamestown, North Dakota, USA - PPLs Lake P8 Core (1) Depth... | ecosystem: Environmental > Aquatic > Freshwater >... | reverse complement strand
TGGCCGTCGCGATCGCGCGTTTTGCCGGTGCACGACACGTCGTGATAACAGACGTCAACGAATATCGCCTCGAGCTTGCCAGAAAAATGGGCGCCACGATCGCGTTGAACGTGAAAAACGGATCACTCGACGACAGCATGCGCGAACTCGGCATGGAGGAAGGCTTCGACGTCGGCCTCGAGATGTCCGGCAACGCCTCCGCGTTCCGCGACATGCTGCGCGTGATGCATCACGGCGGCAGCGTCGCGCTGCTCGGCATCCCGCCGGCCGAGGTGTCGATCGACTGGAACCAGGTCATTTTCAAGGGCCTCGTGATCAAGGGCATCTACGGCCGCGAGATGTTCGAGACCTGGTACAAGATGGCGGCGATGCTTCAAAGCGGGCTCGACGTGAGCGGCGTGATCACGCACCGCTACGCCGCCGCGGACTACCGGCAGGCATTCGACACGATGGGTGGGGGTCAGTCGGGAAAGGTAATCCTCGACTGGGCTGCCTAGGACGCTTCGCCTACTCGACGCGGCAGCCGCAGAGATAGACGGGCCGGCCTTCGGCCGCAAGGGCAAGCAATGCACGCGCGCGGGCGAGAGCCATCCCGATTTCCGGCAATTGGGCGCGTCGCGGCGTGACCGCATCGACCACCCAGGCTGCCGCCCGGCGCAGCTGCATCACGAGCGCATCACGCCACGACAGATCCTGTTCGATCCATTCGACGTCGTAGTCGTCGTCCAGGCCGGCGAGCCTTGCGGCCTCGGCAATCGCCTCGTCGACGCCGCCGAGTTCGTCAACAATTCCTGCAGCGCGCGCGTCGGCTCCCGTCCATACGCGGCCCTGGGCCAGGCTTTCGATCTCCTCGGGGCGGCGTTTGCGCGAATGGGCGACATTTTCGACGAAGGTCCGGTACGCATGCTCGACCGTGGCCTGAAGGATCTGCTTCGACTCCGGCCCGAGCTCTCGGTCAAGGTCAGTCTGCCCCGAGAGCCGCGTCGTGCCGAAGCCGTCGTTCGTCACGCCGATCTTTTCAAGCGTTCGCTGAAACGTCGGGATCACGGCAAACACGCCGATGGAACCCGTGATCGTCGTCGGCGCCGCGATGATCCGGTCCGCACCCATGGCGATGTAGTAACCGCCGGAGGCGGCGACCGTTCCCATCGAGGCGACGATCGGCTTGCCGGATGCGCGGAAATCCGCCACCTCGCGTCGTATCAGCTCGGACGCCATGATGCTGCCGCCCGGGCTGTCGATGCGGAGCACGACGGCCGCGAGGTCCTCGTCACTTGCAGCCTCGCGCAGGAGCCTCGACAGCGAGTCTCCGCCAATAATGCCTGGCGAGTGCTCGCCGTCTAGGATCTCTCCCGAGGCCACGATGACGCCGATCTTCCCGCGGCCATGCCTGCCGAGGGCCTCCTCGGAGCGCACGTAATGCAGGTAGCCCTGCCAGTCGACCGCCGCATAGCCCGTGTCCTCGTCTTCACCCGCGACATCCGCGACGGTCTCTTCGAATTCCCTGCGGGTCTTGAGGCCATCGACGAGTCCGCGTGCCAGGGCGTACTGGGCCAGGTCACCGCCGGTGGCGCGCACGCCCTCCGCGGCCTCGTCCGCGTAGGCCTGGATCAATGCGGGGTCGAGATCGCGCGCCGAACCGACGTCGGCCTTGTAGTTCTCCCAGAGCGCACCGATCCAGACTCGCGCATCCTCCCGGTCCTCGGGCGACATGTCCTTTCGCGTCCATTCCTCGGGCGCCGACTTGTGGCTGCCGGCCTTGAAGACGTTGATGTCGACCGCGAGCTTGTCGAGCGTGCCGCGGTAGTAGGTGCGGAAGTAGCCATAGCCTTCGAGCAGGACGTACCCCATCGGGTCGAGGTAGACCTCGTCGGCCTGCGCTGCGAGGAAATACTGGCGCTGCGAGAATGCCTCGCCATAGGCATAGACCTTCTTGCCGCTCTCGCGGAACCAGCGGATCGACTTCGCAAGATCCTGCAGCAGCGGAAGGCCCGCTCCCTCGAGGTCCTCTAGCTCGAGCACGAGTGCCTGGATGCGGTCGTCGTCCCGCGCCGCGTCGACGATATCGACCAGATCGCGAATCCGGGTCTCCCCACGGTCACCGCCTGTCGCACGCGACAGCGCGCGATCGAGCGGGTCGCCCGAAATTTCTTCGACGAGGTAGCCCTGCGGCGAGAGGACGAGCGCCGCGCCGTCGGGTACGTAGGGAAGCTCCGACTGGCCCGCCGCCAGGAGCACGCCGAAAAGCGCGAGCAGCAGGACGAGATGCAGGACCTTGCGCAGGCCGTCGAGGGCAATCCATACGCCCTTGACGACTGACCCGAGCGCGCGCAGGACGGGCATCTTCGCGTCCTCAGCCTCCGAGCTTTTCCTCGATGCGCGCCGACTTTCCGGAACGGTCGCGGAGGTAGTAGAGCTTCGCGCGGCGCACCTTGCCGCGCCGCTTCACTTCGATGTCGGCGATCGAAGGGCTGTGTGTCTGGAACACGCGCTCGACGCCTTCACCATGGGAAACCTTGCGCACCGTGAACGCGCTGTTCAAGCCGCGGTTGCGGCAGGCGATGACGACCCCTTCATAGGCCTGTACACGCTCGCGGTCGCCCTCGCGCACCTTGACCTGCACGACGACCGTGTCGCCCGGCCCGAATTCGGGCAGCTTGCGCTTCATCGAGCGCGATTCAAGTTCCTGCATGATTTTGTTCATCTCTGTCCCCGATCTGTGCTTGACCAAACCCCGGTACTCATCGCGGCGGTTCGACACCGGCCGCGGCGCAATATTCCTCGAGCAGCGCGCGCTCCTCCGGCGTCAAACGCCGGCTCCGCAGCAGGTCCGGCCTGAGCCGCCAGGTCCGGCCGAGCGCCTGCATCAGCCGCCAGCGCCGGATTGCGGCGTGGTTCCCGCCGAGCAGCACGGCCGGCACCGGCCTGTCATCCCAGACTTCGGGCCGCGTGTAATGCGGCCAGTCGAGCAACCCGTCGCCGAACGAGTCCTCCGCGGCCGACGCCTCGTCGCCGAGCACGCCGGGCAGCAGCCTCGCCACCGCATCGATCACGATAAGCGCCGGGAACTCTCCGCCCGACAGCACATAGTCGCCGATCGACAGCTCTTCGTCGATCAGCGTGTCCGAAACCCGCTGATCGATTCCCTCGTATCGTCCGGCCACCAGGCCAAAGCCCGGCAAACCGGCAAGTCGCCGCGCCACGGCCTGGGAAAACGGCCGACCATGCGCCGAAAGCCCGATCATCGGCGCGTTCGCCGGCAATCGTTCCGCCGCGGCGCGCAGAGCCTTTGCAAGCGGCTCCGCCTTGAGCACCATGCCGGGTCCGCCGCCGAACGGCCGGTCGTCAACCGTGCGGTGCGGGTCCGTCGCGTGGTTCCGCGGGTTCTCAAGACCGACCTCGAGCCGGCCCGAGCTGACGGCCCGCCCAAGGACGCCGGCCGCCAGTCCCGCCTCTATGAGCGGCGGAAAGAGCGTGACGACTTCGATCCGCATCGCTCAGAACTCCGCGTCCCAGTCGACGGTGACCTTGCCGCCCTTGAGGTCAATCCTGACAAGCCGGTCCCGTCCCGTCGGCAGCCAGCGCTCGCGCTCTCCGACGACGACCATGACGGCGCCCGCCGGCATGTCGATGAAATGGTCGATTTGGCCGAGCCGTTGTCCCTGAAGGTTTACGACCTCGAGGCCGATCAGGTCCGTCTGGTAGTGCTCGCCCTCCTTCAATGCCGGCAGTTCCCGGCGTTCGATCCACAAATCAGGCCTCGCAAGTGCGATTGCCGCGTCGCGATCCTCGATGCCCTCGAATCGCACGACGAGCCCCTTGCCGTGACGACGGCCCTCGGCAGGGCGGAATTCGCGCGTGCCGCCGCCCGGCTGGTCGGCGCGCCACAGCGGAAACTCCAGTATCTGCTCGGGGGGCTCCGTGAAAGAGGCGATCTTGACCCAGCCTCGAACGCCGAACGGCCCCGCGATGCGCCCGAGCACGACCCGTGTCACCGGAGCGCGCGCGCAGCGGCAGGCCGATCAGGCCGCCGCTTGCTTCCTGGCAGCCGAGACGAGCGTGCGCACCCGGTCCGACATCGTCGCGCCGGTGCCTGTCCAGTAGGCGATCCGGGTGAGGTCGAGTTCCAGTTTGCGGTCCTTGCCACGGGCGACCGGATTGAAGAAACCGACCTGCTCGAGCACCGTGCCGCCCTGACGCTTGCGGCTGTCGGTGACGACGACGTGATAGAAGGGCGAATTCCTGCCGCCGCGGCGCGTCAGTCGAATCGTGACCATCGGTTGAATCCCTCGCAGCCCGGCTGCGTCAGTTCCGCGGGGCTAACGGCCCCTTCAAAGAGCCGCGCATTCTACTCAAATCACTCGGTGAATGAAAGGCTTACACGGGCTACCGCTCTGCCACGGCTCAATGGGGTCCGCCGCGGCCGGGTCGCTGCCCCGGCAGGCCCCGAAGAAGCTTCGCCAATCCCCCGCCGCGCATCTTCTTCATCACTTTTTCCATCTGGAGGAACTGCTTCAGCAGTCGGTTCACTTCCTGCACGGGAACGCCGGCGCCCGCGGCAATTCGGCGCTTGCGGGATGCGGCGATGATCACGGGCCTGCGCCTCTCGCCGGGCGTCATCGAGTCGATGATCCCGATCTGCCGGCGAATCGAGCCCTCGTCGACGGTGGCAAGCGCACCCGGCGGGAGCGCCTGGGTCGGCAGCTTGCTTGCAAGTGCGGCGACGCCGCCCATTCGACTGAATTCGGCGAGCTGGTCGCGCAAGTCCGTAAAGTCGAATCCCTTGCCCTTGGCGAGCTTGGCCGCGAGCTTCGCGCCCTTTTCCTGGTCGGCCGTAGACTGAACCTGTTCGATGAGCGACAACACGTCGCCCATTCCGAGGATGCGCGCGGCAATGCGCTCCGGATGAAATACCTCGAGCGCCTCGGTCTTCTCGCCGACGCCGACGAACAGGATGGGCTTGCCCGTGACCTGGCGAACGGAGAGCGCCACGCCGCCACGCGCGTCGCCGTCCGCCTTCGTCAGGATCACGCCGGTGAGCGCGAGCGCCGCATCAAAGCGCTCCGCCGCCTTGACGGCGTCCTGCCCGGCCATGCTGTCCACGACGAACAGCCGCTCGGTGGCTCCGACCGCGCGATCGACTGCCTGCACCTCTTCCATCATCTCCTGGTCCACGTGCTGGCGGCCCGCGGTGTCGACGATGAGGACGTCGTGCTGGTGCCGCCGGGCATGGTCGAGCGCGGCAGATGCGATTTCGACCGGCGCCGCACCTGCTTGTGGGCTGAAATACGCCGCCCCGACCTGGCCTGCAAGCCGCTCGAGCTGCGTCATCGCCGCCGGACGATAGACGTCCGTGCTGACGAGCAGCGGGTTCCGCCGCTGCCGTTCGATCAGGTGGCGCGCAAGCTTGGCGGCCGTTGTGGTCTTGCCGGCGCCCTGCAGACCCGCGAGCAGCACGACGACCGGTGGCGTCGCGTGCAGATTGAGGCCGCGGCCGGGTTCGCCCATGACACGCGTCAGTTCCTCGTGAATGACGCGGATGAAGGCCTGTCCTGGGGTGAGGCTGCGCATCACCTCCGTGCCGACTGCGCGCGCGCGCGCGGCGTCGGTGAAGGACTTCACGACGCCCACCGCGACATCCGCCTCGAGGAGCGCCATGCGCACCTGGCGGAGGGTGTCCGCGATGTTCTCCTCGGTCAGGCGCCCGCGACCGCGAAGCGAATCAACGGCCTTGCCAAGCCGATCGGCGAGCATGTCAAACATCGGGAAAAGCCTGCTAGCGGCGAAACCGCAATACCTTGTCGCTACGGATTATAGGACGGCGCGCGCCAGCGATCGCCGCCCCCTTGTACAATGACCCGGCGCTTCCCGGGAGTCGGAATTCGTTGCGCGGATTTCTCGTCATCCTGCTCTATCTAGTGGCTGCCGCAGCGGCCCTGCACGCCGCGCGGCGCGCGGCGCCGCGTGCGGCGTTTCACGAACCGGCCTTTTATCTCGCGGCCGCGGCGCTCGTCGCACACGCGACCTGGCTCGCAGACACGCTGCGACCCCTCGGTGAGTCGACCCTCGCCCTTGCCGACAGCGCTTCGCTGATGGGGCTCGCGATCGGCGCGGGCGGTCTGTTCGCCGTGTTCGCGCCGAGATTCCGGGCAGTCGCCGCCGTCGTCCTCGGACTCGCCGCCCTGCTCGCCGCCGGTACGGCGAGCCTGCCGTCGCCCGGTGAGATGGGACCACAGGGCTGGCCATTTGCGGCGCACGTGGTGCTCGCGATGGGATCCGCCGGCATGTTCGCAATCGCCGCGGTCCTCGTCATCATGCTTGCCCTGCAGGACTCGGAACTCCGCCGCGCGCGCCCCGCGGGCTGGCTCGCCACACTCCCGCCGGTCGAGAGCCTGGAGCGCGCCCTGTTTTCGGTGATTGCGATCGGCTTTGGTGCGCTGACGGTAGCGATCCTCGCGGGCCTCTTGTTCGTGACCGACCTGTTCGCCCAGCACCTCGCCCACAAGACAGTGCTCGCGCTCACGGCCTGGGCAATTTTCGCCAGCCTGTTGTTCGGCCGCTGGCGCTTCGGCTGGCGTGGCCGCAAGGCGGCGCGCTACACGATCGCGGGGTTCGTGGTGCTCGCCATCGCTTATTTCGGCAGCAAGTTCGTGCTGGAGATCCTGCTCGGCCGGCATTGGGGTTGACTCCTTGGGCGCAATGATCGTGGCACTCGCGCTCATCGTGCTGGCCGGCCTCATCGAGGCGGCGATACCGGCCCTGCGCACCCGTCGCGCCGCCCCGGCATCGCTGCATGAACCATGGATCACGAGGCTGCGCCGCCGCATGGGCGACGAACCGCGGCGAACGAGAATAGCCACGGCCGGCCTGCGCGCGACCGTGCTGGCCACCCTGCTCGCCTGCATCGCGCTTGCGCCGGACTCCGCGCGCCTCACCGTCGCCGTCGCGGCGGCCGCGGGACTCGCGCTCCTGGTTCTCCTCGCAAGCCTTGGATGGCTGCGCCGCGACGGCGCGCTCCGCGAACAGGCCGCGAGCGTCATCGTCTGGATCGCAGCGCCGTTCTTCATCCTGCTGCCGCAGCGGGATGACCAGGTCGAGACTCCGCGGGATTCGGCCGGGTCCATTGCCGACATCGCGGACACGCTCGTCGGCCTGCCCACCGAGCGCCAGGGCATGGTCGAATCCCTGCTCGCGCTGGAGCGCCGCCGGGTCGAGGACGTCATGGTTCCGCGGAGCGAAATCGACGGCATCGACATCAGCGCCGACTGGGACGAGATCAGCGGGCGCCTGCGTGTAACCTCGCGCACGCGGATGCCGCTCTTTGACGGCGACCTCGACCGCGTGCACGGAATCGTCCACATGCGTCTCGTCGCCAACGAGCTCGCCTCCGGCCGGTTGACTCGCGAACGGCTGCGCGAGATCGCGACGCGGCGCGAGGCGCTCTTTACGCCGGAAGGCACGACGCTTTACGACCAGCTGCTGCGCTTTCGCCGGCTGCGCCGGCGCATCGCCTTCGTCGTCGATGAGTACGGCGACCTGCAGGGGCTCGTGACGCTAGAGGACATCCTCGAGGAAGTCGTCGGCGAATTCACGACGCAGGCCGAACCGCCGCTCGGCCGCATCGACGCACGCGCCGACGGCAGCCACGTCGCGGCGGGAGCTCTCAGTCTTCGCGAAATCAACCGGCGGCTCGGCTGGTCCCTGCCGGTGGACGGTCCGCGCACGCTGTCGGGCCTGATCGTCGAACGGCTGGAAGCGATTCCCGAGCCGGGCGCTGTGCTGCGGATCGGCCAGGTCTCGATCGAAGTGCTCCAGGTTGCCGGCAACGCGGTGCGCACCGCGCGCCTGTCGCGGGAACCCGGGGAAGCCTGAATTCAGCTGAGGGCAGCCAGCGCCTCGGGGATCTTGGCGGCCGGGACGATCTCGAGTCCTTCGGGCAACTGCCGCGGCAGGTTGGCTCGCGGCACGATGGCGCGGCGAAAACCGTGCTTTGCGGCTTCTCGCAAACGTTCCTCGCCATAGGGAACCGGCCGGATTTCGCCGGTCAAACCGATCTCCCCGAATACGACGAGGTCCTGCGGCAGCGCCCTGCCGTTCAGGCTCGAACAGAGGGCCGCGACCACGGCAAGGTCCGCCGCAGTCTCGGCAAGCCGGACGCCTCCGACGACATTCACGAACACGTCGTGGGCATGCAGCGCGACGCCCGCATGGCGGTGCAGGACGGCGAGCAGGAGCGCCACCCGGTTCGCCTCGAATCCGACGGCGACACGGCGCGGATTCGAGATCTGGCTCGCATCGACCAGGGCTTGCACCTCGATCAGCATCTGTCGCGTGCCTTCCCGCGCCACCGTCACGACTGAACCGGGGACGGGATCGCTGCCCCGGGACAGGAAAATCGCCGACGGATTGCGGACCTCCTTCAGTCCGCGCTCCTCCATCGCGAATACGCCGATCTCGTTGACCGCGCCGAAACGGTTCTTGACTGCGCGGATGACGCGGAAGCGGCTGCCAGAATCGCTTTCAAAATAGAGCACCGTATCGACCATGTGCTCGAGGACTCGCGGGCCGGCGATCACCCCCTCGCGCGTCACGTGCCCGATCAGCAGCACTGAGGCGCCGGTGCCCTTCGCATGCCGGACGAGGCTCGCGGTGGATTCGCGAAGCTGCGTCACGGCGCCGGGTGCCGCGTCGAGACCCGCAACCGACATGGTCTGGATGGAATCGATGACGATGACGCGTGCGCCCATCTCGGTGCCGAATTCCAGGATCCGCTCGACGGCAGTCTCTGCAACGAGCGTCAGGGCACCGGGATCGACGGCGAGACGGCGCGCGCGTTCGGCGACCTGGCGCACGGACTCTTCTCCCGTCGCATACAGCACCCCGTTTTCGCGGGCGAGCGCAGCCGCGCATTGCAGCAGGAGCGTCGACTTGCCGATGCCCGGTTCGCCGCCGATCAGCGTCACCGAACCCGGCACCAGGCCACCGCCCAGCACGCGGTCGAATTCCGCGAATCCCGTCGGCAGGCGCTCCTCCGTCCCGGTCACGAGCCGCGCGATCGGTTCGGGTCGCTCGCTGCGCCGCGCCTCGTTTCGCGCGGCACCACGAATTCGCGCTTCAGCGAACGGCGCGAGCGTGTTCCATTCGCCACAGGCCGGGCATTGGCCGCTCCAGCGGGGCGCATCCGCGCCGCAGGACGAGCAGACGAACACCGTGCGAGGTTTGGCCATCGGGGGTCCGGAACGGGAAGCGGCGATGCTAGCACGCGACCCGCGGCCAAAAATGGCGGAGCGGACTGCGGCCCAAGTCGCGGTTTCACCCATAAGCTTTTGAAATTTCGGCCCGTGGCAGTATCGGCGCGAGCAATGCCCGTTTATGATTCATGAATCAGGGTGGTAACGGATCGGACCGCGCATGCCTGACGATTCCAGTCGCGGCGGATGGCTGCGAGGCTTGTCCGGCGGGTCAAGCAAGAAAGCGGGCGATACGAGCCCCCGGTTCGGCAAGCCGCTCGAGGTCGCGGTGGCGGAAAAGCCGTCGGCCGCGGGCCAGCTGCCGACCAACCGCGCCCGCGGCCTGACATTCCGTCCAGGCCAGTTGTTTCACCATTTCCGCCTGCAGCAGCAACTCGGCCGCGGGGCGACCGCAACGGTCTACCGCGCGGTCGATGAGCGTAACGGCAGCATCATTGCCCTCAAGCTACTGTCCCTCGCCGACGACTGGCCGGATGACCTGCTGGACGAAGCCAAGCTTCGGCTGCTGCGCGAAGCCGACGCGGCTGGCTCGCTCGCGCACCCGGACATTGTGGAGATCCGCGAGGCCGGCGAGCACGAGGGCCAGGTTTACCTCGTGATGGAGTACGTCGAGGGGGTCAACCTCGCCACGCACGCGACCGAGGGCCGCATGCTGCCGCCGCGCCTTGTTTGCGAGATGTGCGCCCGCGTCGCCGATGCGCTCTACTTCGCCCACCAGCGCGGCGTCATCCACCGCGACATCAAGCCCGCAAACATCGTCTTCGACCAGAAGAACCGGCGCGTGAGGGTCATGGATTTCGGCGTGGCGAGGCTCGAGAACAGCCGCGCAACGCGCACGGGCGTGATACTCGGCTCGCCGTCCTACATGGCGCCGGAACAACTCGATGCACGGCCCGTCACCGCGCAGTCCGACCTGTTTTCACTGGGAGTTACGCTCTTCCAGCTGCTGACGGGCATGTTGCCGTTTCGTTCCGACTCGATTCCGGGCCTGATGCAGAAGATATCCGCGGAACCGCACCCGCCGCTGCGCGTCGTGCGGCCCGACCTGCCCGCTGCACTCGCTGCCATCATCGATCGCGCGCTCGAAAAGGATCCGGAGCTGCGTTATCGCAGCGGCAGCGAGATGGCCCAGGCGCTTCGCGACTGCGCGCGTGAAATCGACCCGGCGCTTCGCTGATGGGCCGCTACGTCTCACTCCGCAACCGTGTGCAAGCCGTGGGTCTGACGGACACCGGCAAGGTGCGCGAGCACAACGAAGACTCGATTGCACTCGATGGCGACATCGGCCTGTACGTGCTCGCGGACGGCATGGGCGGCTACAACGCCGGCGAGGTTGCGAGCGGGATTGCGGTCAAGACGATCACGAACCTGGTGCGCGAGGCGTTCCTGGCACAGGAGCTCGTCGGGACCGACAAGGCAACGGGCATGCACCGCCCGAGCATCATCCTCCGGGATGCCATTGCCCGCGCCAACAAGATCATCCACCAGACTTCGAAGTCCCAGACCCAGTGTGAAGGCATGGGCACCACGGTGGTCGCAGCGCTCCTGCACGACAACCGCCTCACAATCGCCCACGTTGGCGACTCGCGCATGTACCGCCTGCGCAAGGACAGTTTCGAACAGCTGACCATGGACCACTCGCTGCTCCAGGAGCTGGTTGACCGCGGCTTTTACTCGGCCGAAGAGGCTCAGCGCGCGACCAACAAGAACTACGTGACGCGGGCGCTCGGTGTCGAGGCGACGGTCGATGTCGAGGTGCACGAGCTGCCGGTCGAGCCCGGCGATTGGCTGGTCCTGTGCTCCGACGGCCTCACCGACATGGTCGAGGACGAGGATATTCACTTAACAATCAGTACTTTCGGCGGTAATCTTGATACAGTCGCCAGACAATTGGTGCAGTTGGCCAATGATAGTGGCGGCCGGGACAACATCTCGGTGGTGCTGGCGCAGGTGGTCGAACTTTTCCCCGCGCGGCGCGGCATACTTGACAGAATATTGGCCTGGTTCGGATAACTGAGTGCGAGGGAGACGATGGCGCGCCTTATCTTGAGTCTGGACGGTCAGGTCATGGCCGAATACAACATGACCAAGGAACGTTATACGGTGGGTCGCCTGCCGGACAATGACGTCCGCATCGACAATGCGGCCGTCAGCGGTCATCACGGCCTGATCATCAACATCCTCAACGATTCCTTCCTCGAGGACCTCAACAGCACGAACGGCACCTACGTCAACGGCAAGCTCATCAAGAAGCATGCCCTGACTCATGGCGACGTCATCACGATCGGGCACCATCACCTGCGCTTCGTGGACAGCCAGGTCGAGAGTTCCGAGCAGGACGAGTTCGAGCGCACGCTCGTGATCCAGCCCGGGCAGGTCAACGAAGCGCGCCTCAAGGCCGCCGCGGACTCGATCGCGCCGGCACCCGCGGCCGCAGCGGCCCCGGCTCCCGAATCCCGCGCCGCCGCACCGCGGGAAAAAGGCGCACCCTCGCGGCCCGCCAAGCTGCAGGTGCTCTCGGGCCAGTTCGCCGGCCGCGAACTGGAACTCGCAAAGACGCTGACCACGCTCGGCCGCCCGGGCGTGCAGGTGGCTGCCATCAGCCGCCGCGCCGACGGTTACTACGTCGTCCACGTCGAGAGCAGCAAATCTGGGGATTTCCCGCTGGTGAACGGCCAGGCGATCGGCCCGCAGGCCCGCAGGCTCCACGACAATGACGTCGTGACGCTTGCAGGCGTCAAGATGGGCTTCTTCGAAGCCTAGGAGCCTCTGAGTCACCCGCGCATGGAGCGCGTTTCGCGGGTAACTCAGAGGCTCCCAAGCGCTTCGACGAGCCCGTAGAGCCCGAACGCCAGGATTCCTGCGGCGGAGACCAGACTGATCAGCCGCTGCCAGCCGTCGCCCGGAAGCGCCGCGCCGAACGCCGCACCTGTTGCCGCGACACCGAGCGCAACGGCAAGACTGCCGATGCACAGTGCGATTGCGAGCCCTGCCGCGACCGGCAGGGAACCCGCAAGCGGAAGCTGCGGCGCGAACCCCACGAATACGACGATCGTCATCGGGTTGAACAGCGTCAGCAGGAAGACCGGCAGCAGCAGGCTTGAGGATCGCTGCACGGGCGCCGTGGCCGCCCGGGCCGCAGCAGCCGGACGGCGCAAGAGCATCACGAGACCAAGCGCCACCAGGAGCGACGCGGAAACGATGCGTACCGCCGTCGCATCGGCGGCCAGCAGCGGCAGTACCAGCGCCCCGACCGAAAACGCCGCGAGCGCGTAGACAAGGTCGGCGAGCGCGGCGCCCAACGCCGCGAAGCCGCCCGCCGCGAAGCCGCGCCGCGCTGCCGTACCGAAGATCAACAAGGCGATTGGACCGATGGAGCCGGCGAGAACCGCTCCGAACAGCATCGACTTCCAGAACGCGCCGCCCATGAACCGGCGCCGTAGATCGCGTCAGCCAACCGCAACCGCAGCGTCGCCGCCGGTCGCCAGCTGCACGCCGAGCGTCACCCAGAATGCAGCCAGCACGAGCCAGCTCAGGGCGAAGGCGCGGAAGCGCCAGAGCACCTTGTTCGTCGTCAGGTGGATCGCGCTATGCAGGTAACGCAGCGCGACATAGGTCCAGGCGAGCGCAACCAGCAACGTGCCGGAACGTTGCGCGGCGAACGCGATCGCGATGCCCGCATAGAATAGTGTGGGCATCTCGTACAGGTTGATCAGGTTGCGCGACGTCACGGCGGCCTCCTCCGGTTCGCCGCCGCCGCGAAATGCCTTGTAGAAGTGCGGATCGACGCGGCCCGCGCGCACCGCAGCAAAGCGCAGGCGGGCAAGCCGCATCACGATCACTAGCGTCAGCGCGACGAGCGCGAACGCGGGCCACAGGATCGACATAGGCGGCTCCCGGTGAGTCCGTCAGCCGTGCGCGATCGGCTTGTTGCTGAAAAGGAATTCCTTGAGCTGCTTCGACAACGCGGCGTCGTGGCGCCGGATCCATTCGAGCACCATCGCCGCGTGCTCTTTCTCCTCGTCGCGGTTGTGCGCGAGGATCGCCCGGAGTTCCGGGTCCTTGCAGGCGTCGGCGCGCTGGTTGTACCAGTCGACGGCCTCCAGCTCCTCCATGAGCGACACGATGGCGCGATGCATGTCGCGGGTCTCGTCCGACAGTTCCTCGACAGGCTCGTGATATCCGACACTCGACATCGTGATTCCTCCCGGGTCAGCCGGTCAGGCAGCCTGCCGCCGAAACATCGAGGCAAAATCGCTTAGCGGCTGGTAGCCGAGACCGGCTATCGCCTTGTCCACAACATAAACGCGGTCGATGGACCGTGGCAACTGCCAGTTGCGACGCGCGAACTCAACAGCCGCCCACGGAAATCGGCCGAGCACCACCGATTCAGCGTCGGCGAGAAGCCGCGGGCAATCGATGGCGGCGAAGGGCGACCGTGCGGAGACATTGTAGATTTCATGGCCCGGACGGCCGACTTCGAGCGCGAGTTCGTGCGCCTGGGCCACATCCCCGGCATCGACGCCCCGGTACAGGCGGTAGACCGCGACAAGTCGCGGTTCTTCCTCGAAGCAGCGGGAGATGCGGAGGCTGGTGCAGGCCATCCCGTTGCTGGCGGCATCGGCACAGGCCGCTTCGGCCTCGAGTTTTGTCTCGTCATAGATGTCGCGCGGTCGCGGCGCCAGCGATTCGGTGACCCAGACGGCGGCGCCCGCCTCAGGCAGCAGCGCATCGCCGTACACCGACGTCGTACTCGTGTAGACGAAACGCCGGATGCCCGCTTCGCCGCAGGCCTGCAACAGGCGGCGCGTGGCATTGACGTTGACCTCCCGGAAATCCTGTGCGGTTCGCGACGCGAGGTCGGGAACATGAAGCGACGCCGTGTGGATGACGGCGTCCATTCCGCCGCAGAGCGCGGCCATCCGGACCGTGTCGCAAAGGTCGGCGAGTACGGTCGTAAGCGCGCCTGGACGCAGGTCGACGCCGGTTACCTGGTGGCGGAGCGCGAGTCTTGCGGCAATGGCGGCACCGATCCTGCCCGACGAACCGGTGACCAGAATCTTCATGGCCGCCGTTCGAAACGCACGCGACGGCTGACGCGGCAGGTCAGTTCGTAGGCGATGGTTCCGGCGCTGGCAGCCACGCGTTCGACCGGCACCGCCGGACCCCAGAGCTGGACCGGATCGCCCACTGAGACCTGCAACACCTCGCTCACGTCGATTGCGAGCATGTCCATCGAAACGCGGCCGACGAGTTCGGCCGGCATGCCATTGACCTGCACCGGCGTCCCGTTGGCCGCGCTTCGCGGGTAGCCGTCGCCGTAGCCGGCGGCGGCAATCGCAATGCGGGCGGCGCGCCTGGCCGTAAAGGTGCCGCCGTAACCGACGCGATCGCCGGCGGCGAGTTCCTTGAGGGCGAGTACCCGGGTCTCGAGCGTCATCACGGGCTTGAGGCCGAGATCCGCACCGATCGCATCCTCAAACGGCGAGATGCCGTAAAGCATGATGCCCGGCCGGACCCAGTCCGCCTGCGCATCGGGCCAGGCAATCAGGCCGGCGGAATTCGCGATGCTGCGCTCGCCGGGCATTCCTCGCGTCACCTCATTGAAGAGGTCGATCTGCGCGCGTGTCAGCGCGTTGCCGCGCTGCTCCGCCTCGGCGAGGTGCGTTACGAGATTCGCGGGGCCGGCGACGCGCCCGCAGGCGGCGAGCCTCCCGGCCGCGGCCTGCACTTGCGCGGGCCTGAATCCGAGGCGGCCCATGCCGCTGTCGATCTTGAGCCAGACCGGGAATGCATGGGCTCCGCGCCAGGCCTCGAGCAGTTCGATCTGCGCGGTCTGGTGCACGAACGGTTCCAGGTCGAGTTCTGCCGCCTTGCCCAGTTCGTGCGCATCGGCGACACCCTGTAGCAGCACGATGCGCGCACGACAACCCGCCGCGCGCAGCATGCCCGCCTCCTCGAGTCGCGCGACCGCGAACGCGTCCGCTCCGCCGAGCGCCTCGGCCGCCGTCACGATACCGTGGCCATAGGCATTCGCCTTGATCACCGCGAGCACGCGGCGGCCCGGGGCCAGCTCCCTGACGCGGGAAAGATTGTGCCTGAGCGCCGCCGTATCGATGACAGCGCGCGGAGCCGCGCTCAGAACGCGCCCTCGCCGTAGGACTCGGCCACCAGGTTCTCGAAGCGGGTGTATTCGCCGAGGAAGGTCAGCTGCACCTCGCCGATCGGTCCGTTTCTCTGCTTCGCGATGATGATGTCAGCAACGCCCCGGCGCGTCGTGTTCGGATCGTAGACTTCCTCGCGATAGATCAGGAGGATCACGTCGCTGTCCTGCTCGATGGCGCCCGATTCGCGAAGGTCCGACATCACCGGCTTCTTGTCGGTGCGCTGCTCGACCGCGCGATTGAGCTGCGACAGCGCGACCACTGGCACCTGGAGTTCCTTCGCGAGCGCCTTCAGGCTGCGCGAGATCTCCGAGATCTCCGTCGCGCGATTCTCCTTGGTGCCGCTCACCTGCATGAGCTGCAGATAGTCCACGACGATCAATCCGAGTCCCCGCTCGCGCTTGAGCCGACGCGCGCGCGCGCGCACCTCGGTCGGCGTCAAGGCAGGCGTCTCGTCCACGTAGAGCGGCGCGACCGAGAGCTGCGCCATCGCGCCCTGGATGCGCGACCAGTCCTCCTCCGAGAAGTTGCCGGTGCGCAGGTGCGTCTGGTTCACGCGCCCGAGGGACGAGATCAGCCGGAGTGTCAGCTGTTCCGCCGACATTTCCATCGAGAAGATCGCTGACGGGACGCCCTTTGCGATTGCGGCGTTCTCCGCGATGTTGACCGCAAGCGTCGTCTTGCCCATCGAAGGCCGGCCTGCGATCACGATGAGGTCACCCGCCTGGAAGCCCGTCGTCTTCCTGTCGAGTTGGGTGAAGCCGGTCGGAACGCCGCGAATCTCGCCCGGTGTCTGGTGCAGCATGTCGAGGCGGTCGATGGTCTGTGGCAGGACGTCCTTGATCGCGATGAATCCGGACTTGCCGCGGCTGCCTCGCTCGGCGATCTCGAAAACCCGTCGCTCCGCCTCGTCAACCAGCTCGGTGGCCGAGCGTCCGCGGCTGTCGGTTGCCGCCGCTGCGATCTCGCCGCCCGCGGCGACGAGCTGCCGCAGGATCGATCGTTCGCGGATGATTTCGGCATAGGCGCGGACATTGGCGGCGGAAGGCGTGTCGCGGGCGATGGTGCCGAGATAGGCGAGCCCGCCGATCTCGTCGAGCCGGCCCTTGCGCTCGAGGTGCTCGGATACCGTCACCGCATCGCAGGAACCGCGGCTCTCGGCGACCTCGGCGATCGCCTCGAAGATGAGCCGATGATCGCGGCGGTAAAAGTCCGTGGCGAGGACGATGTCGGCGACTGCATCCCAGGCATTCGAGTCGAGCATCAGGCCGCCGAGCACGGCCTGCTCCGCCTCCACCGAATGCGGCGGCGTGCGGACCTCGTCCTGGCGGATCATCGCGACCATCAGCCGAAAGCTTACTCTTCCGCAATCACCGTGAGCGGCACCTGGACGTCGACGTCCCCGTGCAGGTGCAGCGTGATTACATGTTCGCCGACCATGCGGATCGGGCCGCCCGGCAGGCGGACTTCCGCACGCTCGATCCGCTGGCCGGCCTTGAGGCAGGCTTCCGCGATGTCGGTCGTGCTGATCGACCCGAAGAGCTTCCCTTCGCTGCCGGCCTTGGCGGTGATTCTGAGCGCGAACCCCGCGAGCGCCGCTGCCCGCGACCGCGCCGATTCCAGGTCCGCCGCGGACTTCGCCTCAAGTTCCGCGCGGCGGGTTTCGAACCTGGCGATGTTTTCGGCGGTTGCGAGCGTCGCCTTGCCGCCGGGCAGCAGGAAGTTCCGGCCATAGCCCGGCTTCACCTTCACCCGGTCGCCGATGTCGCCGAGGTTCGCGATCTTCTGTAACAGGATGACTTCCATCGACTTACACTCCTTGGCGCGGCGCAAAGCGCTCGCGAAAGCGGACCCACGTGTCCGCGAATCCGATGCCGACCAGGGCCATCGGCACCAATATCACCGCAACGTAGGCCAGGACGACCGGCAGGAAGCCGATGACCTGGAGTTCGCGCAGGCCATGCACGACCGCAAGCGCCTGTACCAGGAAGGCGGCCGCGAGAACGAAGAGCACGTCGTCGGCCACCTGCCAGCCGTGGCCGAGCAGGCGATGCGAAACAAGGCTCGCGACGAAGGTCGCGACGAGCAGCCAGGCGATGAAGCGCCCGAGCTTGAGGTTCCGGAACTCGCGCCCGAAGAGGCCCGGTTCACGCAGGCGGCTCAATCCCCACAATCCGGCACATTGCGCCAGAAACGCGTGCAACAGGACCATCCAGCCGAGCGTCGCCCAGGCAACCCGCGCGGTGGCCGCGCCGATCTCTTCCGGCGAACGTTCAATGCCGAACTCGGACAGGGACTCGGCGGTCCGCCGCAGCATCGGCTCGAGATCCGCGATGACGGGCATCAGGACGCCCTGCGGATCGCCAAGCAGGCCGTGGATTCCGATCACGAGCAGGCAGGCGGAAACGGTCAGCGCCTGGAACACGAAGGTCAGGCTGCGGGTGCCGAGCAGCGCAAAGGCCGCGAGCATCGACGGCAACAGCGCGACCATTGCGATCGCAAGCGCGGGTCCTGCGCCGAATAGCGGCGCGAAGGCCCAGACGAGCGCGATCGCCGCGCCTGCCGCGGCCGCGAGCGCGACGACACGACCGCTCGCGAGCAAGGCGAGTACGACGATGCCGGCTGGCAGCCAGGCTGCCATCGGCAGCGCAACCAGTGCGATCATCGAAGCCAGCCCGGCCGCCAGGAAGGCCCGGACCGGATTCGCGGTCATCCAGTGCAAAAACGCGTTCATCGAATCGCATTCAGCCGCGGGCTCGCGCCCCGGGCCTCAGTGCTGATCGGTGTACGGCAAAAGCGCGAGGTACCGCGCCCGCTTGATCGCGATCGCGAGCTGGCGCTGATAAAACGAGCGCGTGCCCGTGATGCGGCTCGGAACGATCTTGCCGGTTTCGGTGATATAGGCCTTGAGTGTCGCCAGGTCCTTGTAGTCGATCTGGTCGGTGTCCTCGGCCGTGAACTTGCAATACTTCTTGCGCCGGAAAAAACGTGACATCGTGGTCTCCCCTCTCAGTCCATGGCCATGGAGTCGCCGATCGGGTCGCGATCGCCACGATCGCGATCGCGATCGCGATCGCGATCACGCTCATGCTCGTCCGGCTCCTTCGCCATCGGCGACGGATCCGTAACGGCACGCTCCATCTTGACGACGAGATGCCGCAGCACGGCATCGCTGAATCGGAACGCTCCGGTGAGCTCCTCAAGGGCCTTGCCGCTGCACTCTACGTTCATCAACACGTAGTGCGCCTTGTGCATCTTCGAGATGGGAAACGCGAGCTGTCGCCGGCCCCAGTCCTCGAGGCGGTGCACGGCACCGCCGTCCGCGGCGATGATGCCGCGATACCGCTCGATCATTGCGGGGACCTGCTCGCTCTGGTCAGGATGAACCAGAAACACGATTTCGTAATGCCGCATCTTGTGCTCCTTGTGGTCTTGGCCTCCCGCTGACGCGATGGCGGTGAGGCAAGGAGAAATGCCCCGGTGGTCCGGAGCGAGGGCCGCGTAAGTTACCGGAGTGGCTTGATTTCTGCAACTTTGGCGCCCCGCTGGCGGAGCGCCTCGTAGAGCACGATGCCGGCCGCGACCGACACGTTCAGGCTGGCGACCGCGCCCAGCATCGGCAGGCGCAGGCTGAAGTCGCAGCTCTCGCGCGTCAACCGGCGCAGGCCCCTGCCCTCCGACCCCATCACGACCGCCAGTGGGCCTGCGAGATCGGCCTTGAACAGCTCCTGTTCCCCGTCGCCGGCGGTGCCAGCGATCCAGAGCCCCGCTCCTTTCATGTCGCGAAGCGCCCGCGCGAGGTTCGTCACCTGGGCGAAGGGCACCGTCTCGGCGGCGCCGGCCGCGACCTTGCGTACGACCGGCGTCAGGCCGGCCGCTCGATCGCGCGGAGCGACCACTGCGGTCGCGCCCGCAGCATCGGCGGTACGCAGGCAAGCGCCGAGATTGTGCGGATCGGAAACGCCGTCGAGGACGAGAACGAGGGCCGGGCCCGGCGTCGCGGTCAGAAGGTCCAGCAGCGTGTTCTCATCGAGCGGCGCGTTTGGCCGCACTTCGGCTACGACGCCCTGATGCGCCGCACCGCCGGTTTCCTGATCAAGCGCTTCCGCCGCGGCGCTGGTCGCTTTCACGCCCTGCTTGGCCGCGAATTCGCGCAGCTCCCGGACGCGGGCATCGTCGCGGGCGGCCGCGATCGAAAGGCGGGTCACGTCCTGCGGCCGCCGATTCAGCACGGCGCGCACGGCGTGCAGGCCATAGACGATCGAACCGCTCATTTGTGCCGCGCCGGTGCCTTGCCGCTGCGGCGGCGCGGATGAAAGTGGGTGCCCGTTTTTGCCACGTGCTCGAAGTCGATCTTCCGTTCGGTGGAATCCACGCGCACAAGCCGAACGCGCATCTCGTCGCCGATCGAGAAGCGCAGTTTCGTCCTCTCGCCGACGAGCGTGCGGTCGCGTTCGTGGAAATGGAAGTAGTCTCCCGGCAGCGCGGTGACGTGCACCAAGCCGTCGATCTGCATCTCCTTGAGCTGGACGAACACGCCGAAGTCGGTGACTCCGGTTGCGACTGCGTCGAACTCCTCGCCGATGCGCGGCCGCATGTACTCGCACTTGAGCCAGGCGACGACCGAGCGGGCAGCCTCGTCGGCGCGCCGCTCCCGCAGCGAGCACTCCTGACCGAGCGTTTCCATTTCGCGCGGCGAATGCGTGAACGATTCGGCGCTGCCGCCGGCAAGCGCGTGACGGATGCCGCGGTGCACGAGCAGGTCCGGGTAGCGGCGTATGGGCGAGGTGAAGTGCGCGTACTCCGCGAGCGCGAGCCCGAAATGGCCGATATTCATCGGCTGGTACAGCGCCTGTGGCAGCGATCGGATGATTGCGTTCTCGAGCACGCCGGCGTCGGGCCGGCCCGCGATGCCGGCGAGCGCCTTCTGGAGGCGCGCGGGCGTCAGGTCGCCGCCGATCTCGAGATGCACGCCGCGCATGGAAAGGAAGCGCTTCAGTTCCTCGATGCGGTCCTCGTCGGGCTTGCCATGGATCCGGAACAGCGCCGGCATACGGTGTTTCTTGAGGAATCCGGCGGCCTCGACATTCGCCGCGATCATGCATTCCTCGATCATCCGGTGTGCATCGTTGCGGGGATACTCGCGGATGTCGGTCACCTTGCCCCCGGCATCGACGAGCACCTTGACTTCCGGCGCCTCGAAATCGAGTGCGCCGCGCTTTTCGCGGCGCTTGCGGAGCGCCTGATAGACCCGGTGCAGGCAGTCGAGCACAGGCGCAAGGCGCTTGAGTTCCGACCGCGACGCGGGATCGCTGCCAGCGAGGAACGCCGCGACGCGCGTGTAGGTAAGCCGGGCAGTCGATCGCATCACGGCGGAATGGAAACTGCTCCGCGAGACGACTCCCGTGCGCGCGACCTGCATGTCACAGACCATGCACAGGCGGTCCACCTCCGGCATCAGCGAGCAGAGGTGGTTCGAGAGCTCCTCCGGCAGCATCGGCAGCACGCGGTTCGGAAAATAGACCGAAGTCGCCCGCGCGCGCGCCTCCGCGTCGAGCGCGGTACCCGGCCGCACGTAGTGACTGACGTCGGCGATCGCGACGATCAGCCGGAAACCGCTGGCGTTCTCCTCGGCCCAGACCGCGTCGTCAAAATCGCGCGCATCCTCGCCGTCGATCGTCACGAGCGGCAGCCCGCGGAGGTCCTCGCGCTCCGCAGCTGGCTGCGCCGGCACCTCGCGGCCGAACTTGCGGGCCTCGGCGACCGCTTCCGGCGGGAATTCGTGCGAAAGGCCATGCGAGGCGATCGCGAGTTCGATTGCCGTGTCGGCCCCGCCGCTTTCGGGCAGCACGCGGAGCACGCGACCGACCGGGTCGCGATCGCGGCTCGGCTGCTCGACGATCTCGACGACTGCAAGGTCTCCGTGCCGCGCAGGCCCGATGGCCTCGCGGGGCACCACGACTCGATGGCTGACTCGCCGGTTGTCCGGGACGACAAAACCGACGCCGCCCTCGAGCGAAAAGCGGCCCGCGACCTGGCGCGTGCGCCGTTCGAGCACCTCAACGATCGTGCCTTCGGGCCGGCCGCGCTCGTCGCGACCCGCCACGCGTGCCGCGGCGCGATCGCCGTGGAAGAGCATCCGCATTTCGCGGTAGGGAAGGAACAGGTCGTCGCCGCCGTCGTCCGGTGCGAGGAACCCGAAGCCGTCACGATGGCCGCTGACCGTGCCGACGACAACCGGAAGGCGTTCGATCAGGCAGTATTCATTCGCGCGATTGACGAGCAGCTGGCCGTCCCGCGCCATGGCGCCGAGGCGCTTCGAGAGCGCCTCGCGTTCCGCCGGCTCGCGAATGCCGAGGATCGCCGCGATTGCGTCGAAGCCGAGCGGCTTCTTCGCCCCGGCGAGTTTCGCGAGCAGGAGTTCGCGGCTTGGAATCGGATTCGCATAGCGTTCCGATTCGTCGCGAAAACGGGGATCTTCCTTCTGCCAGTGCGGCTTGCGGCTCATGCCTTCCTTAAAATTGACATGGAACGGGTGCCTGCGTAAATTGACGCGCCCTCGCCGGGGCCCTCCCCGGCCGCAACCTGTGCCCAGGTGGCGGAATTGGTAGACGCGCTAGGTTCAGGTCTTAGTGCCGAGAGGCGTGGAGGTTCGAGTCCTCTCCTGGGCACCATTCTCGCGCCCGCATTGTAGACGAGCGGCGCGCCACGCGAAACGCCTGCCGGCGGAGCGTCACCAGTGCACGCCGCGCAGGATCGACGCGAACATCACCGCTTCCTTCGTCGGCGGCAACTCCGGTTTCTTCTCGCCCTGATCGCCCTTGGCCGCGGACGAGTCCGGGAACATGCGGTAAGCCGTGTTCATCACGACTTCCGTGACGCGCGGTGCCACCAGGTGCAGCACTTCCGCCGCGATCCCCAGCCGCGTCGCGATGCGCTTCGGCCGGTCGGTGATCGCCTCGGCGACCATGTCGGCGGCCTCGTCCGGCGTCGCGACCGGCACCTGCTCGTAGATCTTCGTCGGCGCGATCATCGGCGTGCGCACGAGCGGCATGTTGATGATCGTGAACGTCACCCCGCGATCGGCAAACTCGGCGGCGGCGCATCGCGTCCAGGCTTCCATTGCCGCCTTGGAAGCGACGTAGGCCGAGAATCGCGGCGCGTTCGACAGCACGCCGATCGAGGAGATGTTGACGACATGGCCGCCGCGTTCGAGCAGGGAAGGCATCAATGCCATGGTGAGGCGCACGACCGCGAAGTAGTTGAGCTGCATCGTGCGCTCGAAGTCATGGAAGCGGTCGTACGACAGTTCGATCGAGCGTCGGATCGAGCGCCCGGCGTTGTTGACCAGCACGTCGACTCCGCCGTGCTCCGCGAGCAGCTGCTTCGCGAGAGCGTCGCAGGCCGCGTAGTCCGAGATGTCGCACGCATACGTGAATACCATGCCGCCGCGCTCGGCAAGTTTCATGCGCGCGGCCTCGAGCTTCTCCGGATCGCGCGCGACGATGACGACTTTCGCGCCGGCATCCGCGCAGCGCTCCGCGGCTGCGAGTCCGATGCCGGATGAACCGCCGGTGATCACGACGACCTTGCCGCGCACCGCGCCCGCAAGGCTGCGGTCGAGCGACAGGTCGGGGTCGAGATAACGCTCCCAGTAGTCCCACAGCCGCCAGGCGTAATCCTCGAGGACGGGCACGCGAATATCCGAGCCCTCGAGAAGCCGCTGCGTGCGCGTGCAGTCGAATCGCGTCTGCCAGTTGAAGAACTGCATGACGTCGCGCGGGATCCTGAGGTCCCGCAGGATCGTGTCGAACATCTGCTGCAGCGGGCGGTAATCCGCCATCGAGGCCGTGACACCGGACGGGATCAGCTCGAGCAGCTTGGGATCGACCCGGAATGCCATCGTCGGCGCGTGCCCCGCGCGCGCGAACAGGTTGAGCACTTCGCCGACACGACGCTGCCGGGGATCGGTCAGGTGAAAGCACTGCCCGTCCTGTCCCGGCAGGTGCGCGAGGTGGTCCATGGCCGCCACGACATAGTCCACGGGCACGAGATTGATGTAGCCGCCCTCGAAGCCGATCAAGGGAAACCAGGGCGGCAGTGACTGGCGCAGCCGCTGGATCATCTTGAAGAAGTAGTAGGGCCCGTCGATCTTGTCGATCTGGCCGGTCCGGGAGTGACCGACGACGATGCCGGGGCGGTAGACGCGCCAGGGCCGCTCGCCGCGGTTGCGGACCAGCGCTTCCGATTCGTGCTTGGTGCGGAAGTACGGATGATCGAGTCCCGTCGCCTCCTCGAACATGTCCTCGCGGAAGCTGCCCTTGTAGAGCCCCGCCGCCGCGATCGAGCTGACGAGGTGGAAACAACCCGCCTCCACGCTGTCCGCAAACTGCAATGCATGGTCGGTGCCGACGATGTTGGCGTTGTCCTGTTCCTCGCTGCCGGCCTGCAGGTCGTACACGGCCGCCAGGTGGAACATGTGCCCGATCTTGCCCGTGAGCTTGCGCAGGTCCGCCTTCGACACGCCGAGATCGCGCCCGGCGAGATCCCCCGAAATGGGAATTACGCGACTCGCGCGCGCGCCCCAGAATTCGCGTATCGCCTCGAATTTCTGCGCGGACTGCGGCCTCACGAGCACGTAGACTCTTTCACCGCGCGCAAGCAGCCGTTCGACGAGGTGGCGGCCGATGAATCCGGTCGCGCCGGTGACAAAATACCCCATCTGCAGGCCCCCGATCGATTGCGGTTATCATTTACTTTAATCCGATGACCCACGAAACGGAACGAATGTCGGCGGTGGACGCCGCCTGGCTGCACATGGACCGTCCGACGAACCTGATGATGATCATCGGGGTCGTCGTGTTCGAGTCGCGGGTCGATTTCCGGCGTTTCTGCCGCACGATCGAGGAACGCTTCCTCGAGTTCAGCCGATTCCGGTGCCGCGTGCGGCAGGACACGGTCTCCGCGTATTGGGAACCCGATCCCGACTTCGACCTGGACGCACACGTGATCCGGGCGGCGCTGCCGGCGCCGGCCGGCCAGGCGGAACTCGAGTCCTTCGTATCGCAGCTCGCGGGGTCGGACCTCGATCGCCGGCGCCCGATCTGGCAGTTTCATTTCATCGAAGACTTCCAGGGCGGCAGTGCGGCCGTCCTGCGCATTCACCATTGCTATGCGGACGGCATCGCGATGGTGCGGGTTTTCCTGACGCTTACCGACGAGATGGCGAAGCCGGCCGCACGGCGGCGGGCAACGCATCCTGGGGACGGGCCTGCGGATGCCGGGGGCGAGACGCAGAACTGGTTCGACCGTCTGAACCTGCCCGGCGCGGATCTCCTGAAGCAGGCCTATGCGGGCGGCGCGGAGTGGTTCTCGCGCGCGATGGATCTGTCGAAGAATCCGGAACAGGCGACCGAGATCGCCCGGCACGCGCTCGGCATCGCCGGCGAGCTCGTCCGCATCGCGACACTCAGCGACGATCCGCCGACGCGTTTCAAGGGACCGCTCGGCACGCGCAAGATCGCCGCCTGGACCGATTCATTGCCGCTGTCGGAGGTCAAGACCGTCGCGCGCATCCTCGGCTGCACGATCAACGACCTCTTGATGTCGACTGCAGCCGGTGCGCTCGGCGGCTACCTGCGCCAGCATGGCGAGGACACCGATGGCATGACGATCCGCGCGGCCGTGCCGGTCAACCTGCGCGACCCGTCGGCCGCGGCCGCGCTCGGCAACTACTTCGGACTCGTATTCCTGGAACTGCCGATCGGAATCCGCGATCCGCTCGAGCGCCTGTATGCGGTTCACACCGCCATGTCGGCGCTGAAGAACTCCTACCAGCCGGTGCTGACGCTCGGCCTGATGGCCGCGCTCGGACGGATGCCGGGCTCGGTCGAGGCCGCGGCGATCGACCTGCTGTCGACGAAAGCGACCGCCGTCGCGACCAATGTTCCCGGCCCGCAGACGCCGCTCTATCTCGCGGGCGGCCGGATTTCCCGCCTGATCTTCTGGGTGCCGCAGTCCGGCGACATCGGACTCGGAATCAGCATCCTCTCCTATGCCGGCCAGGTGCAGTTCGGCCTGATCGCGGACCAGAGGCGCGTGCCGGATCCCGATCTGGTCACTGCGCGCTTCCGCGAGGAGTTCGAAAGGGTCGTGCTCTCGGTCCTCCTCGGGCCGTATCTCAAGAACGGTCGCTGACGCCGCTTATTCGAGCTCGGCCTTCGCCTGCTCCACGTCGAGACGCTCCATCGCATCGGCGGGCTTGCAGGCTGCGGCTTTGCGGTACAGCTCAACCGCCTGCTTCTTCTTCGAATCGCCATGCAGCATCAGGAGCCCGTTTGCATATTCCATGTGCGCGATCGCGGAGCCCGGATTGAGCTTCAGCGCCTGCTCGAAGTGCTTGACGGACTTTGCTGAGTCCGCGCCGTAGGTGAGCCGGCCTGCGAGCGCGCCGACCTTGTCGATGATCTCCGCGTGATACAGGCCGAGCGCGATGTGCGCATCGGCGTGTTTCGGCTCGAGTTCCAGCGCTCGGTCGAGCGCCTTGCGTACCTTGCTGCCGATGCCCTCGGCGAGCGCCTTCACGATCGAAATCCGCTGCGCATAGCGGCCGAGGACGAATGCCTGCATGTACCAGGCATTGGCGTGATCCGGCAGCTTGCGGGCCGCCTCTTCCGCGCGCTTTGCGGCATCCTCCAGCAGCCGAAGCGCGCGACGGTCATCCTCCTCGAGATAGGTCGCGGCGACCGCAGCCGCCTTGCTGGCGGCGATCGAACCAAGGGCACCCAGCTTGCCGCCCTGCGCGATCGCATCCAGGAAGTCGCCGCGGTGGAACGCGCGCCAGGCCTGCTGAACCGCCGCGGACTCCGGATACGGTTCGCGATCCCCTTTGTGCAGCCGGTCCCAGGCTTTCTTCAGTTCGGCGTCGTCGTAGCTGTACGGTTTCTGGTCGTAGGGGAAACGGAGCGAGTTGGCACCGGCCATCCTGAACTCCTCTTGAGAACGCGCTATTCTGCCGCATCGGCCGCGGCGACGGCCCGCGGCAAGGAGAGGATCATGGCGGCGAAGAAAAAGGGCAAGCTCGGCGGCGGGGCGCCGAAACAGGAGCAGAACCTGCTCTACTCCGCCCACCAGATCTGGCTGGCCGGGCTCGGCGCATTGTCGCGCGCCCAGGCCGGGGCCCCGAAAGTCTTCGAAGAATTGATGCGCGAGGGCTCGAAGTTGCAGGGCGGTGCGCTCGACGCCGCGCAGAAAGTCGTGATGCAGGCGTTCCAGGGCGCGCAGAAGACCGTCAACCAGCGTGTGGACACCGTCAAGGAACAGGCCGGCGAGACCTGGGACAACCTGGAAAAGATATTTCAGGCGCGCGTGCAACGCGCGATCCACCAGATCGGCATGCCGTCCGCGGAAGACATGAAGGCGCTGAAGCGCCGGATCGAGGAGCTCGCCGCGAGCGTCGATCGACTCTCGGCCAAGCGCGCCGTCAAGCCACGGCGCCCCCGCCGCCGTCGCTGAAACTCAGTCGAAGGGATGGCGCGAGACGATCGTCTCGTCCCGCTCGGCCCCGGTCGAGATGATCGTGATCGGCACCTCGCATGCGGATTCAAGCCGTGCCAGATAGGAGCGCGCGGCGGCCGGCAACCCGGCCAATGACCTGACCCCCGCGGTCCGGCCACTCCAGCCGGCCATCGTTTCGTAACGCGGCGCGCCTTTCCCGTCGTACTCGACGCAGATCTTCACCTGCTCGAGGCCGTCCAGCACGTCGAGCTTGGTGACGCAGAGTCCCGTGATGCCGTTGTTGATGATCGAGCGCCGCAACGCGACCGCATCGAACCATCCGGTGCGGCGCGGCCGGCCCGTGACGGCGCCAAATTCCTGCCCGATCTTCGAGAGGTGCCGGCCCGTCCCGTCGTCGAGCTCAGTCGGAAACGGCCCGGCTCCGACGCGCGTCGTGTAGGCCTTCACGATGCCGAGCACGTCGTCGATGTCGCGCGGGCCGAGCCCGGTTCCAACGGACGCATAACCCGCCACGGTATTCGACGACGTGACGAAGGGGAAAGTCCCGTGATCGACGTCGAGCATCGTGCCCTGCGCGCCCTCGAGCAGTACGCTGGCCCCGGCGACGCGAAGCTCGTGCAACATCATCGTGACGTCGCCCACGAGCGGCCGGATCCGCTCGCCCTGGGCCAGGCATTCCGCGAGCGTGCGCCCGAAGTCGACGGGGGCCTCGCCGAACTGCCGTTCGAGCAGGAAATTGTGGTAATCGAGCAGCTCGCGCAGGCGCGCCTCGAAATGCCGCAGCTGCTGCAGTTCACCGACGCGGACCGCGCGGCGGGCGACCTTGTCTTCGTAGGCGGGACCGACGCCGCGCCCCGTCGTGCCGATCTTGCGCTCACCGCTTGCGCGTTCGCGCGCGCGGTCGATCAAACCATGCGAAGGAAGCACGAGCGGGCACAGCGGGCTCACGAGCAGCCGATCGAAGACCGGAATCCCGCGCCCTGCCAGCATGTCGGCCTCGGAAAGCAGCGACTCCAGCGAGACGACGACGCCGTTGCCGATGAAGCAGCGCACGCCATCCCGCAGTACGCCGGACGGAATCAGCGACAGGATGGTCTTCACGCCATCGATGACGAGCGTGTGGCCGGCGTTGTGCCCGCCCTGGAAACGCGCGACGGCCGATACGCGCTCGGTCAGCAGGTCGACGACCTTGCCCTTGCCCTCATCGCCCCACTGGGCGCCGACCACGACGACAAACCGCCCCACGCCGTGCCTCAGCTGCGCACAAACCAGAGCAGCAGGAGCCCGCAGAGCATGCTCGCGGCTCCCGCCACCCGGAATGTCCGGTCATCCATCGTGCCGATACGCACGAGCGTGCGCCTGAGCGCGTCCGGACTCAGGAATGGCAGGACCCCCTCGATCACGAGCAAAAGCCCGAGCGCGGCCGCAAGGTCGGGCCATGCGATGTCCATCAGTGGTTCAGCGACCTGACTGCTTCAGGTACTTGAAGAACTCGCCTTCGGGCGCGATCACGAGAACGTCATTCGGCTGTCCGATCGAATTGCGGTAGGCCTGAAGGCTGCGGTGGAAGGAATAAAACTCCGGATAGCGCTGGTACGCGCGAGCGTAGGTCGCGGCCGCCTTCGCATCGCCTTCGCCGCGGATCACTTCCGCATCGCGATTTCCGACCGCGAGCAATTCGGTACGCTCACGTTCCGCCTCGGCGCGGATGCGCTGTGCCTGCTCATCGCCTTCGGCTCGCAACTGCGAGGCCTGACGCGCGAAGTTCTGCCGCATGCGGTTGTACACCGATTCCGACACCTCTTCAGGCAGGTCGATGCGCTTGACCCGCACATCGACGAGCGTCAGGCCAAGCTCGCCGACTGAGCGGCCCGCGACCTGGAGGATGTCGCCGATGAACTCGGCGCGCTCCGCCGCGACGACCTGCTGGATCGTGCGCTTGGCGATGACGCCCTTGAGCCCGTCCTTGACGAGTTCGGCGAGCCGCCCGGCTGCGGCCTCTTCGTCGCCGTCCGTTGCCAGGTAGTAGCGCGCGACGTCGGAGACCCGCCACTTCACGAAGAAATCGACGTTGAGGATCTTTCCCTCGCTCGTCAGGAACTGCTCGGCGGGGTAGTTCCGGGTCAGCACGCGGCGGTCGAATTTCTGAACCCCGTTGATCCACGGGATCATGAAGTGCAGGCCCGGCTCGAAATCGCTCGCGACGATCTCGCGCAGGCGGAACTTGATGGCGAGCTCCGTTTCCTTGACCTGGAACATCGCGGCGCTAGCGAGCCAGAGCAGGGCGAGCCCGCCGATCGCAACCTGGAAGTAGAGGCGGTTCATCAGCGCTCCTTCCGGGCGCGCGGGTCTTCCGCGTCGACTTCGCTGCCGTCCTGGAGGCGGATCGTCGGCGGCGTCTCGATGACCGCGCGCTGGCCCCGCTGCTCGAGCAGCTTGTCGAGCGGCAGGTAGATCATGTTGCCCGAGCCCTTGACGTCGATCAGGATCTTCGCCGTCGAGCCCAGCACCTGCTCGATCGTCTGTAGGTAAAGCCGCTGGCGCGTGACCGCCGGAGCGCGCTCGTATTCGCCCGCGAGCTGCAGGAAACGAGAAGTCTCACCTTCTGCATCGGCAATGACGCGGCTCCGGTAAGCGCGCGCGCCTTCGACGACGCTGACCTGGGCGCCACGGGCCTTCGGCACAATGTCGTTGGCGTAAGTCTGCGCTGAAAGCGTGGACCGCTCCTTGTCCTCCCGCGCCTTGATCGCGTCCTTCTGCGCGGGAGCGACCTGTTCCGGCACGCTGACGTCCTGCAAGTTAACGCTGATGACCTCGATACCGGTGTTGTAGGCCGTGATCGTCCGCTGCACGAGGTCCTTGGTCTTGGCGCCGATCTCCTGGCGGCCCGTTTCCAGCACGAAATCGAGCCTGCTCTGCCCGATCACCTCGCGGATCGCGCTTTCGCTGACCTCACCGAGCGTCTCTTCCGGGTCGCGCACGTTGAATGCGAACTTGACGGGGTCGGCACGCCGGTACTGGACCGCAAGATTGATGTCCACGAGCGCTTCGTCCTGCGTGAGCATCCGGGTCCGGTCGGTAAAACTCCGGAACTCCGTGACGTTCACGACCGTGCGGCGATCGATCGGCCACGGCAGCCGCATGTTGAAACCGCCAGTCGTAGTCTTGACGTACTTGCCGAAACGCGTGATCACCGAGCGTTCTGCAGCTTCGTTCAGGTAGAAGCTGCCCAACAGCGCCCAGATCGCGACCAGCCCGAGCAGGACCGAACCGATGCCGATCGCGCGCGCGCCGCCGCCCGCACTTCCGCCCCCCAGCGGGCTGGAACCGCCGAACAGCGTCCGGAATTTCTTCTGCAGCTGGCGCAGGACTTCGTCCAGGTCCGGCGGACCCTTGTCGGGCCGGCGCTGCCAGGGATTCTCGTTCTTGCCGGGATCGTTCCAGGCCATCTATTGGGCTCGCCGGGTGATCTGTGGGTTCAAGCCGCGGAACTCGCGGTGTCGCTCGGGAATTCTACGAAGCCCGCGCCAGTCAAACAAGGCGAAACGACGGACGCAAAGTCGACGCCGGCCTCGCGGCAGAGCGATTCGAGCTCCTGGTGCGACGCTTCGACAATAAGCCGCGTATCGCCGTCCGGCAGGGCGGATTCCTCGCGTACGAGCCGAAGCCCATAGAGTCGCGCGCGCAGCCGACCCTGCGAGGGCGGCAGCACGACATAGAGCCGCATCGCAGCCTGGCCAAAAGTCTCCTGCAGGGCGGCGCGCAGCAGTTCAACGCCCGCTCCCGTCGACGCCGACAACCATACGGTGGCGGGCTGCCCGAGGGCGCCGCGCGTCAATTCTGGCGAACGCCCCAGCCGGTCGATCTTGTTGTAAACCCGCAGTTGCGGAATCGACGCCGCGCCGATGCTCGCGATCAGCTCGTCCACCTGTGCGATGTGCCGTTCCCGGTCCGGGTCCGCCGCGTCGACGACGTGCAACAGGAGGTCGGCGTCGCGCGCCTCCATGAGCGTCGATCGGAACGCCGCAACGAGCTCGTGCGGCAGGTCGCGCACGAAGCCGACCGTGTCGGCGACGACGAGATCCGGTGTCTGCGGCAGCCGCAGCCGCCGCACGGTCGGATCGAGCGTCGCGAACAGCTGATCAGCGATGTAGGCATCGGCACCGGTCAGCGCGCGGAACAAGGTCGATTTGCCCGCATTCGTATAGCCGATCAGCGCGATCGAAGGCACGGGTACGCGCTTTCTCACCTGGCGTCCGGTGTCGCGGCGCCGGGAGAGTTTTTCCAGCTTGCCGGTCAGCGTGCGTATTCGCTTTCCGATCAGCCGGCGATCCGTCTCGAGCTGCGTTTCGCCCGGACCCCGGAGGCCGATGCCGCCCTTCTGGCGCTCGAGGTGCGTCCACCCGCGAACGAGCCGTGTCGAAAGGTGGCGGAGCTGGGCCAGCTCCACTTCAAGTTGACCCTCAGCGCTTTGCGCGCGACGGGCGAAGATGTCGAGGATGAGCCCCGTGCGATCCAGCACGCGGCGTCCGATCAGCTGTTCGAGATTGCGCTCCTGGCTCGGCGACAACTCGTGGTCTACGAGAACGAGGTCGGCCGATTCCGCATGCGCGCGATCGCGGATCTCCGCCGCCTTGCCGCTGCCGACAAAGAAGCGTGGTTCCGGCGTCCGCCGGGTTCCCGTGATCGTCGCAACCGGAACGGCACCGGCAGAGCGCGCAAGCGCGTCGAATTCACCGAGTTCGTCGGAGTCGGCGGGCTGGCCGAGGCCGATCCGGACGAGAATCGCGCGTTCGCCGCGCTCAGGCCGTTCGAACAAGGGGTCCTGCCGGGGCTCCGGTCAAGCGGTCTCCGACACCACGGTGGTTTCCTCTTCGGCGCCTTCCGCTGACGGCAGCCGGACATTCCGCGCCGGTACGACTGTCGAAATGGCGTGCTTGTAGACCATCTGGCTCACGGAGTTTTTCAGGAGCACCACGAACTGGTCGAACGAATCCACCTGGCCCTGGAGCTTGATGCCATTGACCAGATAGATGGAGACGGGCACGCGTTCCTTGCGCAGCGCATTCAGGAACGGATCCTGCAGTGATTGACCTCTGGCCATGGTATCTCCTTGTTTTTTCTAGCACTTTCATGCCGCTCTAGGTTCTTCCGGCGGCTCAAACTTCCGATCCGATTCGGGCCTGAACATGACGCAAGAGGCGTCGCCCGCAAGCCTTGGAGCATAGCACCTCCCCGGCCGGTTTCACCGCTCGTTGAGCCAATGCTCGATACGCAATGCGATCCTTTCCGGCGTCTTTGGTTCAAGCGGATCGAACCAGCTCGCATCGGGCTCTGCGCGAAGCCAGGTCAGCTGCCGGCGGGCCAGCTGCCGGGTCGCGACGACCGCCTTCTCCGTCGCGGTGGCGAGGGTCGCGCGCCCGTCGAGATGCTCCCAGAGCTGGCGGTAGCCGATCAGTCTCATCGACGGCAAGCCGGCGTGCAGATCACCGCGCGCGTGGAGGCCCCGCACTTCTTCGAGAAGTCCCCGCCGCATCATGTTCTCGAAGCGCGATGCGAGCCGCTCATGGAGCGACGCGCGATCCGCGGGCGCGAGCACGATGCGGAGATCGGCGCCGGAAGCCGCGCCGCGAAGGTTCTCACGCTGCTGCCCTGACATCGGCATACCGGTCAATTCGATCACCTCGAGGGCTCGCTGGATGCGCTGGCGGTCGCCCGGACGGATCCGCGCGGCGGCCGGCGGATCAAGACGCTCGAGTTCCGCGTGCAACGCCTTCCAGCCCTCGATGGACGCACGTTCTTCGATCCGCCGCCGGATCGAGGCATCGGCCGCAGGCAGCCGTGCGAGCCCCGATTGCAGGGCACGGAAATACAGCATCGTGCCTCCCACGAGGAACGGCGAGCGGCCGCGGGAGGAAATGTCCCTCATAACGGATTCGGCATCCGCGACGAAGCGCGCCGCCGAATAGCTCGCCGCCGGATCGATGAGATCAATCAGGTGGTGCGGGGCGCGTGCGAGCACTTCGGGTACCGGCTTGGCCGTGCCGATGTCCATTCCGCGATAAACCATTGCGGCGTCAACGCTCACGATCTCGAGCGGCAGCCGCTCGACGACCTCCGCCGCGAGATCCGTCTTGCCCGCGCCGGTCGGACCCATCAGGAGAACCGCAGGAGTTCGCGCCATCAGCGGCCGCGCAGGAATATCCGGTCGAGTTCGGCAAGCGTCATGCGTGTCCAGGTCGGGCGCCCGTGGCTGCATTGGCCGGAGCGCTCGGTTCGTTCCATCTCGCGCAGCAGCGCATTCATCTCCGGAATCGACAGCAATCGGTGCGCACGCACGGCGCTCCGGCAGGCGATGTTGGCGAGCAACTCGTTCTGGCTCCCGGCGATGCGATGCGCCGTGCTGCCCTGGCCAAGGTCGGAAAGCGCATCGCCAAGCACGCCAGCGACATCTTCACCCGCCAATGCGACCGGCACCTCGCGGATGGCGAGCGTCGCCGGGCCGATACGATCGACGACGAAACCCGCCGCCCGGAGCGCCTCATCGTGCTCTTCGGCCAGCGCCGCATCGGCCTCCGAAGTTTCCAGGATCGCGGGCATTAGAAGCGCCTGGCGGGTCCCGGTCCCGCTGTCCATCGCCGCCTTGAGCCGCTCGTAGAGAATTCGTTCATGTGCGGCATGCATGTCCACGAGCACCATGCCCTCGGCGGTCTGCGACACGATGTAGATGCCGTGAAGTTGTGCAATCGCCTGGCCGAGCGGCGAATCGGAATCCGCGGGTTCCCGTGGCGGCGCGGCAGCGGAACTGGATCCGGACCGATAGTCCGAGGCCGCCTCGCCGAGCGCGAGCGCCCCGCTACCCGCCGGCGCGAGGTATGCGGCCAGTTTCCCGGATGCCGCCGGCGCACGGCCCTCGGGTCCGTGGCCGGATTCGGCAAGTGCCCGTTCGATGGTACGGAACAGGAAGTCGTGCACGCCGCGCGAATCGCGAAACCGCAACTCGAGCTTCTGCGGATGCGCATTGACGTCCACCTGCAGTGGATCGAGCGTCAGGTAGAGGAGCCAGGCAGGATGACGGCCGCCGTAGCTGACGTCGCGATAGGCGAGGCGCGCCGCGCTCGCGAGCAGGCGGTCGCGGACCATGCGGCCATTGACGAAGAGGTACTGCCGGTCCGGCTGTGCGCGTGACTGCGAAGGCAAGCCGATCCAGCCTTCGAGCGAGAGGCCCGACTGCGTGTGCGTGATGAATCGCGAGTTCTCGACAAAGTCGGCGCCAACCAGGCGGGCGATGCGCGCTTCGCGTTCGCGCCGGCCATCCGCGCGCGGCAACGCGAACTGTTCGCGCCGGTTGTGGTTCAGCGTAAACGCCACGTCGAAGCGGGAGAGCGCGAGCCGCGTCACCGTGCGCAACACGTGCTGGTATTCGGTCGATTCCGCGCGCAGGAATTTGCGCCGCGCCGGTACCTTGTGGAAGAGGTCGCGCACCTCGACGGTCGTGCCGTCCGGATGAGATGAAGGCGCAGCCTTGCCCAGGCGGCCTTCGGACGATTCGATCTCGGACGCCTCCGTTCCGCCCTCCGCCCGGGAGGCGAGCCGGAGATTCGAAACGGATGCAATCGACGGGAGGGCCTCGCCCCGGAATCCGAGGGTCGCGACCCGTTCGAGGTCCTCGAGCGACGCAATCTTGCTCGTGGCATGACGCGACAGGGCAAGTGCCAGTTCGGCGCCCGGGATGCCATGGCCGTCGTCGCGCACGCGGATGAGCCGGGTTCCGCCATGCTCGATGTCGATCGCCAGGTGCCTGGCGCCGGCGTCGAGCGCATTTTCGACGAGTTCCTTGACGACGGAAGCCGGGCGCTCGACGACCTCGCCGGCGGCGATCTGGTCGACGAGCGTTCCGTCAAGGATCTGGATCGGCATGGCGTGGCAACCGGCACGCCAGTCTAGCAGCGGGTCTCCCGGCGATCAGGTCCCGGTGACCGGTATCTCGAGTATCGTCCCGGACGCGACCGTTTCGCCGGCGATCCGGTTCTTCTGCCGCAGATCGTCAATGCCGACCGCATAGCGCCCTGCCACGTCGCCGAGCGTCTCGCCCGGTGACACCACGTGCCGCAGCGCCTGTCCGCGCTCGCGCGCGGCGAGGATTGCGACGCGCGATCCGGGCGGCGGATTGTCGTAGAAGTAGCGGCGCACACCCGCATGGATCGCGGCAGCCAGCCGAGCCTGATGCGCCGGGTCGCGCAGCCGCCGCTCTTCCTCGGGGTTCGAAATGAAGGCGGTTTCGACGAGCATCGAGGGCACGTCCGGCGAAGTCAGCACGATCAGGCTCGCATGCTGCACTTCGCTCTTCTTGAGCTGGCCGACGTGGTCAAGCTCCGTGAGAACGCGCGCGGCCGCATCGCGGCTCGCGCTGATCGACGCATTCTGGGAAAGGTCGAGTAGTACGGAAGCGAGCACGTCGCTCTTGTCGTCGAGCGATACGCCGCCGATGAGATCCGCGGCATTCTCGCGTTCAGCCAGCCAGCGCGCGGCTTCGCTGCTCGCGCGGCGCGTGGACAGCACGTACACCGACGAGCCGCGCACTTCGCGGTTGATGAAGGCATCTGCATGGACCGAGACGAAGAGATCCGCCTGTTGCACGCGGGCGCGTCGGATTCGTTCCCGGAACGGCACGAAATAATCGCCCGTGCGGGTCAGCACGGCGCGCATTCCCGGCTCCGCATCGATGCGCTCGGCAAGCCTGCGCGCGACCGCCAGGGTGACCGTCTTCTCGCGCGTGCCGGCCTTGCCGATCGCGCCCGGATCCTCGCCGCCATGCCCGGCGTCGATGGCGATCACGATGTCGCGCTGGCCGTCGCCGCCGGCAACCTTGACCGGCTTCGGCGCCTGTTCGACGCCAAGGTCGACGACCAGGCGATGGCCGTAGGTCTCGTTCGGCGGCGTCAGGAAACTCTTGGGCTGCACCGCCGCGTTCACGTCGAGCACGATGCGCAGCCCCCCGTTGCCACGTTCGCCGATTCGCACGGCGCTGACGACGCCCGCGCCTTCCGGAAGTCGCAATGCGGAAAGATTGGCGTCGACGCGCTCGAGGTCGATGACGATGCGCTCGGGACCCGACAGCGTGAACAGCGTGTAACTCGGTGGCGCCGAGAGGTCCAGGACGACGCGCGTCGAATCCGGGCTCGCCCAGACGCGGATGTCCTTGAGCGCGACAGGCGCCGAAGCCGCCGTTCCCGAAGCGAGCAGCAAGATGAAAAGACCGATCCGCTGCAGTGGGCGCATGGCATCCAGGCGCGACGAAGTTCGGGCTACTCTAGCGACGGCCTTCCATTAATTCAAGCATTTCAGCGGGATACGCCATACTCTTCGAGCAGCGCGCGACCAGCATCGAGCCACGCGCGCCCACTTTCGGTCGCAGCAAGCAGCTTGAGGCGGCGGCCTTGGTCCTGATGGGAGAGGCGTGCGCTCAGATCCTGCCTGCCGAGTGCCACACCGCCCCGCTCCGGCCATTCGACCATCACGAGCCCCGGTGAGCCGCGCAGGTCGCGGTAAGCGATTCCCTCGAGCGCCGGTGCGCCCGTTTCAAGCCGGTACAAGTCAAGGTGGTGAACGGCTCCGCGCGCGGTCGAATACGGTTCGACCAGCGTGAAGGTCGGACTGCGGATCGCGCCGGTCACGCCGAGCGCGCGCAGCAAGCCGCGCGCAAGCGTCGTCTTGCCGCTGCCGAGCTCGCCTGACAGGCCGAGCAGCAGGTTCTGGTTCGAGATCTCGGGCAAGCTGCGTGCAAGCGCGGCACCCACGGCGGTCGTCGCCGCTTCGTCGGCCAGGATCACTTCCACGGCGAATTGACGACGCCTTGCAGTTCGGCGATGAGGTCGCCCGCGATCATCCCGCGCATCCCCGCATGCGCCGCGCGATCGCCCGCCTCCGCGTGCAGCAGCACGCCCGCCGCGGCGGCGAGCGGCAGCTCGCATCCGCCGGCCAGCAGCGCGGCAATGACGCCCGTCAATACGTCACCGCTGCCGGCAGTCGCCATGCCGGGATTGCCGCGATCGCAGATCCAGGGCAGCGCATTGGCCGCCTGCACCAGCGTGCCCGCGCCTTTCAGGACACAGACGCCGCCGAAACGCTCTGCGATTTCCTTTCCGGCAGTGATGCGGTCGCGTTGTACGGATGCCGCATCCGTGCCCAGAAGCCGCGCGGCTTCGCCCGGATGCGGCGTCAGGATCCAGTCCGCGTGCCGACGCGGCCGCAAGGCGAGCAGTTTCAATGCGTCGGCGTCGACCACGAGCGGCCGGTCGCCGTCGATCGCCTCGTCAAGCAGCCGACGCGCCCGCCGGTCGACACCGAGCCCGGGCCCGATTGCGACGGCATCCGAAATGCGCAGCAAGGGCGCCAGGCTGGAGCGGGCGCGGAGCGCGTGTGCGATGAGTTCGGGCCGTGCGACGACGACGGCGGCGTTCGGCGCGCTCGTCGCAATCGTCACGAGCCCGGCACCGGTCCTGAGCGCCGCCTCGCCCGCGAGCCGCGCCGCGCCTGCCATCGCGATCCCGCCGATGACGAGCACGCGGCCGTGATCGCCCTTGTGTGCGGTACGCCGCCGCGGCGTCAACGCCCCCGCTGCCAGGCGCCCATCCATGCGGCGGAGAACCGGTGAATGCGCGTCGCGCGCGGCCGCCGAAATTTCGAGCCCGGCGAGCTCGAGAGTTCCCACATGATCAGGCGCCGCGCCGAGGAAGAGCCCGGTCTTCAGTGCGACGAAAGTGATGGTGCGCGTCGCGCGGATCGCGGCGCCCTGCGGCAGTCCCGTGTCCGCATCGAGGCCAGATGGAATATCGAGCGCGAGCACCGGCAGTCCCGCGCGATTGACCCACTCGATGCACTCCCGCCATGCGCCTTCGACCGGCCGGTCGACGCCGATGCCGAGCAAGGCGTCGACGAGGAGCTCCGACCCGGCGAGCGCCGTCGCGTCGAAGACCGCAGGCCTGCCGCCCTCCGCGGAAAAATCCGAATACGCCAGCTGCGCGTCACCGCGCAGGTGACCGGGATCGGCGAGTGCGGCGACCTGTACCTCGAGACCGGCCGCGCGCGCGAGGCGCGCGAGCACGTAACCATCGCCGGCGTTGTTGCCGGCACCGCACAGGACTGCGATCTTCGAGACACCGGGCCAGTGCCGCCGGACGGCGTCAAGCGCCGCGCCGCCCGCACGCTGCATCAGCTTGCAGCCCGGAATGCCGCCTTTCTCGATCGCGTGCCGGTCCATCGCGCGCACCTGGGCGGCCGAATAGACCTCGGCGGGCAGCGAATCCATTGGCGTGATTATACTGGCCGCCCCGCCACTGCCGCCTTCCCATGGCCAGCAAATTCACAGCCACCGAACTCGGCGCGCTTCGCACGCGACTCGACGGGCTCGCGCGCGAACTCGGCTTCGACCAGGTCGGCGTCGCCGGTATCGAGCTCCCGGACGACGAAGCGAATCTCGAGCGCTGGATCGCGGAACGGCGCCACGGCGGGATGGACTACATGGAGCGGCACGGCCGCTGCCGGAGCCGGCCCGGCGAACTCGTGCCGGGGACGCTCCGCGTCATCAGCGTACGCATGGCGGCCAATGCGCCGGACGCAGCGCCGGCAGCCAGCGTGCTCGCCGACGGGCGCAAGGGATTCATCGCGCGTTACGCCCTAGGCCGCGACTACCACAAGGTGCTGCGCGGGCGTCTCGCCGACCTCGCGGCGCGGCTCGAGGCCGAGATCGGTCCGTTCGGCTATCGGGCGTTTGTTGATTCGGCGCCGGTGATGGAAAAACCGCTCGCGCGGAACGCCGGCCTCGGCTGGATCGGCAAGCACACGAATCTTATCAACGAGCGTGCGGGATCGCTCTTCATGCTCGGCGAATTGCTCACGGACCTGCCGCTGCCCGTCGACGCGCGCTCACCCGATCGCTGCGGCACCTGCAGCGCCTGCCTCCCCGCCTGCCCGACCGGCGCAATCACGGCGCCATACCAACTCGACGCGCGGCGCTGCATTTCCTACCTGACGATCGAGCATCACGGCCCGATTCCGGAAGCGCTTCGCGGCGCCATCGGCAACCGGATCTTCGGCTGCGACGACTGCCAGCTCGTCTGCCCCTGGAACAAGTTCGCGCGCGTTGCGGCCGAGCCCGACTTTCGCGTGCGCCATGGACTCGACGCGCCGGATCTCGTCGAACTCTTCGGCTGGACGGAAGCGGAGTACGAGGAGCGCAGCAGGGGCAGCGCCCTGCGGCGGCTGGGATACCGGCGATGGCTGCGGAACATCGCCATCGCGCTCGGCAATGCGCCGCGCTCGGATGCGGCCGCTGTTGCGCTTGCCGCGCGCCGAGATGATGCGGACCCGATCGTGCGCGAACATGTGCGATGGGCGTTAGGGCGCCAGCTCAGGCACGCACGGGATTGACGTAGTGCCGGCCGCTCGTGGTCTGGCGGATCGTGTCGAACAGGTCGTCGAAGTCGCGTGAATTGTTCGCCGGGTCTATCTCGGCCGTATTCACGATCAAGAGCGGCGACGCCGTGTACTGGTGGAAGTACCGCGTATAGGCCTCGCCGAGTTTTTCGAGGTACGCGGCGTCGATGTACTTCTCGTAAGGAATGCCGCGCTTGTCGATGCGCGCGAGCAGGATATCGACGGGCGCCTGCAGGAACACGACGAGATCCGGAACCGGCGCATCCAGCGCGAGTCGCGTGTATACCTGATCGTAGAGCTTGAATTCCTCGTCATCGAGGACGATGCGCGCAAACAGCCGGTCCTTGTCCAGCATGTAGTCGGCAACGCGCACCTGCGCGAAAAGGTCGTGCTGGCGCAATTCCGACAGTTGCCGCGCCCGCTGGAACAGGAAATGGAGCTGGGCCGGGAACGCAGCGGCCCGCCGATCCTTGTAGAAGCGCTCGAGGAACGGATTCTCCATCGGCTGCTCGAACACCGTGCCGGCGCCGATCGAGGCGGCGAGCTTGCGCGCAAGGCTCGTCTTGCCGACGCCGATCAGGCCTTCGACGACGACCAGCCGGTGTGGCCAGCTTTCACGTTTTTCTTCAGTCGTCACCGGATTCCCGCGCGGCGAGCCGCTCGATGCCTTCGCCCGACACCCGATCCCGGAGCACGCGGACTCGAGCAAGTCCCGGCACCCAGAGTTCCGCGGCGATTTCCGCGAGAGGATACAGCACGAAATTGCGCTGGTGCAGGCCCGGATGCGGTAGCCGAAGGCCCGGCTCGTCCGCCTGCAGGTCGCCGATCGCCAGCAGGTCGAGATCGATCAGGCGCGGACCCCAGCGTACTTCCGGTTCGGCCTTTCCCATGCGCCGCTCGATCGCCTGCAGTTGCGCAAGCAGTTCCCGCGGCGCCTTCGTCGTCAGGAGGCCCGCAACGGCATTGACGAACTCGGGCTGATCCTGAGGACCCATCGGCTTGCTCCGCCAAAGCCGCGACCGGAGCACGAGCTGGGTGCCCGCAATCCCGGCAAGCGCCCCGAACGCGGCTTCCACCTGCCGCCGCGGGTCGGAAAGATTGCTGCCGAGGGCGACATAGGCCGGCTGCCAGCGCATCGGTCGCGCTCAGGTTTCGGCCGCCGGAGCCTTGCGACCGCGGCCGCCGCGACGCCTGCGCCGGCGACGCGGGGGGCCGTCGGCCTGCCCGCCCTCGGCGGAATCGGCGCCGATGCGCTGTAATTGCGCGTCCTGCGGCAATTCCTGGATCTCCGTCCACCAGCGGGCGATTTCCGGGTCTTCCACTCCGGCCTCCGCGCGCAGCAGCAGGAAGTCGTAGGCCGCGCGGAATCGCGGATGGCTGAGGAAAGCAAGCGCGCGCCGCCCCTCGCGGCGATGAAATCGCGGCTGCAAGGCGAGCAGTTCACGCATCGGAATCGAAAAGCGCTTCGGGATGCCGATGCGCCGGTTCTGCACGGCGACGACCTCATCGACCGCATCCGCTATCGCCGCACCGGGATGCATCCCGGACTCGAATCGGCGTTGCGCCGCGGCCGAGACCGGCCCGAACAGCAGCACGGCGAACAGGAACATAGGCGTAACCGGGCGGTCTTCGGCGACACGCCGGTCGGTATTCGCAAGCCCCGCATGGATAAGCCTCTGCGCGAGTCCGTCGGTTTCCGTGGCGAGATTGGCCGCCGTCGCCGGGAACAGGTGCTTGAAAAGGCCGTGCCTCTGAAGCAGATCGAAGGCGCGCTCGCCAAAGCCCGCCAGGAAGAGTTTCAGGAATTCGCCGAGAAGACGCGCCGGCGGGATGTGCTCGAGGAGGCCCGCGAGCGTCTCGAATGGTGCGCGCGTCGATTCGTGCAGGCTGAAGCCAAGCTTCGCCTCGAAGCGCACGGCGCGGAGCATCCGGACGGGGTCTTCGCGATACCGCGTTTCCGGGTCGCCGATTAGCCTCAGTGTCCGGGCGCGAACGTCATCGGTGCCGCCGACGTAATCCCAGATCGAGAAGTCCTCGATGTTGTAGTAAAGCGCGTTGCAGGTGAAGTCGCGGCGCCAGACGTCCTGGTCGATTGTGCCGTAGACATTGTCGCGGAGCAGTCGTCCGCGATCGTCATGCACGCGGTCGAGCCCGTCATCATCGGCTTCCTCCGCGCTCTCGTCGGTGACGCCGTCGAGATCGGGCTCCGGCGCCATCGGTGCGCCGGCAGCGCGGAAGGTTGCGACCTCGATGATCTGCTGGCCGAAGCGGACGTGCGCCAGCCGGAACCGGCGTCCGATCAGGCGGCTGTTGCGGAAGAGCCGTCGTACCTCCTCGGGGGACGCATTGGTCGCGACGTCGAAATCCTTGGGGTGCATGCCGATCAGCAGGTCGCGCACGCAGCCGCCGACGAGGAATGCCTGGTAGCCGGCGTCCTTCAGGCGGTAAAGGACCTTGAGCGCATTGCCGGAGATCTCCGAGCGCGAGATGGGATGATCCGCGCGTGCGACGATCACCGGCGCTTTCGCCCGGTCGATTAGTTGATCCAAGGAGTCGGGTCCGCTTGAGGTCGAATGATGGGCCGATATAATACCAGCCCCCTTGCGGCCCCCGGCCAGATGCAAAGGCG
>Ga0105106_10000185_pt1 | contig 42046 bp, 42 predicted proteins | sample PPLLaktember2015_5_FD_79109 | JGI IMG/M metagenome (GOLD analysis project Ga0105106, IMG submission 79109) | Freshwater sediment microbial communities from Prairie Pothole Lake near Jamestown, North Dakota, USA - PPLs Lake P8 Core (1) Depth... | ecosystem: Environmental > Aquatic > Freshwater >... | reverse complement strand
GCCTTCGGCGCGACCATGATCACGTCGACGTCGGCGCGCGGCGACACCTGGCCGTAGTGGATGTTGAAGCCGTGCGCGAAGGCGAGTGCTGCGCCCTTCTTGATGTTGGGCTCCACCTCGGACTTGTAAACCGCGGCGATGTGCTCGTCGGGCATCAGCATCATCACCACGTCGGCGCCCTTGACCGCGTCCGCGACCTCGGCGACCTTCAAGCCGGCCTTCTTCGCCTTGTCCCACGACGCCCCGCCCTTGCGCAGGCCGACGGTCACCTTGACGCCCGAGTCGTTCAGGTTCTGCGCGTGCGCGTGCCCCTGCGAGCCGTAGCCGACGATCGTGACCTTCTTCCCCTTGATCAGCGAAAGATCGGCGTCCTTCTCGTAATAGACCTTCATGTCGCTCCCTCTGAATGAGTGCTGGAAGTTCGTGGGCGGCTAGACGCGCAGGATCCGCTCGCCGCGCCCGATGCCCGACGCGCCGGTGCGCACGGTCTCGAGGATCGTGCCAGGCTCGATCGCCTGCAGGAACGCGTCGAGCTTGCTGCAGGTGCCGGTCAGCTCGACCGTGTAGCTCTTGTCGGTGACGTCGAGGATGCGGCCGCGGAAGATGTCGGCGAGCCGCTTCATCTCCTCGCGGTCCTTGCCGGCGGCGCGCACCTTGACCAGCATCAGCTCGCGCTCGATGTGGTTGCCCTCGGTCAGGTCGATGACCTTGACCACCTCGACGAGCTTGTTCAGCTGCTTGGTGATCTGCTCGATCACGTCCTCCGAGCCGCTGGTGACGATCGTCATCCGCGACATCGTCGGGTCCTCGGTGGGCGCGACCGTCAGCGACTCGATGTTGTAGCCGCGCGCCGAGAACAGCCCGGAGATGCGCGACAGCGCGCCCGCCTCGTTCTCGACCAGGATGGAAAGGATGTGCCTCATCTCAGAGTTCCTCCGCGAGGATCATCTCGGTCAGGCCCTTGCCGCCCGGCACCATCGGGAAGACGTTCTCGGTCTGGTCGGTGATGAAGTCGAGGAACACGAGGCGGTCCTTCAGCGCGAACGCCTCGCGCAGCGCGCCCTCGACGTCGCCGGGCTTGTCGATGCGCACGCCGACGTGGCCGTAGGCCTCGGCGAGCTTCGCGAAGTCGGGCAGCGCGTTCATGTACGACTCGGCGTAGCGGTTGCCGTAGAAGAACTCCTGCCACTGCCGCACCATGCCCATGTAGCGGTTGTTCAGGTTCACGAGCTTGATCGGCAGGTGGTACTGCTTGCAGGTGGAGAGCTCCTGGATGCACATCTGGATCGACGCCTCGCCGGTGACGCACGCGACCGTCGATCCCGGGTTGGCGAGGAACGCGCCCATCGCCGACGGCAGCCCGAAGCCCATCGTGCCGAGGCCGCCGGAATTGATCCAGCGCCGCGGCTTGTCGAACTTGTAGTACTGCGCCGCCCACATCTGGTGCTGGCCGACGTCGGAGGTGATGATCGCGTCGCCCCCGGTCACCTCGTAGAGCTTCTCGATCACGTACTGCGGCTTGATCAGCTCGCTCTTGCGGTCGTAGCGCAGGCAGTCCTTGCGCTGCCACTCCTTGATCTCCGCCCACCAGGCCTTGAGCGCCGCCGGGTCGGGGCGCTGCGGCGAGGACTCGATGATGCGCAGGATCTCGTCCAGCACGTCGGCGACATAGCCGACGATGGGCACGTCGACGCGCACCCGCTTGGAGATCGACGACGGGTCGATGTCGATGTGGATGATCTTGCGGTCGGCGCGCGAGAAGTGCTCCGGATTGCCGATCACGCGGTCGTCGAAGCGGGCACCGATGGCGATCAGCACGTCGCAGTTCTGCATCGCCATGTTGGTCTCGTACGTGCCGTGCATGCCCGGCATGCCCGTGAACTGCGGGTCGGTGCCGGGGAAGGCGCCCAGCCCCATCAGCGTGTTCGTGCACGGGAAGCCGAGCAGCCGCACGAGGCGCGTCAGCTGCGACGAGGCGTTGTTGAGGATCACGCCGCCGCCGCTGTAGATCATCGGGCGCTTCGCGTCGAGCAGGAGCTGCACCGCCTTCTTGATCTGGCCCGCGTGGCCCTTGGTCACCGGGTTGTACGAGCGCAGCGATACCGTCTTCGGGTAGTTGTATTCGGTCTTCGCCTGCGTGACGTCCTTGGGGATGTCGACCAGCACCGGGCCGGGCCGGCCGGTCTGCGCGAGGTAGAAGGCCTTCTTGATCGTGGTCGCGAGGTCCCTGACGTCCTTCACCAGGAAGTTGTGCTTGACGCACGGGCGGGTGATGCCGACCGTGTCGCACTCCTGGAAGGCGTCCTGCCCGATCGCATGCGTCGGCACCTGGCCGGTCAGCACGACCATCGGGATCGAGTCGAGATATGCAGTGGCGATGCCCGTGACCGCGTTGGTCACCCCGGGGCCCGAGGTGACGAGGCAGACGCCGGTCTTGTTCGACGAGCGCGAGTACCCGTCGGCCGCGTGCGCCGCCCCCTGCTCGTGGCGGACCAGCACGTGCTTGAACTTGTCCTGCTTGAAGATCTCGTCGTAGATGTTGAGCACCGCGCCGCCCGGATAGCCGAAGACGTACTCGACGCCTTCGTCCTGCAGGCAGCGCACGACGATTTCCGCACCCGTGATCTGTTGCATGGCGAACCCTCTTGCAGTTGAAAGCGAGCCGCCCGGACGAGCGCCGACGATGGACGTGCGCGTTCCGGGCCCTGCAAAACCGATGACGCCGGGGGTATGGGCGCCGAGGTGAGGCTCAAGGGTGTCAAGCCGGTTCCGCCGCGTCCCGAATGGGCGCTTCGTCCGCGCTCGTGACGCAGGCGAAGGGGACGCCAACGGCCGTTTTTGCAGTACAGCATGCGGGACGACCCGCAGTGCGAAAGGTAGCCGGAAGGCCCCGGTCGGGTCAAGTCTTTGCTACGGCGCACAACGGGCGCCAAGGCATGCGCTCGGCAAATCACCCTATAATCCCGCCGCCCACCTCGTCCGGGACATGCGCGCTGGCTACCCGTCAGGAAATCTCGGCCTTTCTCGCGGCAGTGGAGCGCCGCGCGTTCAAGCATGCAATGTATGCGGTGCGAAACGAGGATGCCGCGCTCGACATCGTCCAGGATGCGATGCTCAAGCTCACCGAGAAATATTCGGACCGGCCGGCCGGCGAGCTGCCGCTGGTCTTCCAGCGCATCCTCCAGAACGCCATCCATGACCATTTCCGGCGCTCCAAGGTGCGGTCGACCTGGACCGTGCTCCTGTCGGCGCTCGGGGCACGGGACGACAAGGAGGACGATTTCGACCCCCTCGAGACGATCGCTGCCAAATCGGACGGAAACGACAAGTCGGATCCGTCCGACCAGCTCGAGCAGCGGCAGATCATGACCGTGATCGAGGAATCCCTCGCCAAGCTGCCCGCCCGTCAACGGGAGGCGTTCCTGCTGCGTTACTGGGAAGAGTTCGACGTCGCGGAAACGGCAGCCGCCATGCGCTGCTCGGAGGGGAGCGTCAAGACGCACTGCTCGCGGGCGGTCCATGCCCTGTCCGAGATGCTGTCGGCCCGAGGGATCACGCTATGAGCAGCCGGGAACAGGAAGTCGCAGCGAAGCTCAAGGAGCACCTCGACCGGTCGGCCGAGGACCTGCGGCCCGGCCTCGCCTATCGACTGCAGGCGGCCCGTGCGGAAGCCCTCGCGCGGCTGGAGGGCAGCGCCAGCACGGTGCCGATGGGCGGGCTTGCCGGCGCCCACGGGATTGCCGGTGGCGGGGCAAGCTTAGGGACGACGCCGCGGCCGCACCGGTCGGTCTTCGGCCACACCCGGCTCTGGATCGGCATCCTGGTCATCGCCGCCGCCGCCTTCGGCTACGCACAGTGGTCCGTCTGGACGTCGGCCGAGGAGACGGGCGACCTCGATGCCGAGCTCCTTTCCTCCGAACTGCCGATCGATGCCTACCTGGACAGGGGATTCCAGAATTGGCTTTCGACCTCTCACGAAGACGACTGACGGTGGTCGCGGCCTTTGCCGCGGCCCTCGCGCTCGTCGCCCTGCCGGCGGCGGCGCAGCTGCCCCTCCCCTCGCCCCGGTGGACGGACCTCTCCCCCCAGGAGCGGCAAGTGCTCGCGCCGCTCGCCCCGGAATGGAACCGGCTTGACGCCGAGCGCAAGCAGAAGTGGCGCGCGATTGCCCAGCGTTACCCGCGCATGTCGCCCGACGAGCAGCAACGCGTCCAGCAGCAGATGCGGCCCTGGGCGCAACTGACCCCGCAGGAGCGCGCCGCGGCGCGCGAGAAGTACAAGTCGATCAAGGATCTGCCGCCGGAAAAGAAGGATGAGGTCAAGCAGCGCTGGGAGGAGTACCAGAAGCTCCCGCCGGAGAAGAGGCGCGAGCTCGCCGCCCAGCCGCCGGCCCAGGGCAAGCCCGCGCCCGGACAGCCGTCGACCCCGGGGCGCGTGCCGGCGCCGGCGATGAAGCCACCGCCGCAACTCCAGCCCGGGGAAGCGCCGCCGGCGCGGTGATCCGCGCGTGAGCCCGAAGGGCCGCCCCGAGGGCGAATCCGCCCCGAAGCGCGTTAGCGCGGAGGGTAGTGCAGCGACCGCGCCTGCCGGCATCGGGCGCCGGCTGCTCGCGCTGCTCTACGAGGGACTGCTGCTGATCGCGTTGCTGCTGATCGCGGGCTTCGCGCTCGCGCCGTTCGTGTCCCCGTCAGGATCGGCGACGACGCACACGCTGGGCCTTCCGACCACACCCGCGCGTGTCGGCGCGTTCGCGGCGCTGTTCCTGCTCGGCGCGACCTTCTACGGATGGAGCTGGAGCGAAGGGCGACGTACGCTGCCGATGAAGACCTGGCACCTGTCGATCGTCACGCGCGACGGTGCGCCGGTGCCGCGTCGCGCGGCGCTCGTGCGCTACGTGGCGTGGTGGATCGGACCGGCGCTGGGGCTCATCGCGTACGCGCTGCTGCGAGGCCACGGGCTCGGAGGGTTCGCGGTGCCGTTGTTCCTGCTCAATTACCTCGCCGCGTTCGTCGATCCGGAGCGGCAGTTCCTGCACGATCGCGTCGCGCGGACGCGAGTTGTCAGCGAGTAGCCCCCGGCCGGGCGAGCGCCACGGCCACGACGATCAGCGCCATGCCGGCGATCGCCACCGCATCGAGCCGCTCGCCGAACATCGCGAAGGCCATCAGCGCGGTGACCGGCGGCACGAGGAAGAACAGGCGCGCGACGCCCGCGGCGGCGCCCTGCCGCAGCAGCCAGTAGAGCAGGCTGATCGCGCCGACCGACAGCACCACCACCGACCAGCCGAGCGCGAAGACGAAGTCGGACGTCCAGCGCACGTCCGACTGCGACTCGAACGCGAGCGCCAGCGGGAGATAGACGATCGCGCACGCGGCGAACTGGATCACCGCTCCCGTGCGCAGGTCGACGTGCGACGCGTGGCGCTTCTGCCACAGCGTCCCGATGCTGATGCCCGCGAGCGCGACGGCGATCGCCGCGAGCGCGATCGGGTCGGCGTCGAGCGAAACCTTGTGGCGCACGACCAGCCACACGCCGAAGAGGCCGAGCAGCAGGCCCGCCCACTGCCGCGGGATCACCGGCTCGCCGAGCCAGCCGCGGGCGAGAAACACGGTGAGGATCGGCTGCAGCCCGACCAGCATCGCCGCCGTGCCGGCCGGCAGGCCCTTCGACAGCGCGACGAAAACGCCGCCGAGATACAGGCCGTGCACGAGCCAGGCAGCGATCGCGACGTTCACGTACTCGACGCGCTGCGAAGGCCAGCGCGCGCCGGTGACGACGCACACGACCGCCATCAATGCCGCCACCAACACGAAGCGGTACAGCAGGAAGGTGAGCGGGGGGGCGTACGGCAGGCCGTACTTCGCGGCGATGAACCCCGTGCTCCAGAGCAGGACGAAGAGCGACGGCGCCAGCGCCGCGGTGCGGGCGTCGTTCATGCGGGCGCGCGCACCTTCGCCCGCTCGTCGCGCGGCACGCAGTGCGCGGTCAGAACTTGGGCTTCGGCGACGCCGCCCGGTAGCGCTCGATCGACTCGACGATCTCGCGCTTGGCTTCCTCGGCACCGACCCAGCTGCCCACGCGCACCCACTTGCCGGGCTCGAGGTCCTTGTAGTGCTCGAAGAAGTGCGCGATCTGCTGCGTGGTGATCTCGGGCAGGTCGCGCGGCGACTGCACGGTCCGGTAGAGCGACGACAGCTTGTCGATCGGCACGGCGAGGATCTTCGAGTCGCCGCCCGCCTCGTCGTCGAGCTTGAGCATGCCGATCGGACGGCACCGCACGACGACGCCGGTGATGAGCGGTACCGGCGAGAGCACCAGCACGTCGCACGGATCGCCGTCGTCGGAGAGCGTGTGCGGGATGTAGCCGTAGTTGCACGGATAGTGCATTGCCGTCGACATGAAGCGGTCGACGAACACCGCGCCCGTCTCCTTGTCGACCTCGTACTTGATCGGGTCCGCGCGCATCGGGATCTCGATCACCACGTTGCAGTCGTTCGGAACGTCTTTGCCGGCGGGGACGCGGTCGAGGCTCACTGGACTACCCTTCGCGCTGCGCGCTCCGGGCCTGATTCGCCCTCGGGGCGGCCCTTCGGGCTCATCGGGTCGGGAACGCAGGAGGTTGGCGGGTCATGCTAGGTTACGTGACGATTATACCGGCGGCACCGCGGCGCCGATCAGCGCAGCGCCTCGCGGAACGCCGCGGCGTAGCGCACGTAGATCTCGACGCCCTGGGCGAACGCCTCGCGCTCGGCGTCCTTGAGCGGCCGGAAGGCGCGCGCCGGACGCCCGGCCCAGATCCACCCGGACTTGACGACCGTGCCCGGCTCGACGTGCGCCCCGGCCGCGATGCACGCGCCCGCCTCGACGACGACACCGTCGCCGACCTTCGACGCCATGCCGACGAGCGCGCCGTCGCCGAAGCGGCCCGCGCCCATGCGCACGTTGTGCCCGACGGTGACGCCGCGGCCGATCAGGATGTCGCCACGCTTCGCATCGGTGGCGACGATCGAGTTGTCCTGCACGTTGCTGCGCTCGCCGATGACGATCCGTGCGCCGCCCGCGGCGACCGCGCAGCCGAAGTAGATGCCGGCGTCGTCCTCGACCGCCACGTCGCCGACGACCACCGCGGTCGGCGCGACGAACGCGCGCGCCACGCGCGGTGCATGGCCGTGCAGCGCGTGCAGCACACCCTCGAACGGGCCCTCGGGCACGAACGGCGCCATGTCGAGCGGGGGCAGGTCGTCGAACGTCGCGAGCGTGTGCGGCAGGCCACCGCGTATCGCGCGCGCCGCTGCCTCGACCTCGTCGCGCGCAACCTCGCGCAGCGGTGTCGCCGGGTTGCCCTCGTAGAGCCAGCCCCCGGGGAGCGACTTGCGCGGCGGCACCAGCGCGCCCGGCCCGACCAGCGCGTGCCCGCCGACCACCGCGCCGTCCATCACCGTCGCACCATCGGCGACCACCACGCCCTCGCCGAGCGTGCACGCGTGGACGAGCCCGAAGCGGCCGACGGTGACGTCGTCGCCGACGATCGCGGGCAGCGTGTCGTGCGCGATGTGGACCGTCGCACGCTCGCCGAAGAACACGTTGCGTCCGACGCGCACCGGCGCGCCATCGGCGCGCAGCGTCGCGAAGGGACGCGCGATCAGACCCGCGCCCGCCGTGGTGCGTCCGGCCACGGCGGACATCGGCGCGAGATCGAAGGGTGTCGCGAGGTCGGGGGTGAATTCGAGATAACGCAGGCGCATGAGGGAAACGGCCGTCGTGGGGGAATCGTTCGCGTCGTGGATCGGAGTGTCGGGAGCGGGCCCGGGGCAACGCGGGACCGCCGGGCGCGCACCAGCGACCGCTACCGGAAGTCTATCGAATCGCGGGTCTCTCCCACCGCGGATGGCGCGGATCGTCGAATCAGGCGTGCGCCCGTCGCGCCGTCCGGCGAGAATCCGTTCGCGGTCCCCGTTGCATCCAATGGGGGTCCGCCCGTCCGGAGCCCGTCATGCGCCGTTTCGCCCTGCCCCTCGCCCTGCTCGCCGCGGTGCTCGTCGCGCTCGCCGCGGCCTGGTTCACGCTCGCCGGCAAGGGCGCCGGCGGCGAGCGGGTCACGACCGAGGCGCCGCCCGTCGGCCCCTTCACGCGGGTCGGCTTGAACGGCTACGCCGAACTGGTCCTCGTGCAGGGTGACCGCGAGTCGGTGACAATCGAGTCCTCGCCGCGAGCCACCGCGCGCATCCGGGTACGCTCGGCGGACGGGCGGCTGTCGATCGACGCCGTCGAGGATCGTCCGTGGTGGCGCTTCCTCGCCCCCGGCACGCCCCGTCCGCCACGGATCACCGTGCATTTCCGCAACCTGGAGTCGCTGGACGTCGCCGGCGCGGTCAAGGTCGCCGCCGCCTCGATCGAGACGCAGCGGCTCGCCATCGAGGCGTCGGGCGCGACCTCGGTGAAGGTCGATGCGCTGCGGGCGCAGTCGCTGCGTTTCTCCGGATCCGGCGCCGTGAAGGGGGAATTCGCCGGTGCGCTCGACGACCAGTCGATCGCCATCGCCGGCGCTGGCGACTACCGCGCTTCGGGGCTCGAATCGCAGACCGCGAGGATTGCGGTGAGCGGTGCCGGTCGCGCCGTGGTGCGCGTCGCGAAGAGCCTCGACGCGGAGATTTCCGGCGCGGGATCGATCGAGTACATCGGCGATCCGGTCGTGCGCGACCGCATCAGCGGCGCGGGCAAGATCACGCGCCGCACGGCAGGTGGCGGCGGCGTGCGTGCCGACCAGCCGCGTCAGTGGATCGTGACCGGAAAGGACGGCGGGATGGTCTCCGGCTTGAACAGCAGCGGCCCGCCGGTGAGTGCGTCGCGGTCCGCGTGCACGCCTGCAACCGCCCGGACGTCGGTGACCCGGCAGTCGTGCAGGAGCTCGACCAGCATCGTCGCGACGTCCACGACCCGCTCCCAGGGGTAGACCGGGCACCGAAAGCCGTACGCGTCGCGCGGCTCGAACGGCGACGACAGCGACAGCCGCAGCTCTCCACCACCCGGGGCGTCCGCAGCGCGGTGCGAGCTGATCACCGCCGCCGGCTCGCCCACGCTCGCGCGGAGCTGCCGCACCGCGTTGCTCGCGAAAAGCTGCGCCGAAACGTCCCGTTGCGCCGCTCGACCGCTCGCGAGCGCCGCGGGCAGCGGCTGCGGCGGACGCGGCAGCGCGAGCACCGAGACGCCGGGCACGGCGAGCTGCCGCCCCAGCGACAGCGCGAATGGCCGCATCCAGGCCGTCTTGCCCGCGTTGCGGCCGAGGTCGAAGCCGGGTGCCGCGAGCGCGCTGCCGACGACGAAGCGCAGGTGCGCCGCCTCGCCCTCGGGGACGTCCATCGGTGCCTTGGGAAGCGCGATCGGCGCGAAGGTGTCCTCCGACGAGCCCAACCGGCTTGCGGCGACGAGCCCGGGCAACGCGCGCGCATCGATGCCGATGGCCGCAACCAGGGCATTGGCGAGCGCGAACACCTGGCTGCCTCCGAGCGCCCCGTGCGCTCGCAGGTGTGCGCCAAGCTCACCGGTGTCGTGCAATACGCCGGGAAGCCTGGGGCCGGTAGCTCCGGCCGGGCGTCCGGTGACCAGCACGACCGGCAGCGCGAACAGGGCAACGCCGACCCCCGTCTCCACGTCGACGGGCTTCGCGAGGCGTCGCGCGAGCGAGCGCCACACGTGACGGTGGACGGCGACCGAAGGCGCCGACGCCAACATAGCGGCGAGGGCGTCGCCGTCGCCCGCCTCAATGAGCCGCGCGAGCGCCGCGTCGATCTCGAGATCGCGTGCGTCCGCCTCGCCCTGCGCGCCGGCGCCGAGGCTCGCGGTCGCCAACGCGTGCACGTGCGCGGCGGCCGCTGGCGCGGTCGAGGGATCGGGGAACGTACGCGGGTCGGAAAGCTCGATCATGCGTGGGTCGGCACGCCGGCGGCGCGCGGGCTGCGGGCAGCGATTCTCGCACGCGTGTCGTCTGCGTCAGGGGACGATGCAGAAGGGGCCGTGCGCAAGCGCTGCGGGCACGAACAGCGCGCGATAGAGCCCGTAGAGCGCGAACGCCGCGATCACCGCGCCGGCCGTGTACCGCACCGCAGGACGCGCGAGGACGCGCCGCCCGCGGCCGATCAGCATGCCGGCGGCAAGCAGGTTGGGCAGTGTACCCAGACCGAAGAGCAGCATGACCAGCGCGCCGTCGGCGGCGCTGCCGGAGAGCATCGCGACCGGCAGCACCCCGTAGACCAGCCCGCAGGGCGTGAAGCCCCAGAGCACGCCGAGCCCGAACCGCGACGCCGCCGACGTCCGTCCGGCGAGCGGCCGGGCCGCAGGCAGCAGCGCCATGTACAGCTTGAGGCCCGCCCGCTCGAACCACGCGAACGGCGATACGCCGCGCGCGACCCCGATGGCGAGGATCAACAGCAACGCGTTGGCGGCAACGTAGAGCGTTCGCTGCGCCGGTACCCATGCCGCGCCAAGGGCTGCTCCGCCTGCCGCCCCGACCAGCGCGCCGAGCGCGACGTAGGAGCCAAGCCGCCCGGCATGAGCAGCGATTTGCCGAATAAGCAGCGCGCGAGCGGGTAGAATGAGCGTCGGTGCCTGGTCGCGCCCCGCCGCGAGTGCCGCAACGTAGCCGCCGCACATGGCGAGGCAGTGGAGGCCCCCGAGGAGCCCGGCGAGAAAGGCCGCGATCAGTGCCGATTGAGCCACGTGCCGGTGCGTCCGGAAAATTGCGCCCCGTTGGTCGGCCAATCGCCGCCGCGTCGTGTGCAGCCGGCTTCCTTGTTGACCCCGGTTAGTTCGCTTATATTCGAGGCAATTTTGATCGTGATCAAAGTTTCCGAACGATGTCCGGCTCGCCACAGCGCATGACCACTCCCCTCCACCCTCGCGCAGGCGGTAGCTCCGACACGACCGGCCACACCGCGCCCGTCATTTCGATCCGGGACCTCAAGTCGCACTGCGCGACGTGCAGCATGCGCGAGCTCTGCCTGCCCGTCGGGCTGTCGAGCGACGACCTGAAGCAGGTCGACAGCGTCATCGGCACCCGGGTCAAGCTCAAGAAGGGCGAGTCGCTCTATCGGGCGGGCGAACCGTTCGGCGCGCTGTTCGCCGTGCGCCTGGGCTCGCTCAAGACGACGGTGCTCGCGGAGGATGGCCGCGAACAGGTCGCCGGCTACCACATGCTGGGCGACATCATCGGCCTGGACGGCATCGGCACCGACCGCCACGGCTGCCAGGCGGTGGCCCTCGAAGACACCGAGGTCTGCGTGATGCCCTTCGAGCGGCTGGAGGACCTCGCGCGTTCCGTCCCGCAACTGCAGCACAACCTGCACCAGTTCCTGGCCCGCGAGATCACGCGCGACCACGGCGTCATGCTGCTGCTCGGCAGCATGCGCGCCGAGGAGCGCCTCGCCTCGTTCCTGCTCAACCTCTCCGAGCGCTACCGGCGTCGCGGCTATTCGTCGTCGGAGTTCGTGCTGCGCATGACCCGCGAGGAGATCGGCAGCTACCTGGGGCTCAAGCTCGAGACCGTGAGCCGCCTGTTCTCGCGGTTCCAGGAGGAAGGCCTGATCCAGGTGCAGGGCCGCGCGGTCAAGATCGTCGACATGGCCGCGATGCGGCACCTCGTCGGCCAGAAGTAGCACGGCCGGACGCCCTCGCGCGAGGGCTGCCGCAGAGGTCGCGCCGGGCAGGGTGCGCACCCTCAACGGTTGACTTCCCACGGTGAGCGCTCCAGGAACACGGTGAGCGCCGACGAGGCGATCGCCATCGCCCAGAACACGAAGAAGCCGACGGTGTAGATCACCTCGCGCGAGGCTTCGACGGGTTGGCCGAAGACGTGGAGGTCGTGCGGGTCGAACACGGTGAAGAAGATCCCGCACGCCGCCGCCGCGACCAGGAACGACGGCCAGAGCACCCACATGAGTCGCCGGGCAAAGGGGTTGGTCTCGGTCATCGTGCCTCCAGCGTGAGCGCGCCGGGTTCTCGCGTGACCCGGTCGTCGTGCGGCATGGGGTCCTAGCGCGCCCCGGCCTCGAGCTTCACCGTCGTGGGCAGGCCCTCGATCTCCGTGGCGGGCAAGCGCCAGGTCGCCGATTCCAGGATCACCCGCCACCGGCCGGGTCCCGGCGGCGCGACGCGTCCCGCGTACGTGCCGTCCGCTGCCCGCAGCAGCTCGCCGCGGACGTCGCCACCGGCCCGCGTCGGATGCACGACGAGCAGCGTGATCGACTCCGGCGTCGCGTCGGCCGTCGCGCCCACGGCGTCCACCGTCGCACGCACGCGACCGTCGGCCTCGATGCTGACGTTCGCGGACATGCCCAACGCCCTCGCGCGGTCGGCGCGTCCGATCACCTGGTTGATCGCCAGTCCCTGCTTGTAATAGTCGTCGGCGACCAGCCCGTCGTCACTCCGGATCGCGAGCCAGACTGTCACGGCGCCGGCGACGACCACGGTCGCCGGACCGGCGATCAGGAGCCATGGCCAGCGCTGGCGATACCACGGGGTTGCATCGATGGCGTGCATATTCATGGGTGGGTGTCGGTCACGGTTTGGGCAGAATGAAGGTGGTGTGCTCGTCGCGCGCGACCGTCGCATCCTCGACGGCGCGCACGTGGAGTTCGACCTTGTGGGTCCCGGGCGGTGCCGCCTCGGCACCGACCGTGAGGCGCAGCGGGAGGAGCTTCGAGCCCGCGGCCTCGACGGCGACCGGCTGCTCGACGCCCGCGACCTTGAGCCCTGGCAGGCCCGAGGCCTCGATCGTGAACCGGCGCGGCGTCTCGTCGGTGTTCATGATCTGCACGCGATAGACGTTCTCGATCACGCCGGGTCCCGCTTCGCGCGCGAGGGCACCGCGGTCGCGCAGCACGTCGACCTTCAGCGGGTTGCGCGACGCGAGCGAAAGCCCGGCGGCGACGATGATCGCGACGAGGATGGCGGTGTAGATCAGCACGCGCGGGCGCAGCGCACGGCGCAGCATCGCGGCGCGGTCATAGGCCTGCTCGAGGCCGTGCTCCGAGACGTAGCGGATCAGGCCCTTCGGGTAACCCATCTTGCCCATCACCTGATTGCACCCGTCGATGCAGGCGGCACAGCCGATGCACTCGTACTGCAGGCCCTGGCGGATGTCGATGCCGGTTGGGCAGACCTGCACGCAGATGCCGCAGTCGACGCAGTCGCCGAGGCCCTTCGACTTCGGGTCGACCGACTTCCCGCGCGAGCCGCGCGGCTCGCCGCGGCCGGTGTCGTAGGCAATGATCAGCGTGTCCTTGTCGAACATCGCCGACTGGAAGCGGGCGTACGGGCACATGTACTTGCACACCTGTTCGCGCATCCAGCCCGCGTTGCCGTAGGTTGCGAAGCCGTAGAACAGGACCCAGAAGGCTTCCCACCCGCCGAGGCCGAACGGGATGCTCGGCACCAGTTCCCGGATCGGCGTGAAATAACCGACGAAGGTGACGCCGGTCCACAGCGCGATCGCGATCCAGATCGCGTGCTTGGTCGCCCGCTTGCCGACCTTGGACGCCGACAGCGGCGCCGCGTCGAGCCGGATGCGCGCCGCGCGATCGCCCTCGACCTTGCGCTCGACCCACATGAACATCTCGGTGTAGACGGTCTGCGGGCAGGCGTAGCCGCACCACAGGCGCCCGGCCACGGCAGTGAAGAGGAACAGCGCGTACGCCGCGATGATCAGCAGGACCGCGAGATAGATCACGTCCTGCGGCCAGAACACCAGGCCGCCGATGTAGAACTTGCGCGCGCCGAGGTCGAACAGCACCGCCTGCCGGTCGTTCCACATGAGCCACGGCAGGCCGTAGAAGATGACCTGCGTGAACGCCACCGCCGCCCAGCGCAGCGTCGCGAACCCCCCCGTGACCGCGCGCGGGTGGATCTTCTTGCGGATCTCGTAGAGCGAGACCTCCTCCGCGGGGGCCGGCGCGATCGGGACGACCTTGTCGGGAGCGTTCACTGCGTGACCTCTGGAAAAGAATCGGGCGGTGCGAGGGCGGGCGCTGTCGCGCCGCCCCGACACCGCCCGCCGTGCGGCTACTTCGCGGCGCCCTTGTTCGACAGGCTCCAGACGTACGCGGCGACCAGGTGGATCCTGTCCTGGCCGAGCGTGTCCTTGAACGACGGCATCGCCAGCGTACCCTCGGAGACGTTCATGTTGCGTCCCTTGGTCACGGTCTCCGTGATCGTGGTCTCCGAGCTGCCGTACAGCCAGACGCTGTCGGTGAGGTTGGGCGCGCCGAGGGCCGGTGTGCCCTTGCCCTCGGCCCCGTGGCACGCCGCGCACATCTGGCCGAACTTCTCCTTGCCCTGCTGCGCCCTCAGCGGGTCGGCGCTCAGGCCCGAGAGCGTGCGCACGTACGCGACGACGTTCTTCACGCCTTCCTCGCCGAGCGCCGCCGCCTGCGGCGGCATCACGCCCATGCGGCCGTTGACAATGGACTCGACGATGGTCTTGGCGTCGCCGCCGTAGAGCCAGTCGCCGTCGCGCAGGTTCGGGAAGCCCCGCGAGCCGCCGGCGTCGGAGCCGTGGCACTGCGCGCAGTTGTTGAGGAAGATGCGCTCGCCCATCGCGCGGCCCTGCGGGTCGGCGGCCACCTGCTCGATGCTCATCGCCGCGAACCTGTCGTAGAGCGGCTTCACCTTCGCCGCCGCCTCGGTGCGCTCCTTGTCGTACTGCCCGACCTGCGTCCAGCCGAGCACGCCCCTCCAGGTGCCCATGCCCGGGTACAGGACCAGGTACACGACCGCGAACACGAGCGTGATCCAGAAAAGGTTCATCCACCACTTGGGCAGCGGGTTATTGAACTCGGCGAGATCGCCGTCCCACACGTGCCCGGTGGTCTCGCTCGTGGTTCCGCCCGGCCTGACCTTGGTCTTGCTCTGCGCCCACAGCAGCCAGCCGCAGGCGATGATCGAGAGCGCCGTGATGCCAATGACGTAGATGTTCCAGAAACCCGACGTGAAATCGCTCATTGCTGTGTCTCCCGCCCCTGACCCCGTTCACCGATCTCGTCGTCGGGCAGCGCGAACGGCGCGTTGGCCGCCGCGTCGAACGCCGCCTTGCGTCGCTTGCTGTACGCCCAGACCACGATGGCCAGGAAGGCGACGAACGCGACGACCGTGGTGACGCTGCCCAGAATGCCGATCCAGTTGAAGTCGCTCATGGCCACCCTCACTTCGCCGCGCGCATCGCGAGGCCCATGCCCTGCAGGTAGGCGATCAGCGCGTCGAGCTCGGTGCGGTCCTTGAGGTCCTCGGGCGCCTTGGCGATCTGGTCGTCCGGATACGGCACGCCGACCGTGCGCAGCGCGCGCATCTTGGCCTGGATCGTCGCGACATCCGCCGGTGCCTTGGAGAGCCACGGGTACGCCGGCATGTTCGACTCGGGCACGACGTCGCGCGGGTTGTTCATGTGCACGCGGTGCCACTCATCGGAGTAGCGGCCGCCGACGCGTGCGAGGTCCGGCCCGGTGCGCTTGCTGCCCCACTGGAACGGGTGGTCGTAGACGAACTCTCCCGCCACCGAGTAGTGGCCGTAGCGCTCGGTCTCGGCGCGGAACGGCCGGATCATCTGCGAGTGGCAGTTGTAGCAGCCTTCGCGGATGTAGACGTCGCGGCCGGTGAGCTGCAGCGCCGTGTAGGGCTTGTGTCCCGCCACCGGCTCGGTCGTGGACTTCTGGAAGAACAGCGGCACGATCTGCACCAGGCCGCCGACGCTGACCACCAGCAGCACCAGCACGATCAGCAGCGTGACGCTCTTTTCGATACGGTCATGGGTGAGCATGTCGTTTCCCCCTTACGCGTGCGCCGGCACGGCCGGAATCTGCGCCTCGTGGGCGCGGCCGCCGGCGACCGTCTTCCAGACGTTGTAGGCCATCACCAGCATGCCGCCGAAGAACAGCGTGCCGCCGGCGAGCCGGATCGCGTAGAACGGGTACGTAGCCTTCACGCTCTCGACGAATGCGTAGGTGAGCGTCCCGTCGGGATTGACCGCGCGCCACATCAGGCCCTGCATCACGCCGGCGATCCACATCGACGCGATGTAGAGCACGACCCCGATCGTGCCGATCCAGAAGTGCGCATTGATGAGCTTGGTCGAGTACATCTGCTCCTTGCCGAACATCCGCGGGATCAGGTAGTACATCGAGCCGATCGAGATGAACGCCACCCAGCCCAGCGCGCCCGAGTGCACGTGGCCGATCGTCCAGTCGGTATAGTGCGAGAGCGCGTTGACGGTCTTCACCGACATCATCGGCCCCTCGAACGTGCTCATGCCGTAGAACGACAGCGAGACGATCAGGAACTTGAGGATCGGGTCGTCGCGCAGCTTGTGCCACGCCCCCGAGAGCGTCATGATGCCGTTGATCATGCCGCCCCACGACGGCGCGAGCAGGATCAGCGAGAACACCATGCCGAGCGACTGCGTCCAGTCCGGCAGCGCCGTGTAGTGCAGGTGGTGCGGGCCCGCCCACATGTACGTGAAGATCAGCGCCCAGAAGTGCACGACCGACAGCCGGTAGCTGTACACCGGCCGTCCCGCCTGCTTCGGCACGAAGTAGTACATCATCCCCAGGAAGCCCGCGGTGAGGAAGAAGCCGACGGCGTTGTGGCCGTACCACCACTGCACCATGGCGTCCTGCACGCCGGGGTAGGCGGAGTAGGACTTGGTCATCGTCACCGGGATCGCGGCGGAGTTGACCACGTGCAGCAACGCGACCGTGAGGATGAACGCGCCGAAGAACCAGTTGGCGACGTAGATGTGCGGCGTCTTGCGCTTCGCCAGCGTGCCGAAGAACACGACCGCGTAGGCGACCCACACCAGCGTGATCAGGATGTCGATCGGCCACTCGAGCTCGGCGTACTCCTTGCTCGTCGTGATCCCGAGCGGCAGCGTCACCGCCGCGAGCACGATCACGAGGTTCCAGCCCCAGAACGTGAACGCGGCAAGCGCGTCCGAGAACAGCCGCACGTGGCAGGTGCGCTGCACGACGTAGTAGGACGTCGCGAACAACGCCGAGCCGCCGAACGCGAAGATCACGGCGTTTGTATGCAGCGGGCGGAGCCTCCCGTAGGACAGCCACGGCACGGCCGGCAGGATCTCCGGCCAGAGCAGTTGCGCGGCGATGATGACGCCGACCAGCATGCCGACGATGCCCCAGACGACCGTCATGATCGAGAACTGGCGCACCACCTTGTAGTTGAACGTCGCTGCGGCTGTACTTGCCATCGTTGCTGCCCCCGTTGGGTCCGCTCCCTCGAAGCCCGCCCCCGGACCGGTGGCGTGCCGACCTGCCGATTTACGCGAGAATGGTGGACGCAACCTCGCCCTCGCGCAAAAAAGGCCTTTTGCAGTGCGTGATGCTAACGGCGCGGACCTCGACCGGGCTTGACCGACATCAAAGCGCCGGAGGCTGTTCAGTGCCTTCGGCGTCCCGCTTCGTCTTCGTGCTCGTCTCCGCCTCGACGGCGGCCTCGACCCGGTCGTCGTCGGCGAGGATGCGATGCGCCGGCCCCTCGAGGTCGTCGAACTGGCCGCTGCTGACGCTCCACCAGAACACGGCACCGATCAGGGCGACCAGCACGACCGACATCGGGATCAGCAGCATCAGCACTTCCATGCGCGGCCTCTCACATGCGTGCCGCGTCATGCGCGGAAGGCGGCACGGCGGACGCTGCCGGCGCGTCGTCGGGACCGGCGACGCGCGCCAGCCGCAGCGCGTTCAGGACCACCACCAGCGACGACAGCGACATGCCGATTGCGGCGAGAAGCGGTGTCACGTAGCCCAGCGCGGCCGCGGGGATCGCGATCGCGTTGTAGACCGTCGCCCAGCCCAGGTTCTGTCGAACCACCGCAAGCGTACGCCGCGCGTGACTGATCGCCTCGCCGATCCGCGGCAGCGCATCCGACAGGATGACCACGTCCGCCGTCCACTGCGCGAGCGGCGTCGCGCTGCCCAGGCTGACCGAGACCTGCGCCTGGGCGAGTCCGGGCGCATCGTTGATGCCGTCGCCCACCATCGCCACCACGGCGCCACCGGACTGAAGCTCGACGATCGCCGCACGCTTGTCCGCAGGGGTCAGGTCGCCGCGCGCGTCCTTGATGCCGAGCTGCCGGGCGATCGCGGCGACCGAGCTCGCCCGATCGCCCGAGAGGAGCACCGGCACGAGGCCGTCGTCCGAGAGCGCGCGCACGACCTCGCGCGCGCCCGGGCGCAAGGTGTCGCCCAGCGCGAACACGGCGAGCGTCCCGTGCTCGCTGCCCAGCACCGCGACGGTCGCCGTCTCCGCCATCTGCGCGACGAAGGACTCCGCGCGCGGCGGCAGCGCACCGGCGATCCCGGCCACGAACGCCGGCCGGCCAAGGCGCATCCGGCGGCCCTGCACGCTGCCCTCGACCCCCTGGCCGGCGACGACCTGCAGCGCATCGGCCACCGGCGCCCCGCCCGCCGCCGCGTTGGAGATCGCAGCGCCGATCGGATGTTCCGACCGTGCCTCCAGCGCCGCCGCCAGCGCGAGAGCGCCCGCCTCGTCGCCGTCGAGCGCGAGCAGTGCATTGAGCCGCACCGCGCCGAGCGTCAGCGTGCCGGTCTTGTCGAACACGACGTGCGTGGTCCGAGCCAGCGCCTCGAGCGCGTCGCCGCGCGCGAGCACCACCTGTCGTCGCGACAGTGCGCCTGCCGCCGCGGCAAGCGCCGCGGGCGTGGCGAGCGAGAGCGCGCAGGGACAGGACACCACGAGCAGGGCGAAGGTGACGGCGAGCGCGCGCGACGGATCGACCTGCGACCACGCGATCGCAGTGACGATCGCGAGCAACAGCAACGCTGCCACGAACCACGCGGCGACGCGATCGGCGATGCGCGCGAGCCGCGGTCGCGCCGACGCCGCCTGCTCGGTCAGGCGCAGCACGGCGGCGAGCCGCGTCGCCTCGCCGGCCGCGGCCACGCGCACGACGAGCGCCCCTTCGCGGTTCACCGACCCGGCGAGCACCGGGTCGCCCGGTGCCTTGGGACGCGGCCAGCTCTCGCCGGTGAGAATCGCCTCCTCGACGTGCGAGTGTCCCTCGGCGACGGCGCCGTCGACGGGTACCGTCGCGCCTGGCCGCACCAGCACGTGCTCGCCGGCCAAGAGACTGGCGGCGGCGACGCTCTCGGGAATCGCGTCGGCGGGAAAGCCCGGCAGCCGCTCCGCCAGCGCCGGCCGTGCACGCGCCACGCCCTCGATCGCCTCGCCCGCGCGGTGTCTCGCGACCAGCTCGACGTAACGCGCGACGAGCAGCAGCGCGACGAACATCGTCACCGAGTCGTAATAGACGGGGCCGCCGCCGCCGAACGTCGACCAGGCGCTCGCCGCGAAGGCCGCCACGAGCCCGAGCGCGACCGGCACGTCCATCCCCAGGCGGCGCATGCGCAAGTCCCGCCACGCACCACGGAAGAACGGCGCCGCCGAGTAGAACAGCACCGGCAGCGTCAGCGTGAAGCTCGCCCAGTCGAGCAGCGCCTGGTGCTCGGGCGCGACGCCGTCGGCGCTCACGTACGTCGGCAGGGCGAGCATCATCACCTGCATCATGCCGAGCAGCGCCACCGACATGCGCAGCAGCAGCGAGCGGCGCTCGCCCTTGGCGAGCGCCTCGCGGCGCGCCGGGTCGTAAGGGTGCGCGCGGTAGCCGATCGCCGCCACGGCGCGCAGCACCGCCGACAGCCGCGTCTCGTCGCGGCGCCAGGCGACCGTCGCGCGGCGCGTCGCGAAGTTCACCTGCGCGCGCTCCACCCCCGGCTGGCGGGCGAGCCAGGATTCGATCAGCCACACGCACGCGCCGCAGGTGAGGCCCTCGAGCAGCAGCGACGCCTCGATCCGGCCCTCGGGCAGTTCGCGCACGAGTCCGGCCGCCGCCGCCGACTCGTCATGGCGGACCCATTCGTCGTCGTGGGCACGCTCGTCGGGCCGCGCGAGTGCTGCGGTGCGCGCGGCGTAGAAGCCGTCGAGTCCGGCGGCGCGGATCGTTTGGGCGACGGCGAGGCACCCGGCGCAGCAGAACGCGCGCTCCGCGCCCATGAGCTCGGCCTGCCACCGCCGGCCGGGCGGGTTCGGCAGGCCGCAGTGGTAACAGGTGGACGCCTCGGATGCGGCAGCCCGCACGACGTCGGTCGCCGCCGGGCTACGCGCGGTCGCCGGCATGGCGTCAATCTAGGCAACGGATGCCCGCAGGGTCAAGGCAAACGGCAGGGTTGTTTGATTTCCGGCAACCGGGTTGACTTCCATCAACGCGCCCGTCGTCACGAGGCATACGATGAAATCCGCAGGAACTCCCACGAGAAGGAGAACGCATGTACAAGCACATCTTGGTCGCCACCGACGGATCCAAGCTCTCCCAGAAGGCGGTCACGCACGCGATCGCGCTCGCCCAGGCGCTCGGTGCGAAGTTGACCGTGTTCTACGCATCTCCCGACTACCCGTTGCCCGCGTACGCCGACGGCGTCGTCTACGAGCCGGTGTCGAAGAAGGAATACGCGGCGCTCGCGACCCAGGAAGCCGAGAAGATCCTGTCGGCGATCGCCCAGAAGGCCGAGGCCGGCGGGCTCGAGTGCGCGACGATCCACACGATCGCCCCCGCGCCGTGGGAAGCGATCCTCGCCGCCGCGAAGAAGTCCAAGGCCGACGCGATCGTCATGGCCTCGCACGGCCGGCGTGGCGTCTCGGCGCTGCTCCTCGGCAGCGAGACGCAGAAAGTGCTGACGCACAGCAAGATCCCGGTCATCGTGGTCCGCTAGGACCCACCGACCGGTCGCGCGGGCCCGCCACGGCCCGCATCACGCGCGAGGGCGTCCGCGAGGGCGCCCTCGGCGCGTGCAGCAGACGCGGAAGGGAGTGCCATCGCGATGCAACGCCACGAAGCGGAAAGCACAGGGACACACTCGGGCACGCCGCGCCCTGCGATCGCCGCTGCCGATGGGGTGCCTGCGCCGTGGGACGAGCTGCATCGGCGGCTGTCGGCGCACCTGCCTCGCGCGCGTCTCGTCACCGATCCGCTGCGCCTCCTGGCCTGGGGCGCCGATGCCAGCTTCTACCGCCTCGTGCCGAAGCTCGTCGTGGTCGTCGAGCGCGAGGACGAGGTGGTGCGCGTGCTCGGGGAATGCGCGGCGCTCGGCACGCCCGTGACGTTCCGCGCCGCGGGCACGAGCCTCTCCGGCCAGGCGGTGAGCGACTCGGTACTGATGGTGATGGGCGACGGCTGGCAGCGCTGCGACGTCGCCGCCGACGGCACGACGATCACGCTCGGCCCCGGCGTCATCGGCGCGGTCGCGAACGGCAGGCTCGCCGCGCATGCGCGGAAGATCGGCCCCGACCCCGCTTCGATCGACAGCGCGATGATCGGTGGCATCGCCGCCAACAACGCGAGCGGCATGTGCTGCGGCACCGCACAGAACAGCTACAACACGCTGCACTCGATGCGGGTGGTGCTCGCCGACGGCGGCGTCGTCGACACCGGCGACCCGGCCAGCCGCGCGCAGTTCGCGCAGTCGCACGGCACCCTGCTGCGTGAACTCGGCGTGCTCGCGCAGTCGGCGCGCGGCGATGCCACGCTCGCCGCGCGCATCCGGCACAAGTTCCGGATGAAGAACACCACCGGCTACAGCCTCAACGCGCTCGTCGACTTCGAGGATCCGCTGGACATCCTCGCGCACATGATGATCGGCTCGGAGGGAACGCTCGGCTTCGTCGCGGAGCTCACGTATCGCACGGTACCCGAGCACCCGCACAAGGCCAGCGCGCTGATCCTGTTCGACGACCTCGAGACCGCCTGCCGCGCCGTCACGGCGATCAAGGGCGGCCCGGTCGACGCGGCCGAGCTCGCCGATCGCGCGGCCCTGCGGTCGGTCGAGGGCAAGCCCGGCCTGCCGGAAGGCCTCGCGGCACTCCCCGCGGATGGCGCGGCGCTGCTCGTGGAGACGCGTGCCGGCGACGCCGCGACGCTCGACCTCCAGATCGAGGTGATCGAGCGGGCACTGACGGGTCTCAATACGGCCGCGCCGGCGCGCTTCTCGCGGGACGCGGCCGAGTGCGCGGGCTTCTGGGCGGTGCGCAAGGGCATGTTCCCCTCGGTGGGCGCGATGCGCGAGACCGGGACGACCGTGATCATCGAGGACGTCGCCTTCCCCGTGCCGCGGCTCGCCGAGGCCACGCTCGACCTGCAGCGGCTGCTGCACGCGCACGGCTACGACCGCGCGATCATCTTCGGCCACGCGCTCGAGGGCAACCTGCACTTCGTGTTCACCCAGGACTTCGACGACGCGGCGGAGGTCGCCCGCTATCGCGGCTTCATGGACGCGCTGTGCCGGATGGTGGTGGAGAAGTACGACGGCTCGCTCAAGGCCGAGCACGGCACCGGCCGCAACATCGCGCCGTTCGTCGAGCTCGAGTGGGGGCGCGACGCCGTCCTGCTGATGCGCGCGATCAAGCGGCTGTTCGACCCGCAGGGCCTGCTCAACCCCGGCGTGATCCTGAACGACGACCCGGAAGCGCACCTCAGGAACCTGAAGCCGCTGCCCGCCGCCGACCCGCTGGTGGACAAGTGCATCGAGTGCGGCTTCTGCGAGCCGAAGTGCCCGTCGCGCGGCCTGACGCTGTCGCCGCGCCAGCGCATCGTCGGCTGGCGAGCGATCGCCGCGCTCGAGCGCGACGCCGCAGCGGCCCCGATGCTGCGTGCGATGTGCGAGCTCTACGACTACCACGGCATCGAGACGTGCGCCGCGTGCGGACTGTGCGCAACGGCCTGCCCGGTGGGCATCGAGACCGGCGTGCTGATCAAGAGCCTGCGGGGCCGCCGTGCCGGGCCGACGGCGCGGCGCGTCGCCGATCTCGCCGCGCGGAACTACGGCGCCCTCTCCACGGGCGTGCGGCTCGGGCTCGCCGCGGCGGACGCGGCCCACGCGCTGGTCGGCACCGGCGTGATGACGCGCTCGCTCGCGGGATTGCGCAAGCTCACCGGCGGCGCGATGCCGAAGTGGTCGCCGGCGTTCCCGCGGCCGGTACGCTTCACGGCCCCGCCGGTGCGCCCGTCGACCACGCGTGATCGCATTGTCTACTTCCCGAGCTGCGCCGCCCGCAACATGGGCGCGCAGCGCGGTGACGACGACACCGAGCCGCTGCCGGTCACGGCGGAGCGCCTGTTTGGCAAGGCCGGCTTCGACGTCGTCTATCCGGCCCGGATGGACGGGCTCTGCTGCGGACAGCCGTTCGAGTCGAAGGGACTCATTGAGGCCGCCGACGCGAAGTCCGCCGAGCTCGAGGCGGCACTTCGCGACGCGAGCGAAGGCGGCCGCCTGCCCATCGTGTTCGACACCAGCCCCTGCGCCTACCGGATGCGGCGCTTCCTCGCCGGCCGGCTCGAGGTGCAGGACGCCATCGCCTTCGTGCGCGACCGGGTGCTGCCCGCGGTCGCGATCGACCGCGTGACCGGCCCGGTCGCCGTGCATCCGGTCTGCAGCGTGCGCAAGATGGGCCTCGCCGATGCACTCGTCGACGTAATGCGCGCATGCACCGACCAGGTGGTCACGGTCGACGCCGTGCAGTGCTGCGGATTCGCCGGCGAGAAGGGCTTCACCCGCCCGGAGCTCAACGAGCACGCGCTGCGGCATCTCAAGGCATCGCTGCCCACGGGCTGCGCGCGGGGCTACGCGTCGTCGCGCACCTGCGAGATCGGCCTCTCCGAGCAGGCGGGCTTCGCCTACCGGTCGTTCCTGAAGCTCGTCGACCAGTGCGCCCGGCCCGCCTTGCCGATGCCGGTCGCGCCCGGGCCACGCGACACGTAGCGTCCAACGTGGGGGGGATGGGACGCCCCCGCGACGGGGACAATGTTGCTACCATCGCGAGCGCAGGCGCGTCACAGCGCCGGCGCCAACCGCACGAAAGGGGAATCCGCCATGGGCAATCGCGACAAGCAGCGCAAGGAACCGAAGAAGCCCAAGCAGCCGAAGAAGCCGACGCCGCCGATCCCCCGCGGCTAGCGCTGCGCCGCGTCCGGCTACCCGCGGCGAGGCCGCGGGGATTTCTGGGGTAAAATCAACGGTTTGCCACTCCACCCCCGGCCGATGCGCGTCTCGCGGTTCTATCTCTCCACGCTGAAGGAAGCCCCCGCCGAGGCGGACGTCGCGAGCCAGAAGCTCATGCTCCGCGCGGGCATGATCAAGAAGGTCTCGGCCGGCATCTACACGTGGATGCCGCTTGGCCTCGTCACGCTGCGCAAGGTGGAGGCCATCGTCCGCGAGGAAATGAACCGCGCGGGGGCGGTGGAGGTCTACATGCCGCACGTGGTGCCCGCGGAACTGTGGCAGGAGACCGGCCGCTGGGACAAGTTCGGCCCGCAGCTCCTCAAGATCCACGACCGCCACGAGCGCGACTTCCTGTTCGGCCCGACGCACGAGGAAGTGATCACCGACGTCGTGCGCAAGGACATCCGCAGCTACCGCCAGCTGCCGGTGAACCTCTACCAGATCCAGGTCAAGTTCCGCGACGAGATCCGGCCCCGGTTCGGCGTGATGCGCGGGCGCGAGTTCCTGATGAAGGACGCCTACTCGTTCGACGTCGACCGCGACGCGCTGATGAAGAGCTACCAGGCGATGTACGACGCCTACGCGCGGATCTTCACGCGCCTCGGGCTCAGGTTCCGCGCGGTCGAGGCCGACACCGGCGCCATCGGCGGCTTCGCCTCGCACGAGTTCCAGGTGCTCGCCGACTCCGGCGAGGATGCGATCGCCTGGTGCCCGCAGTCGCAGTACGCGGCGAACATCGAGCAGGCGGAAGGCGTCGCCCCGCCGGGCCCGCGTCCGGCACCCGCCGAGGCCATGCGGAAGGTGCCGACACCAGGCCAGTCCACTTGCGAGGAAGTCACGAAGCTCCTCAGGCTGCCGCTCGCGCGGAGCGTCAAGTGCCTGATGGCGACGGTCGAGGACCAGGTGCACATGCTGCTCGTGCGCGGCGACCACATGGGCAACGAAGTGAAGATCGGCAAGCTGTCCGGCTTCTCCGGATGGCGCTGGTCGTCCGACGCCGAGATTGTCGCGGCCACCGGCTGTCCGCCGGGCTACCTCGGACCCGTGGGCCTGCCGGCGGACGTGCCCCTGATCGTCGACCGCTCGGTCGCGGTAATGGGCGACTTCGTCTGCGGCGCGAACGAGAAGGACTTCCACCTCGCGGGCGTCAACTTCGGCCGCGACTGCCGCGAGCCCGACCTCGTCGCCGACCTGCGCAACGTCGTCGACGGCGACCCCTCGCCCGACGGCCGCGGCACGCTCGAGATCCTGCGCGGCATCGAGGTCGGGCACGTGTTCGCGCTCGGCACGCGCTATTCGCAGGACATGGGTGCGAGCTACCTCGACGCGAAGGGCGAGGCGAAGCCGATCGAGATGGGCTGCTACGGCATCGGCGTCACGCGCGTCGTCGCGGCGGCGATCGAGCAGAACCACGACACGCGCGGCATCGTCTGGCCGGAGGCGATGGCGCCGTTCGCCGTCGCGATCGCCCCGATCGGCTACGACCGCAACGAGGCGGTGCGCGAAGCCGCCGACCGGCTCCACGACGAGCTCGAGGCGGCCGGCGTCGAGGTGCTGCTCGACGACCGCGGCGAGCGCCCGGGCGTCATGTTCGCGGACCTGGAACTGGTCGGGATCCCGCACCGCGTGACGATCGGCGAGCGGGGCCTGAAGGACGGCAAGCTCGAGTACCAGGGTCGGCGCGATACTGCAGCCACGCCCGTGCCCGTCGCGGACATCGTCGCATTCCTGCGGCAGCGGATCGACGCGGCGCGGCAGTAGGCGAAGCGGACCGGGCACAGCGTGGGCGGACAGGGCAACTTGCGGCGGCGGTGGCGGGGCGCGGTCCTCGCGCTCGCGCTCGCGTGCGCGCCGCTGTCGGCCCACGCCGGCGCACAGGCCGAGGAAGCGCTCGCACCGTCGGTCGCCACGGTGCTGTCGCGGGCGATCTCGGACCGCCCGGTGCCGCCCGATTACGCGAACCGCGACGACGTCGCGCCGTGGATCGCCGAGATGTCGGCGCGGCTCGCCGCGCGCGTTCCCGACGCCGCCGAACGCCGCGATCTCCTCGCCACCGTGCACTACGAGGCGATACGCGCCGGGCTCGACCCGCAACTCGTGCTCGGCGTGATCCACCACGAGAGCGGCTTCAAGAAGTACGCGGTGTCGGTGGCCGACGCCCGCGGCTACATGCAGGTGATGCCGTTCTGGACGCGGCTGATCGGCAGCCCCGAGCACAACCTGTTCCACCTGCGCACCAACCTGCGCTACGGCTGCGTGATCCTGCGCCACTACCTCGACCGCGAACGCGGCGACCTGTTCCGGACGCTCGGCCGCTACAACGGCAGCCTCGGACGCAGCGAGTATCCCGCCGCGGTCTCGGCGGCCATGCGTCGCTACGAGGCGCGCACGCCGTCGCTGCCGGTCTCGCTCGGCGCCTCGATCCCGCGCTGACGCGCCTGCCCGGGTGGCCGCGACCGACGCGCGCCGTACCGGCCGCTTCGCACCCTCCCCCACCGGACCGCTGCACTTCGGCTCGCTCGTCGCCGCGCTGGCGAGCGCGTGCGACGCCCGCGCCCGCGGCGCGCGCTGGCTGGTGCGCATCGAGGATGTCGACATCCCGCGCAGCGTGCCGGGAGCGGCCGACGACATCCTGCGCACGCTCTCGCGCTACGGCTTCGCCTGGGACGGGCCGGTCGAGCGCCAATCGGATCGCACGCCGCAGTACACCGCGGCGCTGCGGCGACTTGTCGACGCGGGTCGCGCCTATCCGTGCGCGTGCACGCGCCGCGAGCTCGAGGACGCGCCCCTCGGTCCCGGCGGCGAGCGCATCTACCCCGGCACGTGCCGCGAGGGTGTGCCGGCGGCGCTCGCGCCACGGCCGCGACGTGCCTTTCGCGTTCGCGTCGGCGACGCCGAGGTGTCGTTCGTCGATCGCCTGCAGGGCCCGCAGCGGCAGCACCTGGCCGGTGAAGTCGGCGATTTCGTCGTCAGGCGCGCGGACGGGCTCTTCGCCTACCAGCTCGCAGTCGTCGTCGACGACGCGGCGCAGCACGTCACCGACGTCGTGCGCGGTGCCGACCTCCTCGCCTCAACGCCGCGGCAGATCCACCTCGCGTGCCTCCTCGGCAGCCACGTGCCGACGTACCTGCACGTGCCGGTCGCGATCGATCGCGAGGGGCAGAAGCTGTCGAAGCAGACGCTCGCGCCGGCGCTGCCCGACGACCCGCTGCCGGCGCTACTCGCCGCCTGGCGCTTCCTCGACCAGCCGTCGCCCCCTGTCGTGCCCCGCGATGCGGCGCAATTCTGGCGCCACGCGATCGGCGCGTGGTCGCCGACGCGACTGCCGCCGGTGCCGATGCTGCCCGCGCCGGCGCTCGGCCTCTCGTAGGGGGAGCGCCGTGTCGCGGGCGTATAATCCGCCGCTTCGCGACGCGCCGCTTCGCGCACCACCGGCGCTTCGTTTCCCGCCTTCACGACCCCCCGTCTTCGCATGACCACGCTCGTCGCCGTGCGCAAGCACGATGAGATCACGATCGCCGCCGACTCGCTCACCACGTTCGGCGACATCCGCCTTGCCTCCGACTACGACCGCCGCCCGGACAAGATCCTGCAGCACGGCGACAACTACATCGGGCTGTGCGGTTCCGCGGCGCACCACCTGGTCTTCGAGAGCCTGCTCGCCGCGCACCCCGAGTACGACTTCTCCTCGCGGCTCGCGATCTTCGAGACGCTGCGCAAGATCCACCCGGTGCTGAAGGAGCAGCACTTCCTCAACCCGAAGGAAGAGGAGGACGACCCCTACGAGTCGACGCAGATCACCGCACTCGTGGCGAACCCGAGCGGCATCTTCGGCGTCTACTCGATGCGCGAGGTCTTCGAGTACTCGCGTTTCTGGGCGGCGGGCTCGGGCAAGGACGTCGCGCTGGGGGCGATGTTCGCGGTGTACGACCGCGCGAAGAGCGCGGCGGCGATCGCGAAGGTCGGCATCGATGCCGGCGCGGCGTTCGACCGCAATTCCGCGTTGCCGATGACGTTGTACACGCTGCGCGCGAAATGAGCGCCGACGCGGGCGATTCGCTGTCGCGCTTCGTCGTCGAGGGCGCCGCGGTGCGCGGCGCGCGCGTGCGCCTCGCGTCGACGTCGGCGGCGATCCTCGCCGCGCACCCGTATCCGCCGGCGCTCGCCCGGGTGCTCGGGGAGCTCTGCGCGGCCGCGACGCTGCTCGCCGCGGCGCTCAAGTTCGACGGCAGCCTGGTCGTCCAGATGGTCGGCGCGGGGCCGGTGCGGCTCCTCGTGGTCGAGTGCAACCCGGGTCCGGCGCTGCGCGCGATGGCGCAATGGGATGTGGCGCGCCTCGCGGCGCTGCCCGAGGACGCGACGCTCGCGACGCTCGCCGGCGCGCCCGGCGCGGCACGGCTGTCGATCACGCTCGATCCGCGCGAGGGCGGGCCGATGTACCAGGGCATCGTCACGCTCGAGGCCGCGTCAGTCGCAACGATGATCGAGCACTACCTCGCCACGTCGGAGCAGGTCGCCTCGAAGCTCGTGCTCGTCGCCTCCGGCGCGGAGGTCGCCGGCGTGCTGCTGCAACGGATGCCGTCGTCGCACCACGCCGACGACGAGACGTGGGCGCGGGTGTCCCGCGCGCTCGCCGACGCGGGTGCCGCCGCCGTCGTCGCCGCGGCGGCGGGCAACGAGGGTCTCGCGGCCCTCTTCCCCGACGACGACCTGCGCGTCTTCGCGCCGGTCACGCCCCGTTTCGAGTGCGGGTGCTCACGCCAGCGCGTCGAGGGCGCGCTGCGCGTTGCCGGCCGCGTCGAGATCGAGGAAGCGCTCGCTGCCGACGGGCAGGTCGAGGTGGTCTGCGAGTTCTGCGCGCGACGCTACCTGTTCTCGCCCGACCAGGCGCGGGCGCTGTTTCCCGCCGACGGCACCGCGACCGCGCCGACTCGCCATTGACTCGCGGCACCACCAACGCGACGCGTCGATGAGCCGACCCGCCGACGAAGCCGCCAGCGCCGCTGCGCGCCTGCGCATCGACAAGTGGCTGTGGGCGGCTCGCTTCTACAGGACGCGCAGCCTCGCCTCCGCGGCCGTCGAGGCCGGGCAGGTGCGGGTCGGTGGCGAGCGCGTCAAGCCGTCGCGCGCGATCCACGCGGGCGAGACGATCGAGGTGCGCAAGGCCGGCCTCGCCTGGACGGTCGAGGTCACCGGCATCGCCGATCGCCGCGGCACGGCGACCGATGCCGCGAAGCTCTACCGCGAACGCGAGGACAGCCGGGCGGCGCGCGACGAGGAAGTGGCCAGGCGCCGCGCCGCCGCCGCGAGCGCGCCGCAGCTGCCCGGCCGCCCGACCAAGCGCGACCGGCGCAAGCTCGAGGACTTCCTCGACGAACCGTGAACTCCTGCATGCCCCGAGCGCAGGCGACCGGATCCCGCAGAGCGAGCGTTCAGGGCGCGCGATCGTCGTCGCGCGGCGGGGGAGCGATGCGGCGCAGCGCCCACGCCACCAGCAGGCAGGCGATGCCGACGAGTCCAAGGCCCGAGACGACCGTCATGCGGTTCTCGAAGGCCGCGATCGGCGCAATCGCGAGCGCCGCGCCCATCAGCACGATGCCCGCGACGCCGAACACCCGAAACAGCGTGACGAGCATGACGTCAGCCGGCGACGCCGCCGCGCGCGGTCAGCACAGCCGCAGGTTGACGAAGTCGATCAGGAATTCCGGCTGCCGGTACGCGTAGAGGACCAACAGCGCGAGCAGCGCGGCAATCGCGATCGCGATCGCGCGAAAGACCGCGGGCATCGGCAGGCGGGACGCAAACGAACGGCGCGGGATCGCCGCGCCGTCCTCGGGCAGGGCGGCTGGTTCCACCCCGCCAGTTTACCGGTTACTCAGACGCGCTGCTGGGGATCGGGCAGCATGCCGACGAGCGACACGGGGGCGAGCGGCAGCACGCCCAGCTCGCGCATCGTCGACATCACGGAGCTGAAGTCGGCGGCGGTGCGCACGCTGGCGATCGGCTTGGCGAGCAGGTTCACCGCGCGGCCGCTGACGATGAGCGGCAAGTCGGCCGGCAAAGCCGCACGCAGACCGCGAATCTCCTGGCCGGCGATCTTGCCCGAGATGCCGCGATCGAACAGCAGCAGCGCCAGGTGCACCTTGTACGCGCGCGCGGCACCGGCGATCTCCTGCGCGGGGACGCCCGCGCCGAGCGTCAGGCAGTTGATGCCCTCGGTGAACAGCAGGAGCTCGAGGATCGCGAGGCCGAGCTGGTTCGGATCGTTGGGCGGCGTCGCGAGCAGGATCTGGCGCGCGTCGCGCGTCGGCCGGACGAGCCTCGTCACGTCGCGCAGCAGGCGCTGCGCGAGATCGGCGAAGCGCAACTCCTGGAAGTTCTGCATCTCGCCGCGCACGACGCGTTCGTGCACGGCCTCGTTCAGCGGGATCAGCGTCTGCTCGAGGAACTTGCGCAGTCCTTGGCCCACCAGCAGCTTGGAAAGGTGATTCTGCAGCTCGCCCACGCGATGCTGCGCGAGGAGCTTCACGGCATTCTCGATCTCCGCGGGCAACGGCGCCGGCTCGGCGGAGGTGAGGCCCAGCATCGACTGCAGCGCACTGTCGGCGAGCGGCACCACGGCACCGGCACGCCAGCCCTCGGACAGGAGCTGCTTGATGAGCTTGAGACGCGCCACCTGGTCGGGCGGATACACACGATCGCCGAAGGGGTCACGCAGTGGCGCGGGGAATCCGTACCGGCGCTGCCACATGTAGAGTTGCTCGCGGCGCAGGCCGGTGATGCGCACGACCTCGCGGATGTGCAGTGCGCCGGTCAGGTCGGGCGACGCGTCGTTCGCCTCCACCGGCGGTGCGCCGGGCTCGCGGTGGCGGGTCGGCGCATTGATCAGGATGCCCATTGTTGTCGTTCCTGTACGTTCTGCGGCAGTCGATATCGTGCAGTTTGTATTGCACAATCCAATTCGATCGGTCTCCGGGGGTCTGGCACCCGGCATCCGTTGGCAGGTTGTGTTATGCAGATAGCATGCCAAGCCGGACGAGCGGCAGGCCGCCGGGACGACCGGCCCGTTTCTTGCGAGCCGCTCGCGCGACATCCACTTCATCGGACAGCGATGTTCAGCTTCGGCAAGGCCGGCAAGGAACCCCTCGCAGACGTGAAATCCGTCGAGCGCTGGCTCGCCGCGTTCCCCCCGAACGATCCGCTCGCCCTGCATGGCGAGCTCCTCGCCGAGCTCGGGCGCATCGCCGAGCGTGGTGCGCGCCGCACGCCCGCGCAGCTCGAGGCGATGTTCGCGCTCGATACCCGGACCGCCGAGCTGCGGGCGACCCTGACCGCGCAGTACATCGAGCACGCGAACCGCAGCTCGAAGATCGAGAACCAGATATGGTCGGCGCTGTTCGACCTGACGCAGGCCTTCCTGCTCGCCTACCAGGCGTTCGGTCGCGAGGTGGCGCTCCACGCCTCGGCACGGTGGCAGGAGATGCAGCCCGAGCTCGTGCTGCGCCAGATCGTGCACCTCGGGCTCGACGCGAAGATCCGTCTCTACCGCTACGAGCAGTGGATTCCCGCGAAGTGGGCGGAGCTGCACACGCTGTTCTCGCTTGCCCTGTCGAAGCACTTCGAGCGGCAGCTCGTGACGCTCGACCCCGCGAGCGGGCCGACGACGATCGAGCACGCCTACCTGCGTGTGCTCGTACTGCAGCTCGTGCACGCGGGCAACACGACGGTCAGGCACCTCGAATACCTCGACGACGAGCTCCAGCAGTGGTGCCAACCGCTGCGGCTCGCGCTCGAGCCCTCCTCGGTGTCGTCCTCCTACTACGTCGACCTCGGTGGGCGCGAGGGCCTGAAGCGACGCGGCGCGGCACCGCTCGAGGGCAACGTGCTGTTCCTCGACACCCGGCCGCTGCACGCCGTGCTGATGCAGAACATCGTCGTGCTGGAGCAGAAGATCCGCATGCAGCCGCTGTCGGAGCGCACGCCGAAGCGCACCGAGCAGCTCGCCCTCCTCACCAAGGTCGCCGCGCAGGCCGACGCCGAGTTCCGCCCCTTTGCGCGCCGCGGCGAGCGCATCGCGACCGCGGGATCGGTCGACGCGATCGTCGGTTTCAGCAGCATTGCCGGCTACCTCCGCGACGAGGAGCGGACGCCGCTCCGCGCGGCCGAGTCCGGGCACAGTTACGGCGGAACGATGGACCTGGCGGTGTTCGGGCGGCTGCGCAACGAGGAAGACCGGATGATCGAGCAGGCGCGCAGGCGGCTCGCCGCCTTCGCGGCGCGCGGCGGGCCGTGGGAAGTCAAGGACGTCTCGCAGACCGGCTTCCGGCTCATCGCTTCCATGCTCGCGGCGACCACGGTGACCCTCGGCACCGTGGTGGCGCTGCGACCGCACGGCCAGTCGGTGTGGACGCTCGGCATCGTGCGCCGGATGAAGCGGCTCACCAGCGAGCGTGCCGAGATCGGCTTGCAGCTCATTGCCAGCGCCCTCGCCGGCGTCGACCTGATCGAGCAGCGCAGGTCGCACGCCGACGACTACTCGGTCGACGGCGTGCCGACGACGATCAACGGCCGCATCTTCCCGGGGCTGTTCCTGTCGCTGCGCAAGAAGGGCAGCGACGCGGCCGTGCACTCGCTGATGTTGCCGGCCGTCGAGTACCAGCCGTCGCGCAAGCTCAAGCTGCAGACGCCCCGATCGATCACGCCGATCCGGCTCGGTCGCCTGCTCGAGCAGCAGCCCGACTGGGTGTGGACCGCGGTCGACGCGGTCGAACAGGGCTCGCCGCTGCCGAACGTCGCAGACATGGCGTAGGGACGGGAGGCGCGGCGGCGGCTGCACTTCCCGTGACGGTTGCGCGCCGGAGGGGGCGCGGACTACAGTTCCGCGTCCGCGTCGTACGCCTCCGATGCCAACCCCACAAGTCGACCGGTACGCCGAGCTCTGCGCCGCGTGGCGCTGGCAGGTCCCGGCACGGTTCAACATCGCCGACGCCTGCAGCACGCGCTGGGCCGTGGACCGCACCCGCTTCGCGCTGTACTGGGAGGACGAAGGCGGCGCCACGGCCGCGTACACCTACTGGGACTTGGACAGCCGCGCGAACCGGCTCGCCAACGCGCTGCGGGCGGGCGGCGTCGGGCGCGGCGACCGTGTCGCGCTGATCCTGCCGCAGCGGCCGGAGACGGTCGTCGCGCACCTCGCGACCTACAAGCTCGGGGCAGTCGCGGTGCCGCTGTCCTTCCTGTTCGGTCCCGACGCGCTCGAATACCGTCTCGCCGACAGTGGCGCGAAGGTCGCGTTCGTCGATCCGCAGTCGCTGCCGAACCTCGCGCCGCTGGTCGCGAAGCTGCCTGCGCTCGCACGGGTGGTCGGCGTGGCCGGCGCGCGAGAATCGTTCGTCACGCCCTTCGAGACCCTCGTCGAGGGCGGCGCGCGGCACCTCGAGACCGCGGACACGAAGCCGACCGATCCGGCGCTCCTGGTCTACACGAGCGGTACCACGGGCCCGCCCAAGGGCGCCCTGATGCCGCACTCGTGCCTGATCGGCAACCTGCCGGGCTTCATCTATTCGCACGACGGCTTCCCGCAGCAGGGCGACGTGTTCTGGTCGCCGGCCGACTGGGCCTGGACCGGCGGCCTGATGGACGCGCTGCTGCCCACGCTGCACTTCGGCCAGCCAATCGTCGGCTATCGCGGCCGCTTCGATCCGGAGCGCGCGTTCCGCCTGATCGAGCGCTATCAGGTGCGCAACACCTTCCTGTTCCCGACGGCGCTCAAGCTGATGATGAAGGCCTTTCCGCGGCCGCGCGAGCACTTCGACGTCGGACTGCGCAGCGCGATGAGCGCGGGCGAGGCGCTCGGCACCACCGTGTTCGAGTGGACCCGCGAGGCACTCGGCATCACGGTGAACGAGATGTTCGGCCAGACCGAGATGAACTACATCGTCGGCAACTCGCACACCCTCTGGCCGGCGCAGCCCGGCTCGATGGGGCGACCCTACCCGGGGCACCGCATCGCGGTGATCGACGAGGAGGGCCGCGAAGTGCCCGCCGGCGAGCCAGGCGACGTCGCGGTCCACCGCTTCGCGCCCGACGGCACGCCCGATCCCGTGTTCTTCCTCGAGTACGCCGGCAACCCCGAGGGCACGCGCAGGAAGTTCACCGGCGACTGGTGCCGCACCGGCGACATCGCCACCCGTGACGCCGTGGGCAACCTCTGGTACCAGGGGCGCGCCGACGACGTGTTCAAGGTCGCGGGCTATCGCGTCGGACCCTCGGAGATCGAGAACTGCCTGGTCCGCCACGAGGCGGTCGCGAACGCCGCGTGCGTGCCCGCGCCCGACGAGACGCGTGGCAGCGTGGTGAAGGCCTACGTCGTGCTGGCGCCTGGCCACGCGCCCTCGGATCAGCTGGTGGCGGCGCTGCAGGACCACGTGCGGCGCTTTCTCGCACCCTACGAGGTGCCGAGGCAGGTCGAGTTCCTGGACGCGCTGCCGATGACCACCACGGGCAAGGTGCAGCGCAAGGTGCTGCGCGAGCGCGCGAAGGACGGCAGCGCGGCCTGAGCGCCACGTGCATTCCGTAGACGGGAACGGTACGCTCGCTGCCCATGGCCCGGGGATTCGCCCTCGCCCGCGCCTAGGCGACGCGCCCGGATCCGGCGACGCGCAGCCGCTCGAGGAACGCCCGATGGGTGAGCACCCAGGCCGCGGCGGGGACGACGGTGGGCAGGATCAGCGAACCGAACTGGAACGCGAATGCGATCACTTCGCGCGCGCCGGCGGAGAAGCCCGCCTGCGACGCGACCGCAGGACCCGCGGTGATCGCGATGTTCTTGAGCACGTCGGCGACGATGCCCCAGGCGACGAAGGGCAGGATCGCGACGTAGCCGACGAGGAGGATGCGCGGCCAGGTAGATTCGCGCGCGGCCAGCACCAGCGCGGCGAACATCGGCAGGCCGTAGGCGTAGAGGAGCATGTTGACGTCGACGCTGACCGTGCCGCCGGCGACCGCCTGGCCGGGCTTGAGCGAGGTCAGCGCGCGGAACGTCGCGCCTTCGGATTCGAAGCCCCGGAAGAGCTCCGGGAAGCCGGCACCCAGGAACAGCTCGGCCAGCAGTTGCGCCGGCCACAGCAGCACCGGCGCCGTGAAGTACCAGACGGCGAAGCCCACCGGCAGCCACGCGAGCGTGAGCAGCACGAAGCGCGGCAGCGACAGCGGCTCGGCGTCCGCCATGGCGAGCTACGCCGCCGCGGCCGCCGGTGCGGCCGGGGGCGAGGCGCCGCCGCCGCTCCTCGGCAGCGTGCGCACCCAGATCAGCCAGACGATCAGCACGTCGAGCATGATCAGCGCCTGCCAGACGTACAGGTGCGCCCACTCGAACCATTGCCTGTCCCACTGACCGAGGTAGAACAGGCTGATCACGCGGACCACGTTCAGGCCCTGCACCGCGACGACGCCCGAGACGAGCCCGATCAGCTTGTGCGTCCAGGGTGCCGGGAAGGCGAGGATCGCCGCGAACAGCACGATCGTCGCCTCGATGCCGTTGCAGCCGGCCTCGATCGACACGGCGAAGCCGTTCGTCGTGCTGCGCATGATCTTGCCCGTGGCCGCCACGTTCGGGTCGAACACCGTGGTGAGCCACGTCGATATCGCCGCCAGCGTGTTGGTCCACGGCACGACGAAGTGCGTCTGCGCCCATGGCGTCAGCTCCAGGCCGAAGAGCGCGGCCTGGATGACGACGAACAGGATGAAGAAGCGCAGCACGGGGGCGATTCTAACCCGGTCGCCGTCGCGCTTCGCCGCGACGCCCGTCGGCTGACGCCGGTCGCACGTGGCGCGGCCGTCAGCCCCGGGCCAGCGGCGGATTGCCTGCGAAGTAGCGTTTGACGCCGTCGCCGATCGACTCGGCGAAGCGCAGCTGGTGCTGCTCGCTGCGCAACTTCTGCTCTTCCTCGGGGTTGCTGATGAACGCGGTCTCGACCAGGATCGAGGGGATATCCGGGGCCTTCAGCACCGCGAACCCCGCCTGCTCGACCGCCGGCTTGTGCAACGTGTTGTGCTCCGCGATCTCGGCGAGCACGTGGCGACCGACCTTGAGGCTGTCGTTGATCTGCGCGGTCTGCGACAGGTCGAGCAGCGTGCGCGCGAGCGTCGGGTCGCGCGTCGGCAGGCTCACCCCACCGATCAGGTCGGAGGCGTTCTCCTTTTCGGCCAGCCAGCGTGCGGCGGCCGAGGTCGCGCCGTTCTCGGAGAGCGCGAACACCGACGAGCCGCGCGCGCGCGACTCGCGGAAGGCGTCGGCGTGGACCGACACGAACAGGTCTGCCGACACGCGCCTCGCCTTGGCGACGCGTTGCGCGAGCGGCACGAAGTAGTCGTCGTCGCGGGTGAGCACGACGCGAATGTTCGGATCGGCCTCCAGCACGCGCTTCAACTTGCGCGAGATCGCGAGCACGACGTGCTTCTCGTAGGTGCCGCGGCGGCCGACCGCACCGGGATCCTCGCCGCCGTGCCCGGGGTCGATGGCGACGACGATGCGGCGCGACTTGCGGCCGCGCGGCACCTCGATGCGCGGCGACTCGCGCGGGACGAGCGCGGGCGAGCTCGTGCCCTCGGGCGCTTCGACGACCCGCCGGGCCTCCTCGCGCTCGAGCAGCGCCATCAGCGGATCGACCGGATTGGCGGGATAGAGGTCGAGCACCAGCCGGTGGCCGAAGGACGCGACCGGCGACAACTGGAAGACCTGCGGATTCACTTCGCCACGCAGGTCGAAGACCACGCGCAGCACCGACGCCGTCGGGCGTCCGATGCGCACGCCGGCGATGTAGGGATCGCTCGCGCCAATGAGCGCCTGCAGGTCGGCCAACGCCGAGGACATTTCGACGCCGTCGAGGTCGAGCACGAGACGCGGCGGATTGGCGACCGCGGCCACCTGGTGCGGCACCGGCGTCGGGCCCTCGAGGATCACCCGCGTGTATTCCTGCGCGGGCCAGACCCGCGCCGAGGCGACGCGACCGGCATTGGCGAACGCGCCGGGAACCAGCAGCCCGGACGCGGGCACGAGCAGCCACTTGAGCGCACGTCGGCGCTCGATCGACACGCGCGTCAGCGTGTCTGCGGCGTTGCTCCGGCGAGGGCGTCGATGCATCGTTCCCCGGCCCGCGTGGTGGCGGTAGCGGTCAGCGTGCGGCCCGTCGCGTCCACGCTCGCGTGTGCGAGCGTGATCGCGACATCGGGATCGGGCAGGCGACCGGCAACCCGCTCCGGCCACTCGACGAGACAGAGCGCGTCGTCGCGGAAGCACTCGGCCACGCCAGCGTCATCCCATTCTGCCACATCGTTGAACCGATAGAAATCAAAGTGATACAAGTATAAGTTCGAAAGCGGATAATGTTCAACCAGCGTGTACGTAGGGCTTTTCACCGGGCCCCGCCAGCCGAGCGCACGCAGCACGCCGCGGGCGAGCGTCGTCTTGCCGGCGCCGAGGTCGCCGGCGAGCGTCACCACCATCCCCGCAGCCAGTACGCGTGCGACCGCCGCGCCCGCGTGCTCGGTTGCGGCGGCATCGGGCAACGCCAGCGTACAGGATTTCATCGACGGATCCACGGAACGGGTTAGGCTTCTGACGATGGAGCGGGGCGATCAGGACTGGGACGCGCTCGCGACCCGCATCGTCGCGTGGGGACGCGAACTCGGCTTCGGCGCGGTGGGCATCGCCGACACCGATCTCGGCGCGGAGGAAGCCCGGCTCGTGAACTGGCTCGCGGCGGGCCGGCATGGCGCGATGGATTATATGGCCCGGCACGGCGTCCGCCGGGCGCGGCCCGCCGATCTGATTCCGGGAACGGTCCGCGTCATCACGGCGCGCCTCGACTATTTCCCTGCGGGCGCACGCGATCCCGACGCCGTGCTCGCCGACCGCGCGCGCGCCTACGTGTCGCGCTACGCCCTCGGCCGCGACTACCACAAGGTGATGCGGCAGCGGCTCGCGCGACTCGCCGCACGTATCGCCGACGAGGTCGGCGACTTCGGCCATCGCGTGTTCTCGGACAGTGCACCGGTGATGGAAGTCGCGCTCGCCGCGCGGGCCGGCACCGGCTGGCGCGGCAAGCACACGCTGCTCCTCACGCGGCAGGGATCCTGGTTCTTCCTGGGCGAGATCTACACCGACCTGCCGTTGCCAACGACGGCACCGGCGTCGGCGCACTGCGGCACCTGCCGCGCGTGCCTCGACGCCTGCCCCACCAGTGCGATCGTCGCACCGTACGAGCTCGACGCGCGCCGTTGCATCTCGTACCTCACGATCGAGCTGCCCGGCGCGATCCCCGAGGAGCTCCGTCCGCTGATCGGCAACCGGGTCTACGGCTGCGACGACTGCCAGCTCGCGTGCCCCTGGAACCGCGACGCGGCCCCTGCGACCTTGCCCGACTTCGCGGAGGTCCGGCACGGTCTCGACGACGCGAGGCTCGTCGATCTCTTCGCGTGGACGCGCGAGGCATTCGACGCCCGGATGGCAGGGAGTGCGATCCGCCGCATCGGCCACGAGCGGTGGCTGCGCAACCTCGCGGTCGCACTCGGCAACGCGCCCTCCTCCGCCGAGGTGGTTGCGGCGCTGCGCTCGCGGGCAGAGGACCCCTCGCCGCTCGTGCGCGAGCACGTCGCCTGGGCGCTCGCCAGGCACGCGCAACGCGGCTAGCGAATGAGCTGGTTCATCGAGACGATCGGTAGCATGACCGCGAGGACCAGCACGAGCACGATCGCGCCCATGAGCACGATCAGCACCGGCTGGATGAGCGCAGCGAGCCAGGCGAGGCGCGTCTCGGCATCGCGTTCGAGCTCGCCTGCCGCACGCTCGAGCATCGCCGCGAGCCGGCCCGTGTTCTCGCCGCTCGCAACCAGGTGGACGAGCACCGGCGGGAAGAGCTGCTGTGCCTTCAGCGCCGTGGCCAGCGGCATGCCTTCGCGCACGAGTGCCGCCGCCGCGCGCGCGGCCTCGGCAAGCGGGTCGAGACGCATCACTCCGGACGCCGTGTCGAGCGCGCGCAAGAGCGGCGTGCCGCTGCCGACCAGGATCGCGAGCGTACTGGCGAAGCGCGCAGTGTCGAGGCTGCCCGCGAGCCTGCCGAGGCCGGGGACGCGCAGCAGGAATGCGTGCCATCGCGCGCGCACGGCCCCGTTGCGCAGTGCGAGCGCGAACCCCATCGGAACGGCGAGCGCCAGCGCGAGCCACAGCCACGCGGTGGCACGGAAGAACTGCGAGGTCGCGATCAGCGCCCGCGTGAGCCAGGGCAACGTCTGCCGGCTGTGTTCGTAGACCGCGACCACCTGCGGGACGACGTACACCAGCAGCACCGCGATGACGCCGAGCGCCACCAGCGTGACGAGCGACGGGTAGATGAGCGCGACGGTGAACTTCTGCCTGAGTGCCGTGCGCGCCTCGAGGTAGTCCGCGAGCCGGTCGAGCACGTCGGCCAGGCGCCCGCTCTCCGCGCCGGCCGCGACCAGGCCGCGATAGAGGGGCGCGAACGTGCGGGGAAACCGCGCGAGCGCCGCCGGCAATGCCTCGCCCGCCTCGACATGACCGCGCAGCGCCGTCACGAGCTTCGCGGTGCGTGGCGAATCGGCCTGCTCCGCGACCGCGGCGAGTGCCTGGTCCACGGGCAGCCCGGACTGCGCGAGCGTCGCCCACTGCCGGGTGAAGAGCGCGAGCTCCCGTGCCGGCAGGCGCGACGCCGCGAGCGCATCGAACGTCGCGCGCCCTTCGCGCATGTCGACGGGGGTCAGACCCCGTGCGCGCAGCCGGTCGCGCGCGCCGCGGGCGCTGTCGGCGTCGATGCGCCCGCGCGCGACGCGTCCCTGCGCATCGACCGCTTCGTAGTCCCAGGCAGGCATCGGTGCCGCTAAGCGTCGCGCGTCACGCGAACGAGCTCGGCGAGCGAGGTCGTGCCGTCGGCGAGCCAGCGCGCGCCGTCCGCACGCAGGCCGGTCATCCCCGCCGTGTGCGCCGCCTCGCGCAGGTTCGCTTCCGACGCGCGGTCGTGGATGTGCCGTCGCAGTGTCTCGTCCGCGACCATGAGCTCGTAGATCCCCGTGCGGCCCCGGTAGCCGGTGTCGCGGCACGACGCGCAACCCCTCGGCACGTACAGGGCCGCGAGCTCCGGCAGGCCCATCCGCGCGAGCAGTTCGCGCTCCGCGCGCGTCGCGGCGACGGGCTCGCGGCAGGCGGGGCAGAGCGTGCGCACGAGCCGCTGCGCGAGCACGCCGAGCAGGCTCGACGCGACGAGATACGGCTCGACACCCATGTCGGCGAGGCGCGTCACGGCGCTGGCCGCGTCGTTGGTGTGCAATGTCGCGAGGACGAGGTGACCGGTGAGCGAGGCCTGCACCGCGATCTGCGCGGTCTCCAGGTCGCGGATCTCGCCGATCATCACCACGTCCGGGTCCTGGCGCAGGATCGAGCGCAGCGCGCGCGCGAACGTGAGCTCGATGCGCGCATTGACCTGCGTCTGCGCGACGCCGTCGAGCGCGTACTCGATCGGGTCCTCGACCGTCATCAGGTTGACGCTGCCCCGCGGCAGCCGCGACAGCGCCGCGTAGAGCGTCGTGGTCTTGCCGGACCCGGTCGGCCCGGTGACGAGCAGGATGCCGTGCGGCTCCCGGATCAGGCCGTCGACCGCATCGAGCGTGGTCGCGCTCATGCCGAGCGTGGCGAGGTCGAGACGCGCGGCGTCCTGGTCGAGCAGGCGCAGCACGACGCGCTCGCCGGAACCGGTCGGCAGCGTGGAGACGCGCACGTCGACGCTGCGGCCGGCGAGCTTCAGCGCGATGCGGCCGTCCTGCGGCAGGCGCTTCTCGGCGATGTCGAGGCTCGCCATGATCTTCACGCGCGACACCAGCGCCGCGTGCAGCGCGCGCGGCGGCTCGATCACGTCGCGCAGCACGCCGTCGACGCGGAAGCGCACCACGGATCGCGCCTCGTAGGGTTCGAAGTGGATGTCGGAGGCGCGCTCCGCAAGCGCCTGCAGCAGGAGCGCGTTGATCATGCGGATCACTGGCGCGGCGCCGCTGTCGGCGAGCAGGTCCTCGGCCGGCGGCAATTCCTGCATCAGGCTCGCGAGGTCGGTGTCGCGCGCGAGCTCGTCGTGGATGGCCTGCGCCGTGCCGCTCGTGCTGTAGGCGCGAGAGAGCGCGGCGGCGAACTCCGCCGCGTCCACGGGCTTGGTGAGCAGCGGCCGCCGCAGGACCCGCCGCACCTCGGCCAGGCCCTCGACGGTCGCATCCGGCCGCACCAGCACGACGACGGCGGCCCCTTCGTCGCCGGCGACGAGCACGCCGTTGGCCTTCGCGAACGCGTAGGGAATGCCCTGGGCGGGACTCGTGGCGGTTGCGACCGTCGGCATGGCGCGGGCTTTGCGGGACCGCGGGGCGGTCAGGGCCGGGAGGGTGGCGGCGCAGCCGGCGGCAGGAACATCGGCGAGGGCGACACGGGCTGCGCCGGCCGCGGCACGAGCGGATGCGGCGGCGACGGCTCGGGGCCGGGCACGAGCACGCCGGCATCCCCCGGGAACTTCCCAGGAGGCGGCAGCTCGGGCTGGGTCGGGTCCTGCCAGAACGGCACCGGCGCCGGCGCCAGCCGCAGCTGCTCGCCCAGCAGGTAGTCGTAGCGCTCGGAGGTGATCTCGCGGCCGTCGGCCATCGAGCGTACGACCGTCGGGCGCAGGAACACGAGCAGGTTGGTCTTCTCGCGCTTGCGGGCGTCGTAGCGGAACAGCTGGCCCGCAAGCGGCACGTCGCCGAGACCCGGCACCTTGTCGGTGCCGTCGGTCATGCGGTCCTCGATCAGCCCGCCGAGCACGATCACCTGGCTGTCGTCGACGATCACCGTCGACTCGAGCGCGCGCTTCGACAGGACGATGCCGACATCCTTGACCACCTCCTGCACCCGCGAGACCTCCTGGTAGATCACGAGGCGCACCGTG
>Ga0105106_10000184_pt1 | contig 42049 bp, 48 predicted proteins | sample PPLLaktember2015_5_FD_79109 | JGI IMG/M metagenome (GOLD analysis project Ga0105106, IMG submission 79109) | Freshwater sediment microbial communities from Prairie Pothole Lake near Jamestown, North Dakota, USA - PPLs Lake P8 Core (1) Depth... | ecosystem: Environmental > Aquatic > Freshwater >... | reverse complement strand
GATGGACTCGCCCGCCGCTTCAAGGAATGCGCTTCCGAGAAGAACTGCACCCTTGTCCGCTACGATATTGCCAAGGCGCTGCGGGATCTGTATGATGAGGTGGAAGACGTCAGGATCCGCGACCTGGCGTTGAGGCTCATCCGAACCGAGAGCGACCTCAAGCATCGCAAGAAGTATGAAGGCGTCTGGCGGAACGCCTAAAGAGTTCGATCGGCCGGACGAGGCACCGTCTAGGTCCGGCCGCCGAGAGGTGAGCCCCGACGGGCGGCGACCCCTGGGAGGGCCAGCATGCCTCCGACCGCACAGGTTCTGAACGCCGATCCCCTGCCCTGGCTCCTGCGCCCCGACCGCCAGCACCCGGGCGTGCGCCTGCTGGTGCTGCGCGACCTGCTCGGCCGGCCGGCCTCCGACGCTGAGGTGGTCCGCGCCCAGAAAGCGGTCATGCGCTCCGGCCCGGTGCCGGCCATCTTGAACGCCATGCAGCCCGAGGGCTATTGGTTCAAGCCCGGCGGCGGCTACTCGCCCAAGTACCTCAGCACGATCTGGCAGATCATCTGGCTGGCTGAGCTGGGCGCCGATCCGACCGACCGGCGGGTGCGCACGGCCTGCGAGTACATCCTCGAGCACAGCCGCGCCGCCAACGGCGCCTTTGCCTACTTCGAGCGGCCCGCCCCGCACGGCGCGGTCCACTGCCTGAACGGGAACCTGGCCTGGGCGCTGCAGAGGCTCGGATTCGCCAGGGACCCGCGTCTATGGGAGGTGCTCGAGTGGATCGCCCGGGCGACGACCGGCGAGGGCCCGATCGACTTCTACGCCTCGGGGACCAACGCGCCCGGGTTCGCCTGCGCAATCAACCTCCAGCAGCCCTGCGGCTGGGGCGCCAACAAATCCATCCGTGCCTTGCTGGCCGTGCCCCCCAGGAAGCGCACGCCGCTCATCCAGCGTGCCCTCCGTCGCGGCGCCCAGTTCCTGCTTTCGCGCGATCCCGCCGCGGCCGATTACCCTTACACCAACCGGGTGAGCTCGACCTGGTTCAGGCTGGGCTTCCCGCAAAGCTACTGGAGCGACGTGCTCGAGACGGTTGAAAACCTGGCCCTGCTGGGCCACGCGCAGGACCAGCGCCTGGCACGCGCCTGGCGCTGGGTGCTCGCCAAGCAGGACGACCGGGGCCGCTGGCCGCTGGAGAACCCGATCCGCGCCCGCATGTGGGCCGAGATCGAAACTGAGCGCGGCCCGAGCAAATGGGTGACGCTGCGAGCGCTTCGGGCGCTCAAGGCTGCCGGCAAGGTGGCACTCGCCTGAGAAGCTGCGTGTGCGATTGGAGGCCCGCATGCCCGATCCGATGATCACGACCAAATCCGAGTTGATGGGCGCGATCGAGGCCGCCTGGGAGGCCCTCAGCGGCCTCCTGAACGGCCTCACCCCTCAACAGATGACCGACCTGCGCGACTCAGAAGGATGGTCGACCAAAGACCACCTGACCCACCTCGCGCGCTGGGAAGCGTCGGTGGCCGTGCTCTTTCGGGGCCGGCCGCGGCACGAGGGGTTGGGCATCGAGGAATCGCTCTACCGCGCCGGGGACTTCGACAAGATCAACGCCGTGATCCAACGCCTGGCGAAGGATCTCGCCCTGGGCATCGTGATGGCGGAATTGCGCAAGAATCACGATGATGTGATGGCCGCCCTGAGGAAGCTCTCAGACGCCGACCTGAACCGCCGGGTGAGCGATTTCTTCCCTCAGGCGCCGCAAGGCGACGACCGGCGTGTGACGGACATCGTCTTCGACAACACTGCGCATCATTTCGCCGAGCACCTGGCGTGGATCGAGGCTTTGGTGGGGAACCCTGCTTAGCCGGATCATCCGGCTGCGGCGGTCAGCGGGCCGGCGATTCGGGGCCCGGCTTGTTGTGGGCGCGCCGACCCTCTTGTAGAAGGTCCTGGACTTCCTGAGCGGCCGAAGACAGCGGCAGGCCGCAGGCCGCGGCCCACTCCTCTTGCAGGACGTCGTTGACGCTGCGCAGCAGCGCGGCGCTGCCCTCGTTCAGCGGTTTCCCCCATCCCATCGCCGCCAGGTCGCGGACCACCTCGCAGCGGGCCCGCAGCGTGCCCGGCTGCAGGCGGTCCATGATCTCGAGCTGACGCTGCCGATGGTCAGAGGACAGCGGGCGCGGGCGGCTCTTGAGCAAGCCCCGATACCTGCCCATCTCGTCCTTGCGTGTCAGCTGGCGCAGGCCGCCGTTTCGCTCTTCGACCGGGACCCAGATGGTGCCGTTCGCCAGGGCGATCTCGTAATACATGCGCACCGCGCCCGGCTGAAACTCCCGGCTCACCAGCCGCACCACGCGGCCGACCCCGTGCCGAGGATGGACAACCTGATCATTCACCTGGAACGGCATTCGCTGCTCCTAGCGGCGGTATACCCCGCCCGGTGGCGTGCCGCGACGAAACCCGAACATACCGATGTGAACAAAGATGCCGCCATTCCCCTGCAGGGGCCTGGCGGCAGTGGGGATAGGCGAACGCACGCGTGCTGGTATATCTATGATACCACGGATCGTCGTCGGTCGAAGGCGCGACTCCTCCGTCCCTGGGCGAAGGCGGTCCTCGGCCTCCCCATTCAGAAGGGATGAAGGAGACGGGGGAGGCCGGCATCGGCCGATCTCGTCCGCGCGCCGCTATCCCGCCCCACTGTCCTCCCAGCCGTCGCCTTGCGCATCAGGTCGGTCTGGTGTGACAATGACCGGGTCATCCTGGAGGTGGCATGTGGAGGTCTTCGATGCCGTCCGAACCGTGCTGGCCGTCCGCGCCTACAAGAAGCGACCGGTCCCCCCGGACGTGATCCGCCGGATCGTCGAGGCCGCGCGCCTCACGGCCAGCGCCAGGAACCGCCAGCCGTGGCACTTCATCGTGGTTGAGGACCCGGCGACCCTGACGAGCCTGGGGAGCCTGGCCAAGACCGGCCCCTACGTCGCGGAAGCCCCTCTGGCGATCGTCGTGGTCATCGAGAAGACCGACTTCGCCGTGTCCGATGCCAGCCGGGCGATCCAATCGATGGTGTTGACCGCCTGGTCGCAGGGCGTCGCCTCCAATTGGGTCGGCTTCTTCGGTCTCGACGCCGTCAAACCCCTCCTGAGCCTCCCCGCGCAACTCGACGTGTTGGCGGTCATCGCCTTTGGCTATCCGATGGCGGCCAAGCCGCGGGGGAAGAAGAAGCGCAAGGCGCTGGGTGAGGTCGTCCATCGCGAGCGCTTCGGGATCCCCTTCGCCTAGGACCGCACGTCCGGGTCGGCCTCAAACAAGGAGCTGTGCATGAAGAGCGTCCGCACCGTCTTCCTGATCAGCCTGGCCATCACGCTCGTCAGCCTGGGGGTGGTCGTCTTCGCTGTCCTCTCCGGCCCCGATCGTATTGAAATCGAAGGCCAGACCCTGGCTGAGGCGTTCGAGAGCGGTGAGCTGATGCCGCTGATCATCATCCCGGTCGTCCTGGTCATCGTCGCCTTCTCCATGCGCCCCTTCCTGCGCATCATCTTCCCGCCCAAGATCAAGGATGGGGTGACCGCCGAGGCCAAAGTGCTCAAGGTCTGGGACACCGGCGTATCGATCAATGACAACCCGCAAGTGGGGCTGCTCTTGCAGGTCACACCGTCCATGAGCCCGGCCTTCCAGGCGGAGGCGAAGACGGTCGTCTCGCGGTTGAATGCCGCGCTGGTCCAGCCGGGAGTCACCGCCGAGGTGGAGTACGATCCTCTCAAGCCGCAGCGGCTGCAGGTCAAGACGCTGCACATCCTGCCGGCCGGCAGCGGCAGCGCGGCCGAGCGCATGGAGGAGCTCGCCCAACTGCGCCAGCGGCGGCTGATCACCGACGAGGAATACCAGAAGAAGCGGGAGGAGATTCTCAAGGCGCTCTAGGCTGCGACTCCGAACGGGGTGGCGGCCGGGTCGCGCCCGGGATGAGGGCACAGACGAGTTGAGCCAGACGCCGCGCAACGCCTCTTCCCGCGTACACCTCCCTGGGCTGAATGCCCTGCGCTTCTATGCGGCCATGTCCGTTGCCGTTGCGCACATCAGCAACAACTTCGGGGAACTGCGTTCCTTCCCGGTGCACCTGCCCCTCCTGGAGGCATTGGCTCTCGACGCACAATCCGCGGTAAGCCTATTCTTTGTCCTGAGCGGATTCCTGATCACCTATCTGCTGCTATGCGAACGGGATAGGACAGGCGGACTGTCCGTGCCGCGCTTCTACGGACGGCGCGCCCTGCGGATCTGGCCCCTGTACTACGTCACGACGTTCATCGGGCTGGTACTGCTGCCGTGGCTCATCGGGCCAGCGGCCTCTCCGTCGCCCCTGCCCTCAGCCTCGGTTCTGCTGATCCTGTTCTTCCTCCCCAACTTCGTCACCGGCTATCCTCCCCTTGGCCATCTATGGTCGATCGGTCTGGAGGAGCAGTTCTACATCGCCTGGCCGTGGGTCGTCCGGAACGGGCGAGCTCTTGTCCGCGTGGCAGCCGGGATCATCGCCGTCAAGGTCCTCATAGCACCGGTCATCGCCTGGCTCGATATTGACTCGGTGACGAACATGTATGTCGGCCTGCGATTCGAGTGCATGGCCCTGGGCGCCCTGGGCGCGTACGCGTATCACTCCAAGCACTCGCTTCTGTCCACCCTCTACAGTCTGCCGGCCAGGGCCGCGACGCTCGGGGGGATGGTCTTTCTGGCGCTGGTCGACGTTCCGCTGACCGAGCCCGTCATCCTGTCAAGCTCTGTTCTCTTCACGGTCCTGGTCCTGAATGTGTCGACCAGCGCCGCCATCGGCCCTCGCCTCGAATTCCCTGCGATCGAAGCGCTGGGCAGGATGAGCTACGGCATCTACATGTACCACTACCCGCTCCTTTACCTGGTCCTGGTCTGGCTGCGTCGGGCGCAGCTGCCTCCCGGCGCGCTGTACAACGGAATTCTGTACGCCTCGACTCTCTTGGGGACGCTCCTGCTTGCCGCTCTCTCCTATCGGTTCCTCGAGAAGCCGTTTCTCGTCTTGAAGGACAAGTTGGCGGTCGTCCCCACCCAGGCGTGATCCTCACCTCATGCGGCGCCTGCGGCCGCGAGGCTGGGCTGCCGCCGGCGAGATGTTCTTGGGAGGCTGCGATGGAAACGAAGTCAGCGCCGGACTCGCCATCCCGACCGCTGATCCCGGTCGCCTGGGCGGCCATGCTGCTCGGCTCCGATTTGCCCGACATCGTCTGGCGGCTATTCGCCCCCGAGCCTGGCTGGCTGGGCTGGGGGAAACTCGCTCTTCTGGGTGCGTTCCTGCTCGTCACCCTGGGCTGGCGGCCCCTGCGGAGGCTGTGGCCGTTCGCGATGCTCTTCCTGGCGGTCAAGCTGTCCGTCCTGCCCAACGCGTTGGCGTGGTGGACCGCCCTTCCGCCTGATCTCACCTCCGGCTACGCGGCCGGACAGCTGGCCATCCAGATCGGCGAGCTGGTTGTGATGCTGGCGGTACTGCTTCTGTTGTGGGCCGTGATGCGCGATCGTCGCGCCTCGTTCCTCACCCGGGGTGATCTATCCGCGCCGCTTGAGCCCGTGCGCTGGCTGGGCATCGGCGCCGGTGAGCGCTGGTCGACTTTCGGATGGATCATCGGCGGCGCGATGTTCGCCGGGATGGCGGCCTTCCTGATCCTTGCCGGCGCACTGGCGTTGGAGCGCCTGCCCCAGTCGATCCCGCTCCTGTGGACGGTGGCGCTCTTCCCAGCCATGAACGCCGTCGGCGAGGTGCTCACATTTCGAGTCCCGCTGCTGGCGACCACGCATGCGGTCATCGGTAAGCAGAACGGCTTGTGGCTGACAGCGGTCTACTTCGGCCTGGCCCACGTTCTCCACGGCGACCCACGCGGCTTGATCGGCTTCGTCATCATCGCCCTTCCGGTCTACCTGGTCGGCAAGAGCATTCTCGAAACGCGCGGCTCGCTGTGGGCGATCGTGATGCACGTCCTGGGCGACATCCCGATCTTCGCCATGTATGCCGTCGCGGCGGCCTAGCGCAGTCGGGAGGATCTCGCCGTGCACTCGAGTCGCCTCTCTCAAAGCGGCGTTCGGCGACGGAGTTCCCCGGGAGACTCCGAACGCGCCCACCGCCGTCCGAGTTGGTGCCCAAGCCGCGCTGGCCGGGGACACGTTTCGACGGTATGCTTGTCGCGGTGCCTGCTTCTGAGGTCCGCGTCGAGAAGGGGTAAGAGATGACGCCACAGAGGTCGCGCTCCCGGGATACGACGTTCCCCGATGCAATGGACATCCGCGCCCTGCACGCCAAGCTGCTCGGCGCCTGGAACCGCCGCGACGGCGAGACCTTCGCCGGGCTGTTCACCGAGGACGGCAGCCTGGTCGGCTTCGACGGCAGCCCGATCGACGGGCGCTCCGCCATCGCCGAGCATGTGCGGCAGGTCTTCGCCGATCACGCCACCGCCGCGTACGTGGCCAAGGTCCGCGAGGTCCGCTTCCTCACGCCGGACTCGGCCCTGCTGCGCGCCGTAGCCGGCATGATCCCCCCGGGGAAGACCGATATCGATCCGGCCGTCAACGCCATCCAGAGCCTGGTGGCTGTGCGAGAGGCGGATCACTGGCGCGTGGCCCTGTATCAGAACACACCGGCGCAGTTTCACGGCCGGCCGGAGGAGGCCGAGCGGTTGACGGAAGAGCTGCGCGCCCTGCTCTCCTGATCCTGCCTCAGCCGCCACGGAGACGAGCCCATGCTGGATATCCTGGCCTGGTCACAGGCGGTCTTAAGAACCACCCCCACGCGCTGGAGCGCGCTGGTCGGGTCGCTGCCCGCGGATCTCCTTGAGCGCCCGCCGGCCGAAGGCGAATGGTCGGCGATCGGCTGCCTCGAGCATCTGGTCGAAACCGAGCGGGAGGTCTTCCCTGCGCGGGTCCAGCGGATGCTTGAGGGCCGAGATTTCGCCGCCTTCAACCCGGACGTTCAGCCGGCGAGCCAGCGCCGGCCGCCGGTCCCGGACGCTTTGGCACGCGAATTCGCCCGCCTGCGAGAGCGGAGCTTCAAGACGCTGGCGGCGGTCACGCCGGCCGATTTGGCCCGCACGGCCAATCACCCCGAGCTGGGCCGGGTGACGCTGAGCGAACTGATCCACGAATGGGCCGGACACGACCTGATGCACACCGTCCAGGCCGAACGGGCGCTCATGCAGCCTTTCATCGAGGGCTGCGGCCCGTGGGCTCCGTACTTCGCCGATCACGCGGCCAAGTAGCGCCAGTCCGGGCCGCAGCGACAGCCCGTCCTTCGCCGCGGGACCGGCAAGCCCCCGGCCCCGCCCCCCGGGCCCCGCGTACGCTGCCTGGCGCACCGATCATCCCTTCCAAGCCGCCTCCCCTCCTAAGGCGGGAAGCCGGCGCGCGCCCTGCAGTCGGCCTTGCCCGGCTCCCGGGAGCTCGCCGGTGGGCGCCGGAGGGCGCCGGCGCACGACCCGATGGCGCTCAGCCGAACCTGTGGTATAGTCATACGGTCGTTGCCGCTGTCCCTATTCTCAACGCTTCCCCGGGAGCCAAGGAAGCGCCCATCCGCTCGCTATCACAGGAATCTGAGGATACTTCGCGTGGAAACGAAACTGTACGTCGGCAATCTGTCTTACTCGACGAGCGAGAGCGAGCTTCAGGAACTCTTCGCCAAGGCCGGGACCGTCAAGTCCGTGGCCCTCATCACGGATCGAGACACCGGTCGCTCCCGGGGATTTGCGTTCGTGGAGATGAGCACGCAGGCTGAGGCGCAGCAGGCCATCAGCATGTTCAACGGTGCCCAGCTCGGGGATCGCTCCCTGACCGTCAACTTCGCCCGGCCGCGTGAAGAGCGTGGCGGGGGCGGCGGCGGGGGCTTCGGCGGACCGCGCGGCGGCCAGCGCCCAGGTGGGCGAGGGCGCGGACGCGGCGGCCCCGGACGTTACTAGAAGCGCATAACAGACTTCCGACCTGGTCCCTTGCAGAGCCGGCCTGACCGGCCGACGAGCGCCGAGCGCCAGCCCGGCTGGCAGTGGTTCTGAGGGCGGCGTCAGGCTGTCGAGAAGACGCTGCGCAACGCTCAGTCCCGGGGTCGTCCCCGGGACTGCCCTACTTTCGGGAGCGCCTGCCAGGCGCCGAGGCGCACCGGGCCGGCGCGGACCATTTTCGCCCGGCGCGCCGCAGGAGGCGACCGATGGAACGCAAAGCGAAACGACCGACGGGTGCAGCCAAGCGGCCAAGCGGCCCGGGAAAGCCCCCCGTGCCACGCAAGTCGTCGCGCGATCTCGTCGCCCTGCTGGAAGCTTCGGTCAAGTCGCTCCCCCAGGTCGAGCTCCGCAATGTCTTCGGCCACTCGTGCGGGTTCGTCAAGGGCCAAATGGCCTTCGGCCTAAGCCGGGATGAGTTCTTCATCCGGCTGAGTGAAGAGGACCGCGATCAGCTGCTCCTGCTCGAAGGGGCCCACCAGTTCGAACCTGCCCCCGGACGGCGTATGCGGGAGTACGTGGTCCTGCCCGAGAGCGTGCGCGCCACACCGCAGCAACTCAAACGCTGGCTCGAGATGGCGGTCGCGTACACCGCCAGTCTGCCGCCCAAGCCGAAGAAGTCGACGGCACGCAAGCGTGCCTGAGACCGGCGCCTCACCAGTTCCCCCGGCCGACGCATCCCTGGGGCGCTGATCCGGCGTCTGCATCCGCACATTCCATGCCCAGGCAAACCCGCACCCCACGGCGCCGTCCCTCCCCCGCACCGCCGGAGGATCTCGTCGACCTCCTGGCGTTGTACGATCGCCGGCTGCGCATCGACCTCGAGTATCCCGATCGTCGCCGGGAAGCCTGGCCGAACCTGGTGCGGCAGGTGCGGGCGGCTCCCGGGATGAACGAGGTCTCCTACAGCTGCCTGGACGAGGCCGAGATGGACTCGGCCATCGAGGCCCAGGTGGCCCATTTCCGCACAATGGACCAGCCCTTCGAGTGGGTGGTCTGCGATCACGACCAGCCAGCCTCGCTGAAGGCGCGGCTGATCGCCCACGGGTTCTCATCGGACGATGATCCCTCGGCGGTGATGGTGCTTGACCTGGAGCAGGCGCCGGCCACCCTGCAGGCGCCACCCAAGGTCGAGCTGCGGCGCCTGCAGCAGCGCGAGGAGCTCGGCACTGTGGTGCGCATCCTCGAACAGGCGATCGGCGGGAGCTTCGGCTGGCTGCCCCGCCGGCTGGGGGACCACATGGCGTTCCCCGGCTATGTAAGCGTGGTGGTGGCGAACGCCGGCGAGCGCCCGGCCTCCTGCGGATGGATCTACTTCTACCCGGACAACCCGTTCGCCGAGTTGTTCGGCGGATCGACGGTGCCGGACCTGCGCGGTCGCGGGTTCTACTCTGCCGTCCTGGCCGCCCGTGTGCAGGAGGCCGCCCAGCGCGGGGCGCGCTATGTGATCACCGGCGCCTCGCCGATGAGCCGTCCGATCTTGGCCCGGAACGGCTTCCGGCTGTTGACATTTATGCACTCGATGCGCTGGGAAGGGCGGGCCGAAGCCTGAGCCCGCCCGGAGGCGGGCGAGCGGCTCCCTTTTGCGGCACCGGCAACACACGCGCTACATGTGATCCAACGAGAAGGCCGTGCCTAGCGTGGGTCGTCGAGGCGGCGCTTGTCCAAGCCTGGGCAACAACAGTCCAGTCTGGTTGCGCCGGGCTCTGGATTAGCTGTCCTTCAGCTCCATACAGGTCGCCAGGAGGGAGGCGAGATCGGCCCGGGTGATCGGCCAGTCCGCCTGCACCACGGCGCTGCGGTCCATGAGCCCCAGGTCGCCCGCCGCCGTCAGCCACCCGATCGCCCAGTGTGCGTTCGCATGCGCCCCGGGCGGCGTTTCCACAGGTTCGGGCTCGTAGTCCGCGCCCCTCGCACAACGCACCAGCACAACGGCCGCCTCGCCGCGCGTAGCCGTCCGGTTCGGCTCGAAGGTCCCGGGGCCGGTCCCCCGCATCAGGCCGGAATGCCAGACCCGGTCGATGGCATCGGTCAAGGCGGAGCCGGTCACCAGGTCCTGGAACGGATGCGGCTGCGGGTTGGCCAGCTCGGGGCCGGCCGCCAGATGGGGCACGATCCAGGCTCCGGCCGAGAAGGAGGCGGTTAAGGCCAGCAGGCTGACCGCCACCAGGCCAGCCAGTCGCACAGTTCGACCACGAGTGTTGTCGACGTTCTGGATGTTGGGAATTGATGCCACACGATCCTCCCGACTTGGGGTGGTCGGCCTCCTCATCCGAGCCCCTCGACTTCCGCGCCGCCAGCCTGCTGCACCGCCCCCCGTGCGTAGGCTACGTCGCCCGACGACGATCGGGCGCCCGTCAAGGGTTCGGCCAGCCGCTGCCGCCTTGCCCGGCGCGTCGACGATCTGCCCTGCGCCCAGATCGTCGCGCCCTTCCCTTGCGCCAAACCTTGCACCTTGCCTACAATCACGCGTCGGCCCAGGGTTCTGACATGGCCAGCGCCGCGCACCGTCCAACGTCCATCGATGCAGCGAGTGGAGGATCGCGATGGAGCCTGAGTTGACACGCCTTTCGGCGCTGACGGTCATCGGCCTTCTGGTCCACGCCCGCGGCGGGGAGACCGATCTCTCGGCCGTGTGGGGTGATCTCGGCCTGCGCGCAGCCGAGATCCGGCCGCGCGCGGCTCCGCAGGCCGCCCTGGGTGTCACGTTCAACTTCCAACCGGCGGCGCGTGAGTTCGACTACCTGGCCGGGTTCCCCGTCGAGCCCGGCGCCTCGCCGCCGCCGGGGATGGCTTCGATCGAGATCCCGGCCCAGACCTACGCCGTGTTCCCGTGCACGCTGAAGACGCTCATGCAGGCGATCCATCAGGCCAATCACGTCTGGCTGCCGGCATCGGCGTATGAGCACAGCGGCGGGCCGGAGCTGGAATACTACGGGGACGAATTCGATCCGGCCGACCCGGCCTCGCACATGGACTTCTACGTCCCCGTTCGGGCGCGCTGACGGCGAGGCCGTGCGCGCCGGACGCCACGCGGGAGGTGCCCTATGGGGTGCATGAGTAAGGACGAGTACATCGCCAGCCTGCGGCGGATGAACAAGCGGGTCTACCTCCACGGGCAGTCTGTCAGCGATCCGGTCGAGCACCCCTTGATACGGCCGTCGCTCAACGCCTGCGCCATGACCTACGAACTGGCGCAGCAGCCGCGGCACGCCGCTTTGATGACGGCCGCCTCGAACCTGAGCGGACGACAGGTCAATCGCTTCACCCACCTGCATCAAAGCCCCGCCGATCTGGTTGCCAAGGTCAAGATGCAGCGTCTGCTGGGACAGCAGACCGGATGCTGCTTCCAGCGCTGTGTCGGCATGGACGCGCTCAACGCCCTCGACTCGGTCACCTTCGAGATGGACTTGACGCTGCACACCGACTACCACGCCCGCTTCCGGGCCTACCTCGGGCACGTCCAGGATGATGATCTGGTGCTGGACGGCGCCATGACCGATCCCAAGGGTGACCGCCGCCTGCGTCCGTCTCAGCAGGCCGACCCCGACCTGTACGTTCGCATCGTCGACCGCCGTGCCGACGGGATCGTCGTGCGCGGGGCGAAGCTCCACCAGACCGGCGCGCTGAACGCGCACGAGATCCTGGTTATGCCGACGATGGCGATGGCGGAGAACGAGGGCGACTACGCTGTCGCCTGCGCCCTGCCGGCCGATGCTCCCGGCGTGACTATGGTCTGCGGCCGGCAGCCGTCGGACACGCGCAAACTCGAGGCCGGCACCATCGACGTCGGCAACCGCACTTTCGGCGGGCACGAGGCGGTCATCCTGTTGGAGGACGTCTTCGTCCCCTGGGAGCGCGTCTTCCTGGCCGGCGAGCATGCCTTCAGCGGCCCGCTCGTCGAGCGCTTTGCCGGCTATCACCGGCAGAGCTATGGCGGCTGCAAGGCCGGTGTGGGCGATGTGCTTATCGGCACGGCCCTGGCATTGGCGCGCGCGCTGGGGACCGACGGCGCCGCGCACGTCAAAGACAAGATTGTGGAAATGGTCCACCTCAACGAGACGCTCTACGCCTGCGGCGTGGCATGCTCGGCTGAAGGGCGGCCGACCGCTTCGGGCACCTACCTGATCGACCTGATGCTGGCCAACGTCTGCAAGCTGAATGTGACGCGCTTCCCGTATGAGATCGCCCGGCTGGCACAGGATATCGCCGGCGGACTCCTGGTGACCCTGCCCTCGGAAGAGGATTTCGCCGAGGCGCAGGTCGGGCCGGCACTGCGCAAGTACCTGCGCGGCGCCGATTCGGCCGCGGCCGAGGCGCGCCAGCGACTCCTGCGGCTGTTGGAGAATCTCACCCTGGGGCCCGGCGCGGCGGCCTATCTGACCGAATCGTTGCACGGCGCTGGCTCGCCGCAGGCGCAGCGCATCATGCTGGCGCGGCTGGCTGATCTGGACGACAAGGTCCGGCTTGCCGAAAGGCTGGCGGGATCCGAAAGGATCGTGACCCACTAGCTCGCCTCAACGCGGCGGCGGCAAGTGCGCCGGGACTGTCCCGGCGGCGGAGGCACGCATGATCGCCAGGCTATGGCACGGGGCCACGCCTGCGGCCCGGGCGCAGGAATACTTGCGCTATCTCGAACAGGTCGGCCTGCCAGGCTACCTGGGCATCGCCGGATTCCAGCGGGCCCAGATCCTGACGCGGATCGAAGGCCCGACGGCGCACTTCCTGGTCGTTTCGTACTGGGACTCGATGGAAGCCATCGCCCGCTTCGCCGGCGATCCGATCGACCGCGCGCAGTACTATCCGCGCGACGCGGAGTTCCTGCTGGAGCTGGAGCCGAAGGTCCTGCACTACGAGGTGGCCGCCGGCAGCTAGTCCTTCGCGGGAACCGCCGCAGCCCGCGTAGCGTCCCTGAGTTGGCAGAATCCGCCCCGACACTTCGTTGCCGAAGGAAGCACCTCGATGTCCACAGACTGACGATCCTGATGGCGGTCTGTGTTGCGATGCTTTGCTCTTGTTCGGCGTTCCCGGGCCAGGCCTCGGCCACGCCTTCCCCAAGCGTGCCCCCAACGCCCACGCTGCGGCCGGCCGTTGCCTTCGTCCCAGGAGAGAATGAAATCCCCGCAGGCGAGTATCTCTTTGTCGAATACTTCACCTGGAATGACGGTGTGGCATCCGCCGACACCGGTCTGTGCCCTTACGCCGCCATGATCGACTTCCCGGGCTACAGCTTCAGCGACGGCAGGCTATCCTTCCCCGGCATGATCGACGACGATGCGGGATTGCTCGGCTTCGTCGGCGACGGCATGGCGAACCTGGGAGACATGGGGGGCGGCATCAGCAGCCAGGTGATCCCGATTCGGGAGCTGCCTTTCCTCTTCGCCAACGGCATCTCGGGGATTCACGCCGCGTACGCGGACGGCACCGTCGTGGCCGAGATCCTCGGGCGGTTCTTCCTGCTCGGCCCGGGCGAATCCTGGCATGCTCGATACGAGTCGGACCCCTCCCCGGAGTGCCATGCCACCACCACCACCCGCCTGACCAACTACGGGCTCTTGCCACGGGAGGCCATCTCGGGTCTCCCCTGAGCCGGATCGACCGCCTGCAAGCCCGAGACCGAGGCGCAGTCCAGGCGCCTGCGTCGACCCTCCCTGAACCAGACATCGAACGTCGATGCCCTGGCAGAGCCTGACGGTCGACTGGCAAGCTTCTGCGCCGGCATCACACCGGTGCAGGGGTCGGCGCACCAACTGCGCGCTTCGTGAAGCCAACAGACTACGGTAGGATGACGAAATCGAACGAGACGTGCCGGCGTCCGGCCCGATCGGCCGGCTCATCGCGGGCCAACAGCCTCGAGTCGAACAACCCATCGGGGATCTGGTCGGATACGCCGGCGATGTACAACTGCGTTGTCAGCAGCTCGCGCCCTTCCGACGAGAAAATCTTGACATGGATGTGCGGCGTGCGACCGGGGTACACACCGGGGACGACCGTCTCGAGAAGGTAGCCGCCCCGCGCGTCGGTGATCTGATGCCCGCGCAGGGAGAACCCGGCGTTGTCGTAGACCCCTGCCCCATCCGCCTGCCAGAACTCGATCCGGGCGCCGGCAATGGGCGTGCAGTCTGTTTGAAGGACCAGGCCGGTCAGGAGCAGCGGGGCGCCGGGCGAACCGTCCTCGGACAGGTCCGTGCGCTCCGGAGATCCGTCCCGGTAGTAGGGTCCCTGTGTCTGTGCCGGTGTCAAGGCCGCGCTGCAGGGCGTCGGCGATGACTCGGGGGCCGGCACGGAGGTCTCGGGGAGCCCGACCGGGGCCGAGGTCTGTGTGACCGGAGTCCTAGCAGCGGGGCCAGGCGAGACCGTCAATGGCCGGCAGCCCGCCAGGAGGCAGACCAGGATGGCGATCCGTGTGCCGGCAGCCACCGCCTGACGCCCTGGTCTCCTCATACGGTGGGACTCCTCACCCATCTCCCCGGTCACGCGTCCCCGAGGTACCGCTGAAAGAACTCGATGGTCCGGCCCATGGCCAGGCTGAACGGAGCGGACAGGTTGTGGTCGGCGCCCGGGTAGCTGTAGAACTCGACCGTTGCCCCGGCCGCCAACGCCTTCTGATACAGCTCCTCGGAGAACACGAAGGGCACGCTGGTGTCGGCTGTCCCGTGATGTAGTTGCAGCGGGCCGGAGATTTCCGTCAGGAAGCTGTCGGCCGAGATCGAGCGCCAGAATTCGGGGTTCTCGTCCGGGGATCCAAACGCCTCCCACAGCTCCGCCCGCCAGCGTCCCCGGTAGGCGGGGGTGGCTGTCTCCGGTCCACCCGGTGTCGGGGTCGGCCGCCAACGGCTGAGCAGGTCGGGGTAAGAGCCGACGACACCGGCCCAGATCACACCCGCCTGTATTCCAGGATCGACGACCATGGCCCTGAGCGTCAGGTAGCCGCCCATCGAGTGCCCCCACATGCCGATCCGCGCCGGGTCGGCCGCCGGGTAGCGGCGCATGGCCGTCACCGCATTCAGCACGTCCACCAGGTAGTCCGGCGAGCCATACGCGCCCGAGGCGATTCCATCCGACTCTCCGTGGCCGCGGTAGTCCGGGCGGAAGACGATGAAGCCGCTGCGTGCCAGAGAATCCACATAGGCGATGTAGCGCTCGGTCGTCCGGTATTCATCGGGGGGTATGAAGCCATGGTTGAAGATGATCACCGGCCAGCCGGTGTCGGGCATCTCCCCGTTGGGGACGGTCAGCAGGGCGAAGATGCGCAACCCTTCCGACATGTACGTGACCAGGCTGCGCTGGTAGTTGGCGCCAGGGTCTAGCGCAGCCTCGAATACGACCTCACTTCCGGGGTACTCGCGCTGGCGCAGCGAAGCGATGGTCAGCGGATGCAGCGTCGGCGTCGGTGTCGCCAGGACGGTCGAGGGCGGGGACGGCGAAGGCAGTGCCGAGGTGGGCATCGTCGGCGCCGCTTCCGTGTCAGCGGCGACGAAGTACTCCGTTGGCAGCGCCGGGGCCTGCCCCAGGGGAGCCAGGGAGAAGGGTGACACGGCACAGCCAGCCATCAACAATATCGCGCCGACCCGGCTGGACCAGCGCCCGGCGGCACGCAGCACACCTGAAGGAGATTCGCCAGTCCGCATGTCGCCATTCTACGCTAATTCGGACGAGCTCTGGTTGGATTTTGGCGAGACGAGCGGGTGCGGCCTTGTGATCGGCCGCACGAGCACCGTCCTGCAGCTGCCGGGTCTGCTTGACGTTCATCTAGCCGGCGGGTATACTCGCTCTCGACAATTCACCACGGGGAGCCCGGACGCGCCGGGCTGAGAGGAGGGCCGCCGCCCTCGACCCATCGAACCTGATCCGGGTAATGCCGGCGTAGGGATGGCCCGCAGCGCACGACGTCGAGACTCGCCACTCCCCAGGCCGGGAGTGGCTTTGATTTATGGCTCATCGAATCATCGTTCTCGCCAACGGATCACTCAGCGACGTGCCGAGCTTGCGGGCGCGCCTCGCCGAGTGGGCCGATGCTGAGGTGATCGCCGCCGACGGCGGCCTGGCCCATGCCCAACCGCTCGGCCTGACCGTCGGCACGATCATCGGCGACCTGGATTCCCTCGACCCGGCGATCCTGGCCCAGTTGGAGCAGCGCGGCGTCCGCCTGCAGCATCATCCGGCCGAGAAAGACGAGACCGACCTCGAGCTGGCGCTGCTGGCCGCCCGCGAGGCCGGGGCCGAAATGGTGGCGATACTGGGCGCCTGGGGCGGCCGCCTCGATATGTCCGTCGCCAATCTGATGCTGCTATTCCACCCGGCACTGGCCAGGATGCACGTCGAGTTGTGGGACGGGCAGCAGACCGCCCGGCTCGTGCGCCCGCCGAGCGGCGAGATCCACGGCCAACCCGGCGATACGCTCAGCCTGATCCCGCTCGGCGCCCCGGCCTCCGGGGTAACCACGGAGGGCTTGACCTATCCGCTGCGGAACGAGACCCTGCCCGTCGGCCCGGCACGCGGCCTCAGCAACGTGTTCGCCTCCATGACCGCCTCAGTTCATCTGGAGACCGGCATGCTGCTGGCGGTCCACACCCCTGGCCGAGCCTGACTCAAGGAGGCTAGATGCCCATCGACCCCAACCGCATCCTCAACCTGGCCGTCCAGGTGTTGCCGCTGGTCGAAGATCCCTATCCGGTCGTCGACCGCGCCATCGCCGCCATTGCCGCCAGCGGGCTGCGCTACGAGGTCGGCCCGATGGAGACCGTCATCGAAGGGACACTGGACGATCTGCTCGCCGCCGGGAAGGCCGCTCACCTGGCCTGCTTCGAAGCCGGCGCCTCCCGCGTCGTGACCATCTTGAAGCTGGGCGACGCGCTCGAGGGCACGACTATCGAGTCAAAGGTCGCCAAGTACCGCAGCCGGTCATGAGCGTGAGTGCCGCCATTCAACCGCGCCGTCGTCGCCCGCCGCGCTGGCTGCAGGAGAGCGCGCCGCCGCTGCTTTTGACCGCCTTCGCCGTGCTCACCTGGCACGTGATCGCGGCGCGCTCGGGCCTATCCGACTTCATCCTGCCCTCGCCGACCGATGTGGCACGCGCCGGTTGGGAGACGCGCGACCTGCTGGCCGCTTCGATCGGCACGACCATGCTCGAGACGATCATCGGGCTGGCGGTCGCGTTGATCCTGGGAGTCGCCATCGCCGCAGCCATGGATCTCTCGACCTTCCTGCGGCGGGCGCTGTATCCGATCCTGGTCGCTTCACAGACCGTCCAGATCCTGGCCATCGCCCCGCTGCTGATCATCTGGTTCGGCTTCGGCCTGCTGCCCAAGGTCATCATCGTCGTGCTGGTGTGCTTTTTCCCTTTGGCGGTCAACACCGCCGACGGGCTGGCCTCGGCCGACCCCGATCTGGTTGCCCTGCTGCGATCGATGGGCGCACGCCGTCGGCAGATCTGGCGCGTGGTCCGGCTGCCCGCGGCGCTGCCGTCCTTCTTCTCCGGTCTGCGCGTGGCCGTGACCTACAGCGTGGTCGGCGCGACCATCGGTGAATGGGTCGGCGGCTCGGCCGGCCTGGGTCTGTACATGCTGCGCTCGAAGAACGCGCTGGCCACGGACCAGGTCTTCGTCGCCATCGTCATCACGACGGCTATCAGCATCGGCCTGTTCGCGCTGGTCTACCTGATCGAACGGGCCAGTCTGCCCTGGTACTACTCGGCCCAACGCTCCGAGCAATGGGAGGGGTCGGGCATCTTCTAGCGGTCGGCGACTTCGTCCGCTGGAAGTGCGGGAGGTGTGCGAATGAACAGGAATCGAGGAGCCCTTGTGGCACTTCTGGCGTCGCTGGCGCTTTCCGGCTGCGGGCGCGCCGCGACGGGGAGCCTGACGCCGGTGACATTCATGCTCGACTGGGTCCCGAACACGAATCACACCGGCATCTTCGTCGCCCAGTCGCGCGGCTACTTCGCCGAAGCCGGACTGCAGGTGGAGATCATCCAGCCGGGCGAGGTGTATGCCGAGCAGGCCGTTGCCGGCGGCGCGGCGGACTTCGGGATCAGCTTCCAGGAGCAGGTTACGCTCGCCCGCGCCGATGGCAACCCGCTGGTCTCGATCGCCGCCATCTTGCAGCACAACACCTCCGGCTTCGCCTCGCGCGCCGAGCTGGGCGCCGACTCGCCGGCCGATTGGGCTGGGATGCGCTACGGCTCGTTCGGCAGCCCATTCGAGGAACCTACCCTGCGCGTGTTGATGGCCTGCGACGGAGGCGACTTCGACCGTCTCGAGATCGTCGAGACCGGTTTCGCCGACCCGCTCTCCTTGCTGGCCGAAGATCAGACCGACCTGGCCTGGATCTTCTACGGCTGGCAGGGCATCCAGGCCGAACTGCTGGGCATCGACCTCAATATCGTCATGCTGCAGGATTGGCTGGACTGCATCCCCGACTACTACACGCCCGTCCTGATCGCCAGCGAGACGACCATCGGCGAACGGCCGCAGGTCGTGCGCGCGTTCCTGCAGGCGGTCTCGCGCGGCTATCAGGATGCAATTCAGGACCCGGCCGCCGCGGCGGCGATCCTGCTCGAGACGGCTCCCGAGCTCGATGGCCAGCAGGTAGAAATCAGTCAGGCGTGGATCTCGCCACGCTACCAGGCCGAGGCGCAGCGCTGGGGTGAGCAGGACCTGGCCGTCTGGCAGAACTACGCCGACTGGATGGTCAGCCACGGCATCCTGTCCGAGCCGATCGACGCTTCGGCCGCGTTCACCAACGAGTTCCTGCCTTAGGCCCGCGGAGTCAGATCGTGCCCAGCCCGAAAGTCGAGCTCCGCCACGTCAGCAAGTCCTTCACCGGCGACGGCCAGACCGTGCACGCACTGGAGGACGTCTCCCTGCAGGTCATGCCCGGCGAGTTCGTCACGCTCATCGGGCCATCCGGGAGCGGCAAGAGCACGCTCTTCAACCTGATCGTTGGCCTGCTCGAGCCGGATCAGGGCGAGATCTGCATCGACGGTGAGGTGTGCACCGAGCGCCTCGGCCGTGTCGGCTACATGCCGCAGCGGGACCTGCTCCTGCCCTGGCGCACCGTGCTCGACAATGTCCTCCTGGCGCCGGAACTGCGCGGCGCCCCTCCCGCGGCTGCCCGCGCCCGGGCCGCCGAGCTGCTGCCGCTCTTCGGTCTGGACGGATTCGCCCAGGCGTATCCCAGTGCTCTGTCGGGCGGCATGCGCCAGCGCGCCGCCCTGCTGCGGACGATCCTGACCGAGCGCGACTTGCTCCTCCTGGACGAGCCGTTCGGGGCGCTGGACGCCATCACGCGGCGCGAGCTCCAGGACTGGCTCCTCGATCTGTGGGCTCGCTTCCGCCCGGCAGTGGTCTTCATCACCCACGACGTCGAAGAAGCCGTCTACCTGGCCGACCGCGTCGTCGTCCTGAGCGCCCGGCCGGGGCGCGTGACCACCAGCTTGACCGTGCGCCTGCCGCGTCCCCGCCGCCAGAAGATGATCACCCTGCCCGACTTCGGCGCGCAGGTAGCCGAACTGCTCGTGGCACTCGGGTTGGACACATGAATCCGTCCGCCGCGCCCATCACCGTTCACAAGCTCGACGCCGGCGGCAACGAGACCTGGCGCTATGCGGGACGACTGCTGGATCGGTCGGAGACGCGCATCCGCCTGGAAGCGCGCTTCGATCTCCAGGACGTGGAATTACATGGGCTGACCCTGCGGCGCGGCGACCGGTTGGTTGAGACTTTCTACACCGATCGCTGGTACAACGTCTTTGCCGTGTACGACGTCGACGATGGCCGGCTCAAAGGCTGGTACTGCAACGTCACCCGCCCGGCCCGCCTGTCACCCGACGGCCAGGACCTGTATGCTGAGGACCTGGCCCTCGACCTGATCGTCCTCCCGGATGGCCGCTGGCAGGTGCTTGACGAGGAAGAATTCGCCGCGCTCGACCTCCTGCTCGATGAGCGCCGGCGCGCGCTGCGCGCCCTGGCCGATCTGCAGGCGATGGCCATCGGGCAGCGCGGCCCGTTGGCCCCCGGGCCAGGGCGCGAGGGCGCCGCAGGCGACGGATAGCCTGCGGCGCTTTGCCCGCACCAGATGGCTGCCCGCATTCCGGCCGCGGGAGAGGGAATCCGTGGGTGCGGTTCCCGCCTGGCCGGTCAGGCTTTCCGGGGTGACCTGCGGCCTTAGTACCCCCCGATGGTGTTCGTCACGATGTTCATGAGCGTGTCGCCGAACGACCAGGCGATCCCAGCCGCCACCAGACAGCACAGGCACAGCACAACGACAACAATCACAATGATCATTCCGGTCCGCGATTTCTGAGGCGGCGCAACCGGCGTCATCCCTTCACTCATCGCTCTCCTCCTTGCAGGTCGTCTACCCGGCGCGGCTGCCGCGGGCCGCAGCTGCTCCGCCGGGGAATCGGCTCACGGCGACGCGCACCCTGCGACTACCCGCCCAGCAGGACGCTCCATTCGTTGGCGAAGGGCAGGCACATCAGGGGCGCGGTGATCCCCAGCGCGATCATCACGCCGATGACACACACCCCGAGCACCGTCAGCGCCAGCTGGATCCAGCCCAGCACGAGCCCGGCGGTGGCCATCCCATCGCCGGTGAGCAGACCGGCGCTGGCGCGGATCTCCTTCTTGGCCATGTTCCCGGTGATCACGGCGACGATAGCCCCCAGCACGGGCAGCATGAACCAGCTCACGATCCCGGCGATCAGGCTGACGATGGCCATGTTGCTGGTCTGCGGACCGACCGCCGCCGGGGGCTGGGGCTGGCTCTGAAGTTGCGACAAGAAGCACCTCCTCAATCAAAGTATCGGATGAGTCTGCGACAGAAGCGGACTTCAGGCAAGTGACTCCTGATTGGCGCGCCGCCACAGCCACCAGATCAGCAACGAGGTCAGGATGATGATCAAGGCCGCCACAACCACCGGGACGACAACGGCGATGATCGACAGGACGGTCGCCACGACGTCCTCGGCGATGCTGACCGGCACGTTTCCGGCGCCGGCCGTCGTGGCGGTCACGGCCGGTCGGACTGCCCCCGATTTGACGGCATGCACACTTCCGGCGACCAGCAGCCCGGCGATGACCGCCAGGACCGGATGCACATCCGTCACCACGTTCGTGCTGGCGGCGAACAAGACCGCTCCGGCCGTCGGCCGGACGAAGGTCTGGATGGCGTCGTTGATGTGATTGACGGCCGGGAACTTGTCGGCGAAGAACTCGACCAGACCCAGCACGACAAGTGCGCCGATCACCCACCAGCTCTCCAGGGCGTCCCACGGCGGCCGCAGTTCGATCCAGTCGGTGAACCGACCTGCCAGCGAAACGATCAGCAGCGGGACATAGGCGTTCAGCCCGGCGCTTGCCGATAGGCCGAACGCAGACAGTATTCCAGCGAAAGCATCCACAATCTCCTCCTTAGAGGGTGAAGCCGCTCCAGGTGCCAGTGACCGCGAACCGTCCGAGGTCAAGCAGGCTGATCTGGAGGAAGCCGAGGACCAGACCCGCAAGCACGGGCCAGGCCAGGTCGCGCCAGCTGTCGGCCTGGTTCTCCTTGCGCAGCAGCAACAGAGCGACCATCGTATACACGCCTGTGAGCAGCACGATCACGCCCAGCCCGCTCAGCAGCGCCAACGGGTAGAGGATCAGCGGATTCTCGGTCAGCACCAGCCCGACAACCACCGCAGCCGCCGCCAGAAGCGCGGCCAGCTCGCCCCAGTCACGCAGGACCGGCTCGTCCTCATACCGGCGCCAGACGGTTTGCTGAAATCCCGGATAGACCACCACGGCCAGGCCCAGCCCGAGGAGCATCCCGGTGATCAGGCGCAGCACGTTCGAAGGCTCGTACAGCCCCGGCAATCCGGGGAAGAAGTGCAAGTAGGAATTCAGCCCATCGACGGCGAAGGCCAGTCCGAAGACGCCCAGGACGGCCAGGATCGCAGCGGGCGGCATGCGCCCGGCACGACCGCGCCGCCGCACGGCCAGGAAGGCAAAGCCCAGCAGCGCCCCCAGGTACATCCCGGTGCAGCGCGAACACAGCGGCAGCGGCCGGTCACCGAGGTGGAATGAGCGCAGGTCGATACGGTGACAGACCGCATAACCGATGGCGTCTGCCTTGCCCAACAGCCCGGACGGAGTCTGCGTCATCCATGTCGCCAGCAGCGCGGCCGCGGCGACCAGCAATCCCACGCGGCGCCACGGCCGGGCGGAGACCCGTTCGGCAGGCAGCGCCAGAGTCGTACGCATGTGTGCATTATAGCGCAGCGTCCATCGATGAAGCTGACGATTCGGCGACAGCTGGCGCGGCCGAGGCGTTGTCTTGACGGTGCCGTAGGCGGTCGTTATAATGCCGTCGCATTCCTCGGTAGCTCAATTGGCAGAGCGGGCGGCTGTTAACCGCTAGGTTCCAGGTTCGAGTCCTGGCCGAGGAGCCAGATAGACTGAAAGCTCGAGCCAGCGCTCGGCGGCCACCGCCGGGCGCTGGCTCGCTGTCACCGGGGCGCGTGGGCCGGCGCGCCGGCCGGATGTGCAGCAGCGCCGCCTCTCAGAGCCACCCGCCCCTCCCCGGAATGCAGTACTTGCGCGAGTAGCCCGCCGGGAAGGACTCGGGCGACCAATCCGCGACGTATTCTTCGACGATCGCGCGGGTGATCCCTCCGGCGGCGGCGATCTCCGCGTGCATCTTTCCGCTTCGCCGCAACCTCCTTGTCTTGCGCCGCGACTCAAGATCCACATCGATCAGCCCGTACTTCGTCCCGAAGCCCTTCTGATACTCCAGGGTGTCCATGGTCGACCAATGGTGGTATGCCCGGATGTCCGCTCCGTCCGAGAGCGCCCGGCGCATGAGGTCCCGATACTGATCGATAGTCATCCCGCGAAACCGCTCCGGCCACGAATCCTCGGCATACAGTCCGGTGGTGGCGGCGAGGTGCACGCCGGCGGCCTCGGAGACGCGCTGCAAGGCTCCCAGGTGGCAGCGGTTGCCGGGCGTGCTCATATCCACCATCGCCCGCCCGCCGGCCGCACGGAACTCGGCCACTTCGGCAGTGATCATCGCCTCATCCCGCAGGTCTATGGCATCCCGAGAGAGGATGAAGGCGTGCTTGAGCACGCCCAGGTTGTCCAGCCGGGCTGGGTCGTCGGCGCGGATGGGGAGCTCGGCAGGCAGAATGGCTTCGAACTTGCGCCGGAACACGCCCATGTCACAGACGGTGTGTACGTGCATGGAGGTGAAGCCCAGATCGTGCGGCGCGATGGGTCCCAGGACCGTGGTGATCTCCAGCGTTTTCGCTCCCTGACCTGGCCAAGGCGGAAAGACCTACACCGCGCGGTTAAGTTCAGGTGCTGATCCTCCCCGTACCGCGCGATCCAGACTCCGTTCAGTGGGATTGTACGATCGCCTCTGGAATCCGCATCCCGTCCGAGGTGGTCGGAAGGCCGATCCCCGGCGGCCCAGCGCCGGCGAGACTCGTGCGATACCACCACTCGCACGACTCCATCCAGGCGCATTCGAGCGCGTTGCGGTCGCAGTAGGGATCCGGAATCCTGCCGGCGGCAATCAGCGCCTGGTGGACATCCCCGGGCACCGACACGTCGATCCAGCCCGCGGTGTCGTAGTCATCGGAGAATGCGCGCAGTGACTCCCTCTCGCCCGGTGCGAAGTCCTTGAGTCGCCAGCGCTCAGGCACGTCATTCACGGTTGTCTGCCTTGAATCAGGGTCCCTGCCCCTGTGGACGCCGTCGGGAGCTCGCCGGATCGCCCGCGCCGATCAGGCGCACAGTCGGTCAAGCATCTCGAAACAGGCCCGACTATGGTGGTACGGGCACTCCCAGGGCCCAGCCTTATAGACAGTCGGATCAGGATCGCCCTTGTGATCGAGTCGCTTGTACCAATCGCCGTTCTTGCGGTCGACGAACTTGGCCCGGATGGCAGCCCAACAGTTTAATGCGGCGTGGACGAATCGGGCCTCACCGGTCGCCTGGTAGGCGGCGTAGAAGCCCACGACCGCTTCTGCCTGCGCCCACCAGCTCTTGCCGGAGTCTGACGGCCCCTGGGGGCCGCCATCCAGGAACAGGCTGCCGTCCTTGTCGAGCCCCTCTCGCAGAACCACGGTCGCCAAGCGGATGCCGGCGGTCCGGCTCCGACTCAGCAACTCGGGGTCCGCCTGCATACCCGCTGCCTCCTGGATCAGCCAGCTGGCTTCGATATCGTGCCCGTAGGATGTGTTCGGCGTAAGTGAATTCCACGCATTGTCGAAGAACAATCGCAGATGACCGGTTTGCGAGTCCAGGATTTCCGTCAGGAAGACCTCCAGGAGTGCCCGATGCTTCCCGGACAGGCGCGGCTCGTCCCAGACTCGCAGCAGCCCGCTGTAAGCCTCGAGGATGTGGAGCATCGTGTTCATGCTCTTGCGGCAGTTGAGATCTCGGTCGCTCAGACGCATGTCGTCCAATGTAGCCCAGCGCCGATCGCAGGCCTCGATGTAGCCTAGATGCACCGGGTCGAAGGCATGTTCTTCGACAAGCTCGAACAGAGTCTGGGCCCGGGCTAGGCTGCGGGGTTCACGCGTGGCCTGGTAGTAGGCGGCCAGGCCGTAGATCGCAAAGGCTTGTGCGTAGAAGTGCTTCCGATCCGAGACCGGCACGCCGTCGCAATCGACCTGCCAGTAGACGCCGCCGTAGTCGACGTCCCAGAAAGCCTCACACAGGTAGTCGTACGCCCGTCGGGCGAGCCGAAGGTACTCCGCCCCGCCCCGGCGCCGGTAGGCGGTCGCGAAGGTCCACAGGATGCGCGCACACAGCACGGCCGAGCGGGGCACGTCATCGAGGATCTGCAGATCGTTGGTCACTGCGCCGTGGAACCCCCCGTGAATCTCGTCCGCGACGTGATTGATCCAGAAGGGCAGGATGTTGCTGGACAGCTCCTGCTCGAGTTGCCGTCTGAATTCGGACGTGTCGAGAACCGGCGTGCCCAAGGGTCGATGGTCCTTTCGGGAACCGGCCGAGGCGCCTGGAGCCGTTAGGAGGCAGCCGAACGAGGGCAGACTCGGCTCGCGGTCCTGCCGTCATTCCACCCGCCCTCGCCGGGCCGTGTCAACGATGACAGCGCGCAGCTCCGGTGAGAGCCTATCGAATTCCGTGTTGGAGTTCCGCGTTTCCGAGTTCTCCACGATCAGGACCGAGGCGTCTTGGCTGAGCAGAATCGTATGCCACACTCCACGCTTGACTTAACACACCTCGGCAATGTGCATGACCTTCGGCAATGCCCGGTCCACTCTCGACGCGACGTCTCCGATGACTAGAACCCCACGTCCCTCAACCAGCACGAACACCTCATCCGTCTCAACATGACGCTCCATCGACTCGATCTTGTCGGAGCACAGTTCCTCCAGGAAGCGAAAGACGGCCACTCGCCAACCCCCAAAGTCAACAAGCGGTTTGTAGCCCTTCCCGCGCCAGGTACGGATCTCAAGCAGGGACTCGTCCATGAATCGAGCCTTTCACGTCCCCAGCCGGACCTCGACCGTGTGAGCGGTGCCCGGCAGATCGGGCGGGACAAGATTCGTCGGCCACTGTTGCCCGTCGACGCGCGTCTCGACCACCCCCGAGCTCACGCCTGCAGGATTGCGGACGGTGATTTGCCACAGCTTGCCGCGGAACCGGCGCCGAGCGCTGAAGCCGTCCCAATTCGGGGGGATACATGGGTCGAATCGCAAGCCGGCAAGCTCGGGTCGGATCCCCAGGATCCACTGCGTAGCGGTTTGATAGCACCACGAAGCCGTGCCGGTCAGCCACGAATTCCGCGCCAATCCGAATTGCGGGTGCTCATCGCCGAGGATGTTCTGAGCATAGACATATGGCTCACACTCGTAGACCTCGATGCGGTCGTTCATCGACACAGGGTTGATCTGCGCGTAGTAGCGATAGGCGCGCTCTCCGTTGCGGAGCATTGCCTCGGCCATGGCGGCCCAGGGATTGGGATGAAGGAAGATGCCTCCGTTCTCCTTGGCCCCCGGCGGATACGTCGTAATGCCTCCATACTTGGGATCATACCCGTTGAACCCGGGTGCGCTGAGCTTCAGCCCATACTCGGTGTTCAGCCTGCGGTAGGCCGCGTCCATCGCCATTCGCGCACGGGCTGCGGAAGCGAAACCCGACAGGACCGCCCAGCTCTGCGCGTTCAGGTAGATCTGCCCCTTGTCGTCCTTCGACGATCCGACCGGCCTTCCTTCCGCGTCGAAGTACCGGACGTACCATTCCCCATCCCAGGCCGCGCGTTCCACCCGCAGCCGCATTTCATCATGGGCGAGGCGCTGCTCCTGCTCGGCTTCCTGGTCACCCAGGTGCTCGAAAACCGCGGCTATCTCCAGCAAGGCCCTGCCATACAGGTGGGCAGTGAACAGCGATTCGGCTCCGGCAGACAGGTTGACCGTGTCATTCCAGTCGGCAAATCCCAGGAGGGGCAGCCCATGCTGTCCAACGTCACGGCGCGTGAACTCAAGGCCGCGCAGCAGATGCTCCAGGACGGAGCCGGATTCGAGGGGTTCGCCTGTTGCGCCCTTCTCATAGAAGGGAACGCTCTCGTCCAGGAAGCCGAGTTCGCCGGTCTCCTTCAGGTAGGCGGCAACGGCCAGCACGCCCCACAGGTGATCATCGCTGTAGTAATGCGGGCGGTCGGCCATCTCCAGTGAATCGCCGCAGCTGCCTTCCATGGTCAGTGGATTGAACTGATGCATGGCCGAGCCGTCCCGCTTCTGGAAGGAGAGCAGCATGCGGACCAAGTCCCTGCCCTCTTGCGGGACCGCCGGCAGCACGGCGATCACGTCCTGCATCGAGTCCCGATAGCCGATGCCGCGGGCGCCCAGACCTGGCTGATAGCTGGACAGGTAGCGCGACCATGTCTTGGTGACGTAGCATTGGTAAGGGTTATGCACGTTCAGCATCGCGTCCGCACTCTGGTCCGGCGTGCTCACCTGTAAGCTAGCGAGGTAGTCGTCCCAGAAGGCGGCCACCGCCTCCAGGGCCGACTCCACAGTCGCGGGGTCCCTGTACCTGTCTATCCCGGGCCGCGCTTCAGCGATGCTCGACGCTTGGCCTAATTGAACGATCAGTCGGCGAGTCATGCCCGATGGCAGCTTGCCCAGGCGATGCAGCAGCACAGCGACGTTATCCCCGCGCTGCGCCTGAGAATTCCCCAGCTCGGCCTGCAGCAGGGCCAGCGGCGCTCTGAACGCGCCGTATTCGTTGTCGCCGAGGAACTGCTTGCGGTCGGTGTCGAACGACGAGGCGGGGAGATTGGATGTCAGGAAGTTGACCCTGGTCTCACGTGTCATGAAGGGGTACTGCAGCAGAACCGTGAAATCGCCGTCGCTGAATGCCCGGCTTTGCATCGTCTGAGGCAGCCAATCGGCGTTGGTGAACTGCAGCAGGGCGTCGGGGTGCGAGTACTCGACCACTGGGATGGCATCCACCTCAACGACGCCGTCGGAGATGTTCGTGATGCGAATGTCGCGTACCTCGCGCTGCTCACCCATCGGGACGAAGATCAGCGCGTCCGTACGCAGGCCCAGGGATTCCGACACGATCCTGGTATAGCCAAGTCCTATGTGGCATTCGAAGCGATCCAACGGATCCAGGCAGGGGACGAAGAACGGTGAGGTCACCCGGAGTCCGGCGTCGGTCTTCAGGCGCAAGTACAGCGTCTCACCTTTGAAGTCCGAGGCCGGCAGCTGCTGTATGTACTTGGTGATCCGGTTGAAGGTCGGGTCATCCTTGCAGATCAGCGCTCCGCCGGTGTGGTCAACGAAGCCGCCGAAAGCCCGCGTGCCGATGTAGTTGATCCACTTCACCGGCGTCCGCGGATTGGTGATGACGTACTCCCGATGTAGCCCGTCGAAACGCCCGAACTGCATGGCCCAACCTCGCTCAGCAGCGGCCGCGACCAGCGTTGCTCCAGGAGGCTCGATCTCCCTGAACGGAAGGACGCACGCAAGCACGGCCCGGACGAGGCAGATAGCCGGCTCACCCCAGACGAACGGTCACGCGCACCTGTCGGACCCCGGTCCCCGGCAAGGGCACGACCGTTCCGCCGACTGGCTTTCCATCCACCTCTAGTTCGACTGCGTCGCCTTTGCCTCGACGCGCGACATGGATGTCATAGCGCACGCCGCGGAACTCGCGGACGGCATCGAAGCCGCTCCAACTCGGCGGGAGGACGGGCTCGAGTCGCAGCCCGTCGAACGTAGGGTGAATGCCCAGGATCCACTGCGTGATGGCGACGTAGCACCAGGCTGCGGTCCCCGTCAGCCAGGAATTCTTGGCCTCACCGTGGAGCGGCGTATCCCGTCCGGCGATCATCTGCGCGTACACGTATGGCTCGCACTTGTGCAGCTCGCTGATTTGTTCACGAATGGAGGGATTGATGCGGCAGTAGTAGTCAAAGGCGCGCTCGCCTCGCCCGGCGCGAGCCTCGGCGATCATCACCCATGGATTGTTGTGGCAGAAGATGCTGGCGTTCTCTTTGAAACCCGGGGGGTAGGATGAGATCTCACCCAGATGGAGTTGATAGGTCTGGTAGGCCGGCTGTTGCATCAGAATCCCATGTGGGGTCGCCAACCGCTCCGCGACCGAATCCAGCGCCTTGAGAGCCCGACCGTCCCCCAGCCCCAGGCCGGCCATTACGCAGACGCCCTGCGGCTCGATGAAGATCTGCCCTTCCTGGCATTCCTTCGATCCGACCGGCCGACCGAAGTCGTCATAGGCTCGGCGGAACCATGCTCCGTCCCACCCCGCCTCCCAGACGGCGGCCTCCATCTCGTCTGCTGCCCGGTCGAGCGCTTCCGCCTCGGCGTGGCGCCGACGCTTCCTGGCCATGGCTGCCATCTCACCGGCCGCCAGGATGAACAGGCCGGCGATAAACACACTCTCGGCAGTCCGACCGTCCTTGTTGGTTGTGGTCTGGAAGGACTGTCCGGGCGCTTCCGAGAAGCAATTGAGGTTGAGGCAATCGTTCCAATCGGCGCGCCCGATCAGAGGCAGCCGATGTGGACCTCTACGATCCAGGGTGAAACGTATTGATCGCTGCAAGTGGCTGTAGAGCGGTTCCTCGGTCCCGGGCGCGTTGTCATAGACCACGGGCTCTTCCAGGATCGTCCAATCCCCCGTCTCCTTGACGTAGGCGGCCACCGACAACACCAGCCACAACGGATCGTCATTGAAGCCGCTGCCGATATCGTTGTTCCCGCGCTTGGTCAGGGGTTGGTACTGGTGATAGGCCGCGCCGCTCGGCAGCTGGGTCGCCGCTATGTCAAGCAGACGGGCGCGCGCTCTCTCGGGCACCAGGTGCACAAAGCCGAGCAGGTCCTGATTGGAATCCCGGAAGCCGATCCCTCGGCCGACGCCCGACTCGAAGTAAGATGCTGAACGCGAGAGATTGAAGGTCGCCATCACCTGGTACGCGTTCCAGGTATTCACCATCCGGTCGACATGCGGATCCGGTGTGCGCACCTGAAGTCTGTCCAGGAGCCCGCTCCAGTACTCGCGCAGCTGCTGGAATGCAGCTTCGATCGCGCCGGGGTCACGAAAGCGGTCGATAACGGGCCGTACCTTGCGCCTGTTGAGAGTCTGTGACCCGGGAGGGTCGAACTTCTCGTTCGCCAGGTTCTCGTGATAGCCGAGCATGAAGGTCACGGACCTGGATTCCCCGGGTTCCAACGGCACCTTGACCTGCAACGCGCCCACCGGCTGCCAGCCGACCGAGATGGAATTCGACATCCGTCCGCATTCAACCGCTCTCGGCGCCTCCCAGCCACGGTACGGCCCCAGGAACGCCTCCCGCTGGGTGTCAAAACCGGCGGGCATCTCGGAGCAGCTGAAGAAGGCGAAATGATTGCGGCGCTCGCGGTACTCCGATTTGTGATAGATCGTCCTCTCGTCGACCTCGACCTCGCCAATCGACAGGTTGCGCTGGAGATTGGTCGCGTCGTCCCAGGAATCCCACAGGCAGAACTCCACGGCCGCAAAGACCGAGAGGTCGACGGCATGCCTGCGTTCGTTGGTGATGCGTTGCTGCCAGATTTCCAGGTTCTCCCCCAACGGCACAAAGTAACGGATCTCGGACGCCACCCCCGCCAGCTTGCTGCGGATGATCGTATAGCCCAGTCCGTGACGGCACTCGTACTCATCGAGCGCAATCCGGGCCGGCTGCCAGGTCGGGGACCAGAAGCGCGGCTGCGTTGACCCCGCGTCGGCGCCGTCGTCGCGGATGTAAAGACACCTGCCGCCCGTATCGGTCGGGGCGTTGTTGTAGCGGAAGCGGGTCAGCCGGCGCAGGCGGGCATCCTTGTAGAACGAGTAGCCCCCGGCCGCGTTGGAGATCAACGCAAAGTAGTCCTGACACCCCAGGTAGTTGATCCACGGCAAGGGGGTATCGGGCCGTTCGATTACGTATTCGCGATGGAGGTCGTCGAAATGACCGAAGCGCATGGTGCCTCTACAAGATGCCTCACCCTCGTCACCGCCCGGCGTCGATTAGTACGGCCGAGTCCGTCGACCGCCGCGGCCAGGATCGGCCTCATCCGCTCTTCCTGCCGCCCCTGGCGTGCGGTCTCAGCCCGAGGTGGCCACGAAGTGACCCGGTTCCGCCTGGGTGAGCGTGTGCCGTTCGTCGGCCAGGGCTTCTTCGGCGGTACTCCCGGCCAGCTCGGACGGCCTGCCGATCTCCCCCGCCCCGTAGTCAGTGTCTTCCCAGCGCTTGTCGAGGCGCGGCACGGAAGCCATCAGCATCCTGGTGTAGGGGTGGAGCGGGTTCCTGAACACGCGCTCCGTCAAACCCATCTCGACCACCCTGCCCCTCTGCAGGATCACCGCCCGCTCACTGATGTAGTAGGCCAGCGAAAGATCGTGGGTGATGAATAAGAGGGACAGGCCGCCGGACTTCAGATCGGCCAGGACGTTGAGCACGTCGATGCGCGTCGAAGCATCGAGCATGCTGATGATCTCATCTGCCACCAGCAGGTCGATCTCCAGCAGGCAAGCGCGCGCGATCAGGAAACGCTGCAGCTGCCCGCCGCTGAGCTGGTGCGGGAACTTATGGAGCACATGCTCGGGATTCAGGCCGACGCACCGCAGGGACTCATGGACCTTCTCCTCCCATTCCTTCTCGCTCGCTTCGGGGTAGAACTCCTGCCTGAGAACCTCGAACATGCGGTCGGCCTTGAAGATCGGGTTGAATGAGCTGAATGGATCCTGGAAGACGCCCTGCACCTTGCGGTAGTACTCCTTTAGACCGCTTCCTCGCAAAGTGGCGATGGAGACCCCGTCGATGGAGATGGTTCCGGAGCCGACCGAAAGCAGGCGCAGGATCATCTTGCCGATGGTCGTCTTGCCGCTGCCGCTCTCGCCGATCAGCGACACCGCCTCCCCGTCCCGGACGTCGAAGCTGACGTCTCGCACCGCGCGGAGCTGCTTGCCGCCGAAGGTCCCGACGTTGTAGACCTTCGACACCCCGTCCAGGCTAAGCATGCGTCTCCGACTCCTTCCAGCACGCCACCCAGTGACCATCGGTCACTTCCACGAATGGCGGAACTTCAGAGCACTTGCTGAAGGCCACCGGGCAGCGATCCCGGAAGCGGCATCCCGCCGGAGGATCGAGCAGCAGCGGGGTCGTGCCGGGTATGCCCGACAACTTGTGTTCCGCGTGTCGCACGCCGATCGTCGGGAGTGAGGAGATCAGCAGTTTTGTGTAAGGATGGCGCGGCGCGCGGATGATTGTCTGGGTGGAGGCCTTTTCGGAGAGCTGCCCGGCGTACATGATCAGAATACTGTCGGCCAACTGATAGAGAATGGAAACGTCGTGCGTGATGACGATCATGCTCTTGACCAGGGCCCGATCCCGGAACTCGACCAGCATCTCAGCCACGGCCTTCTGTGTGGCAACATCGAGCGCCGACGTGATCTCGTCGGCGATCAGCAAAGAGGGATTGAGCAGAGTCGAGACCACCATGACCATTCTTTGCTTCATCCCACCGGACAGTTCGATCGGATAGCGTTTGAGAATATCGTAGGGCAACCGGACGAGGTCGAGCCGCCGGTAGAGTTCCTGCAGCGATGTATCCGCCTCGACATGCCTCGATCGTAGCAGGTCGCGGATGATCGTGCCGATCTTCCGGGTCGGGTTGAGCGCGTTCATGGCGTACTGGGGGATGACCGACAGCTTCTTCATCCGGAAATCGTTCATCCTGCTCATGTCGGCGATGGGCAGCTCCTGCCCGTCCAGCGTCACGCGCCCCTCGACGTAGCGCAGCGGCGGGGACAGGCGTGTCAGGCTGTGAGCCAGCGTGGTCTTCCCGCAGCCGGATTCGCCGGCCAATCCCATGATCTCGCCATCGTCCAGTGTGAACGTCGCACCATCCAGCGCCTTGACGTCGCCTCTCAGGGTCTGATAGTAGACTCGCAGATTCTCCACCGTCAGACTCATCGTCTCACATCTCCCTGAGTTTGGGGTTGAAGACCTCGTCCAGGCCGACGTTGGTGACGTACAGCGCACCCACGATCAGGGTGATGGCCAGTCCGGGCGGGACAAACCACCACCAGAACCCCAGCAGCAGAGCGCCCCATAGTACGGCGTTGTTCATCATCAGGCCTAGCGAGATCCCGGTTGTCGGCCCCAATCCGATGAAATCCAATGTGGCGGCGTTGAGGGTGGCCCCTCCAAACTGCAGGATCGAAGCCAGCAGCAGGTAGGACATCATATTGGGGGCGATCTCGCAGAAGACGATCTTCCACGGCTTCATTCCGCTCAGCCGGGCGAGATCGACGAACTCCCTCGAGCGCAGCGAGAAGGTCTGGGCGCGGATGGCTCTGGCCACCCAGGGCCAGGAGGTGAGCCCGATGAAGATGCTTTCGGTGATGATCCCCCTGACCTCGAGGTAGGCCGTGATAATCAGGAGCACCGCCATGGTCGGGATGACGAGGACGATGTTGGTGAGCATGTTGAGCACTTCGTCCACCAGGCCACCCCGGTAACCGGCGGTGAAGCCGATCAACACCCCCAGAAAGGTTCCCAGGCCCCCGCCTATCGCCCCCACAACGAAGGTGGCCCGCAGACCGTGGACGAATTGTGCAAACACGTCCTGTCCGAAAGTCGTCGTCCCGAACCAGTACTCGCCCGAAGGCGGCTCCGCACCCAGGGGATTCGCATACGCAAACGGGGTGTTGCGCGCCAGCGACGGCCCGACGAGCGCGATAGCAAGGAAGACGAGAACGACCGTCAGCCCCACGCGCAGCTTGTAGTTCCTCAGGGCAAAGAACAGGAACTCACTTCCCTTCTTCGTCTTCATCATCCCGTCTCACCTGTCATTCCCCTGCGCGTCCTTGGATCAACGAGAACGTAGGCGATATCGATGACGAAGTTGGCCAGCAACACGCCGATGATGATGAAGAGGAAGCATCCCATGACTAGGAAGTAGTCCTGGTTCTGGATGCCGGCCAACAATAGGCTGCCGATGCCGGGGTATGAGAAGACGACTTCCGTCACGAGGGCACCCGCCACAACGACACCCAGCTGCAGAGCCAACCCGCTGAGCTGGGGCAACAGTGCGTTGCGGAAGGCGTAGTCCCTGATCAGGCGCCGTGGCGCACCCAGCGCCTCAAGGTAGTGGGAATAGTCCGCTTCCAGCTCGTAGATGATCATGTTGCGCATGCCGATGGCCCAGCCTCCGAACTGCACCAGAAACAAGGAGGCAAAGGGCAGGAACCAGTGCTTCAGCACATCGCCAACAAAGAGCCAGGATGGATGGGGCGTCATGCTGTAGCTGTAGGCACCGGCGATGGGAAGAACGCCCAGAATGATTCCAAACACCCAGGCCAGGAGAATACCAAGCCACATATAGGGCGTGGCCGTGAGGATGTACCCGAGCGGGAGGAGGGTGTTGTCGAGCCACTTCGTCCGCGCGGCGAAGGCGCCGAAGCGGTTGCCGGCTAGCCAGCTCAGCAGGATCGCCGGAATCAGGAGGGCCAGATCATAGGGCACGGCGCGCAGGAGGACCTTGACGACCGGCGTTGGAAACAAGTAGGTGCTGATCCCCAGGTCGCCGTGCAAGAGGGCGTTCCAGAAATTGACGTATTGCTGCCAGATGGGCAGGTCCAGCCGGAAGGCGTGCGTGTAGTAGGTGTACAGGATCCGGGCGGCATCCGCGTTCAGAGCCGCCCGCGACAGCATGTTGGCGATGGGGTCGCCTGGCATGAAGCGCGGGATCATCCAATCGATGGTCACGGCCAGGAAGAATGTCAGGCCGTAGACGAGCAGCTTTCTCCCGAAATACCGCCGCACGTCGCCTCCGTGTTCAAGCCCTGCTCTGAGTAATGAAGCTGCCCCTCCTCCTGACGCTAGAAGGAGGGGCAGCCATCCGGGCTAACTCACCTCACCTATTCTGCCGGTACCGGTTCAAGGTTGATGAGCGTCTGCAACCCACCCAATTGCCAGTATCCAGACCACGTCGTCGGGAGAGTCGGAGAGGCTGAGTCTTCCGTCGGCCAGTTCGTCCAGACCGCGTTGCTGAACTGCGCCCACAGGCCGTTGTACCAGAGCGGGATCATGGGCACCTCGGTCAGCATGAGCTCCTGGATCGCTGAACAGGCAGCCTGCATGCCGGCCACGTCCGACATGGGCACGCGGGCAAGCCCGTCCACCAGATCGAACATCTCCTGGTTCTCCCACCGGCCGAAGTTGCCGCTCTGCATCTGCTCCTGGATCGGATGCCTGAACAGCAGATTGTACAGCGTCCAGGGGGTGTTGCTCATGGAGGCCCAGTTGTTCAGCGTCATGTCAAACGTGCCGGTCTGCAGCGCGGTGTTCCAGGCGCCATAGTCCGGCGTGGCGGCCACGATGTTGAGCCCCGCCTCCTGGGCGCTGTTGGCGATGACGTTGATCGCCTCCATCCAGTCGGTCCAGCCGAATGGGCAGGTCACTTCCAGCGCGATCTCGGAGCCGTCGGGCGCTTCCACGAAGCCGTCGTTGTTGACGTCGACATATCCTGCCTCGGCCAGGATGGAGCGGGCCTCGTCAGGGTCGTAGCTGTAGCCCAGCCGGTCCACAACGTCCTGGTCCATGAAGTTCGACAGGGACGGCAGCAGGCCTGTCGGGCTGGCTGCCCTGACCAGGTTGGCATAGGCGACGTTGACGATATCATCCGTGTTGATGGAGAAGGCCAAGGCTCGTCTGAAGGCCGGGTCGTCCAGCGGCGGCGTCGTCGTATTCAGGAACAGGACCGCCGTGTTGGCGGAAAGCATGTACGGGGCATCCGCGAAGTAGGTCTGGACATAGCCCCGGCTTGACATGTCTGCGACGCCCGGGAGGTAGTTGTTGCTCAGGTCGAGCTCGCCCTTGAGCACCATGCCCAGGGCGACGTTGTTGCTGGAGGTGCGGATATCGACGATCCTTGTCGGAGCCGGCGCGCCGAACACGTCGGTGCCCCACCAGCTTTCGTTCCTCACCCAGACGTTGCGATCTTCGCTGTGCGATTCGTACAGGTAGGCGCCCGAGCCGATCGGAGCCTCGTTGGCGCCGATGGTGATCTCCTCCTCCGACATTCCGGCCCAGAGATGCTCGGGAACAATCGGGATGTTGTAGAGGTTGTTCTCGAACTCCTGGTAAAGGGGATCCGTGAACTCGAAGATCACGCCCAGGTCCCCGTCCGCCGTGATGCTCGTCAGGTAGTTCCACATCGGGCTGAACCAGAGTGCAGCGTACTGGTTGCCCAGCTCGAATGTGAAGATGACATCGGCGGCCGTCAGGGGCTCTCCGTCGGACCAGGTGAGGCCCTCTCTGAGCGTCACCGCATAGGTGTCGGCATCGGTCCATTCGCCGCTCTCCGCCAGCCAGGGGGTCATCAATCCGGTCATCGGGTCGAACGCGAACAGGAACTCATAGACGTAGCCGATGGTGCCGGTCGTGTTCGCCAGGCTCCCGGGCTGGAAGGGGTTCCAGGTCGATGGCGGGCCCCAGGCCGCGCCCGAGACGTAGAGCGTCTCGGACCGTTCGAAGACGACTTCTGTGGGTGTCACCGGCGCCGGCTCCGAAGGTTCGACAGGCGCCGGCTCCACCGGCTCAACGGGTGTCTCGGTCGCCTGCCCGCACGCGGCCAGCAGCAGGCTCAGCGCCACCAAGACTGTAAGGGCCAGATTCCAGCGTTTCATCTCCATGCTCCTTAGGCTTCGCTTAGGTCATCAAGACAAGCGTGGTTTGGTTCGCCGGCTCTCTTTCGCTGCTCACCTCCTGTCGGCGGTCTGAAATCCCGCGTTGGCTGCATGGGAGCGCTCCCATTGCAGGCGAAAAAAAGAGCCCCCCGAGTTCACTTCGGTTGCTCCGGTCTTCGCTGCGCGCCGCATGAGCCGCGGACGATCAGCTCGGTGGTCGTGATGATCCGCCGCGGCGGCGCAGTCCCATTCTCGATGACATCGAGCAGCACCTCGACGGCTGACATACCGAATCGAGCCACCTGCTGGCGGACGGTCGTCAGAGGAGGATCCGAGCGAGCCGCCTGGGGCAGATCGTCGAATCCCACCAGGGCGATGTCCTCCGGAATCCGCAACCCGACTTCGCGAATCGCGCGCATCGCCCCGAAGGCCATGACGTCCGCCGCGGCGAAAACCGCGTCCGGCCTGGCCGAGAGCAGCCGCTTCATGGCGAAGTAGCCGCTCGCCTCGCTGAAATCCCCTTCGACCATCAGCGCGCCATCGACCGAGTGGCCGCGCTCGGCTAGAGCCCGCAGATAGCCCTCGCGCCGGTCGATGCCCGTCGTGCTGTTAGAAGGACCGGTGATCGTGGCGATGCGTTCGTACCCCTGGCGCACCAGGTGGCCGACCGCATTGCGGGCCGCGTCGAGGTTGTCGACATCGATGTAGCTGACCTTGTCGGCGTGGAAGGGCCGGCCGATGATGACCAGCGGCATTTCGGAGCGGATCAGGCGCTCGATCAACAGGTCATCCGCCTGCCCGGTCTGGAGTAGGATGCCATCCAGATAGCCGCGGCGCGACAGGCGCGGAAAGGCCTTGTCTTCGTCCTCGTTCGAACCCACCAGAAAGAGCCCCAAGGTGTAGTCGGATTGGTTACAGGCCTGGGCAATGCCCTGGGTCAGGTGAGGGAAGTACGGGTCGGTGAAGAAGTTGCTGACGGATCGCGACAGGACCAGACCGATCGTCCGGGAGCGCTGCGAGGCCAGCGTTCGGGCCGCGGCGTTGGGGTGATAGCCGGTCTCTTGGACGACCTTCAGGACACGCTGGCGGATCTCAGCGCGTACGTTGGGATGTCCGTTCACGACCCGGGATACGGTTGAACGAGAGACCCCCGATTGCCTGGCGATGTCTTCGAGTGTCAGCCCCGCCACCTAGGCACTCCAAAGTACGGGGAGGGGAGCGCTCTCAGGATCAGCATGTCAGATCCGGGTACCTGCGCACCGATTCTGACGTATAATCCTAGATGTACGATAGGTGTGGGAGCGCTCTCAAGGACTACAAGCAGTATAGGGGCATTTCCTCGCCATGTCAACACCCTTGGCAGCCCGATCACAAGGGCCAGGTGTGCCCCCGCCATCTCCCGCCCACCGACGGCCTGGCGCCCGAATTGGGCCCAGACCGGCGGCCCGGCGAGCTTCCCCACCCCTGGTCATGTTCCCCCGGATTGCCCTCGCCGACCCACACCCCATCAGGAGGCTTCAGCCCTATGGCCCTGCCCAACATCCCCTGGGAAGACCGGCCTGCCGGCCAGTCCGACGTGGTCTGGCGCTACAGCCGCAACCCGATCATCCCGCGCGATAAGATCCCTTCATCCAACAGCATCTTCAACAGCGCGGTGGTCCCCTTCCGTGATGGCTTCGCAGGCGTCTTTCGCTGCGACAATCGCAAGCGGGAAATGAACTTGCACGCGGGTTTCAGCCGGGACGGATTGGAGTGGACTCTCGAGAACGACCCGATTGCGTGGATCAGCCAGGAGGCGGAGGTCGGCCGCTATGAGTTCCGCTACGATCCGCGGGTCGTCTGGCTCGAAGATCGCTTCTACGTGACTTGGTGCAACGGGTACCACGGCCCCACGATCGGGGTCGGCTTCACCTACGACTTCACCCGGTTTGAGTTCCTTGAGAATGCCCTTCTGCCTTTCAACCGCAATGGCGTGCTCTTCCCTCGCCGGATCGGCGGGCGATACATGATGCTCAGCCGTCCGAGCGACAACGGTCATACTCCTTTCGGCGATATCTTCATCAGTCAGAGCCCGGACCTGGTTCACTGGGGAAGACACCGCTTTGTGATGGGTGTGAAAGGCGGTTGGCAGAGCACCAAGATCGGGGCTGGTCCGATCCCGATCGAGACTCCCGAAGGATGGCTCCTGATCTATCACGGGGTCTTGACGTCGTGCAACGGATTCGTCTACAGCTTCGGGGCCGCACTGCTCGACCTCGATCAGCCCTGGAATGTGCTCTATCGAGGCGGGCCATACCTGCTTTCGCCGCAGACGCTCTACGAGTGTGTCGGGGACGTCCCCAACGTCGCCTTTCCTTGCGCCGCGCTGCACGATGGCGCGACCGGCCGCATCGCCATCTACTATGGCGGCGCGGACACGGTCACAGCCCTGGCGTTCGCCAAGCTAGATGAAGTACTGGCGTTCGTGAAGGCCACCTCAGAGGTCTAGCGACAGGCCGGCCTGGCCCCAGCTGGAGCTCGGCCTATCTCGTCGGGCGTTGTGCGGCGAGTCGACGATTCCGCGCGCCAGACGCTCCTTCCCCGCCGACGCGCGCACGGCGCGCCATGGACGCCGTCCAGGCACGCCTCAACACTGCGCACGGGATCAAGCTCAGCACCCCGGGATACGATGGCTACGACCCGGACGTGGGCGGGATCACCACCTACCCGCCCGGCGCGAAGGAGAACGGCGGGGTCTTCCTGCACACCAATCCGTGGGCGGTCATCGCCGAGACCATGCTCGGGGACGGCGATCGCGCCTACGCTTACATCTCCCGCATCAATCCGGCCGCGGCCAACGAACGAGCCGACGAATACGAGTGCGAACCCTACGTCTACCCGCAGAACATCCTGGCCGACGAGCACCCGCAGGCCGGGCTGGCGCGCAACTCCTGGCTGACCGGCACGGCCGCCTCGGCGCTCCAAGCAGCCGTACAACATCTCCTCGGTCTGCGCCCGACGCACACCGGCCTGCGCATCGATCCCTGCCTTCCCACGACGTGGGACGGCTACCGCGCCCGGCGACGTTTCCGAGGCGCCTGGTATGATGTGCTGGTGAAGAATCCGCAGCACGTCTGCCGCGGGATCCGGTCGATCTTTCTCAACGAGCAGCCGATCAGTTCGGCATGTCTGCCGATCCCGCAAGCCGGCGAGCGCTATCGAGTCGAGGTTGAGCTCGGCAGCCCTGACTGATATCGGAAGTGGAGTCCGCCGAAGATGACGATAGGGACGAAGGGCGATTTCCACGGCCTCCCGACCGGCCGGCTGAGCAACGGCGCGTTGGAGGTCGAGTACCTGCGGGAGGCCGGTCCGCGGCTCGTGCGCCTGTCGCTGGCGGGCAGTGACGAGAACCTCCTGGCCGAGACCCCCTCGCTGAGTTGGGAGACGCCGCATGGGCGCTACTGGCTGCGCGGCGGGCACCGCCTGTGGGCCGCGCCGGAGACACGCGCACACACCAGCATTCCGGACGATGCCGGACTGGAGGTCGAGGAGCTGCCCGACGGCGTGCGGCTGATCCAGCCCCCTGAACGCGCGACCGGTCTGCGCAAGACGGTCGAGATCCATCTGGCCCCCGGCCAGGCCGCATTGGGACTGATCCACAGCCTGACCAACACCGGCTCGGCGCCGATCGTGCTCGCCCCGTGGGCGATCACGATGCTCCGACCGGGAGGCGTGGCCATCCTGCCGCAGCCGGTCGAACCGGTGGACCCCGACGGCCTGCAGCCCAACCGCTCACTGGTGCTCTGGCCGCGCTCGCGCTGGGACGACCCCCGCCTGCGACTCGGCAAGCGCTTCTGGTTCATCGAGAACCGGCCCTTCGGCGCGCCGGGCAAGTTCGGGACCTTCGACCGCATGGGCTGGCTCGGCTACCTGTGGGGGACCACGCTGTTCATCAAGCGCTTTGAGCCTCAGCCGGGTGCCGAGCACCCGGATCTGGGCTGCAACGCAGAAGTCTACGTCTGTGATGAGTATTTCGAGCTGGAGAGCCTGGGGCCGCTGTGTTGCCTCGATCCGGGCGCGACGGTCGTCCACACTGAAGACTGGGAGGTGTATCGCACGCAGATCGGCGGCCCCCTCCCGGCAGCCTACCGCCAGGCTCTGGAGGCATTGAAGGCCGAGCCGCGGCCGGGCGCCTAAGCGCGGCCGCCCGCCGCGCACATCAGCAGGCTTCCCCGAAGTTGGCCTCGATCAGCGCCTTCAGCTCGTCCAGCGCCTGCTGCGCGTCGTCCCCTTCCGCCACGATCTGGATCTCGTGATCCTGCATCACGCCCAGGGTCAGAACCCCGAGGATGCTCTTGGCGTCAACCGGATCGCCGCCGGCCGTCAGGTTGCGAGCCTGGATGCTGGATGCGTGACGCATGGCGGCCTGGACGAACAGTGCGGCCGGGCGTGCGTGCAGGCCGACCGGATGCCGGACGATGATGTTGAGTTCCGATTTCACTTGCCACTCCTCAGACAGGCTGTCGTTGGCTATCCGCCACGCGGAAGCCCTGACGCCAGCGCCAGCCGGCCCCCCTCCATCCACGGGTTAATGCAGCCGCTCCCGATGGTCGACGATGCTACCCGAGATCACGGCCTCTACGGCCTCGTCAATCATCTCGATGTCGGTCACAACCGGCCGCAGGCCGGCCGCCTGCATGCCCTCATAGGCGCCGGTCCCCATCCCGCGCGTCAGCACGACGGAGCAGTCGGCGATCACCTGCGCCATGCCGGCATGCCGGCTCTGTGCTGCGGGGTCGAAGCCGTGGCGCGGGTCGCCGTGGTCATGCTCGCCGGAATGCTGGCCCTGGCCGAACTGCCCGTGCCCCGGCTTGTCGCGCCGCTCCTTTCTGGTCACCCGCCCATCCTCGACGGTGACCACAACGTAGAAGGGCGCCCGCCCGAAGTGCTGGCTGATGGTGACCCCGTCCTCACTGACTGCCGCGATCTTCATGGACTGCCTCCTCGTCTCTTCGCTCGCGTGACATACTACTCTACCGCCGCGGTATTCCTATGTGACCATCGCCTCAAGAGCATGGAGCTGGCTATCCATCCCGGGCTGGGCGTGAAGCGGAGGACAGGCCTGCGGGCGCAGCCTCCCCTCCAACAGCGCGAACGCGAAGGCCATGCAGGTAGCCTCCCCGCACTCCCGGCAGTTGGTGCGCGGCAGGAGCGTCCACACATCGAGCGGGCGCGGCGCTCGCCGGGAGGCAGTCACGGCCACAAGTTCCTCCCGCTTCTCCCAGGTGGCATTGATCGCCTGGCTCAACGCGCCCAGCAGCTCGATCCCCTCGTCAACATCCGCCACCTGGGTGATGCTGACCCGGTCCGGCTGCAGCGTGATCAGACCCGGACGCCGGCGGAGCGTCAGCGAGGCCGTGTGGGGATTGTAGGCGATCACGTTCGGCAGCGTCGCCAGGTAGGGGAGAACCTCGGCCAGGCTGCGCGATGGCGACCCGACCACGATGATCTTGCCCGGCTCGGCCAGGCAGGGCAGAGTCCGCTCCAGTGCGATCGACTCGAGGAAGACCGTACTCATCGGCCGAGCGCCTGTTCCGGGAACAACCGGATGCCCGCCCCGGGCACCTCAAGCATCACCCTTCAGCCTCCCTCGAGGAGCTCTTGTGCCTTGCCCTTGAGGTGCCGGCGCAGGAACTCCAGCGCCGCAAGAGCGTCATCGTCCATCAGGATGCGGGTCAGCTCGATCAGGTCCGAATCCTCGAGGACCAGGGAGAGCGACTTTTTCGCTGCAAGCATGGGCTTGCCTCCCGGGCGGCGATCTTGAATCCGGCGGTTCGCCCCTCGGACCTTCGGCGGCCCGGCATTCTCACACAGCGCGCACACGTCGGTCTT
>Ga0105106_10000180_pt1 | contig 42225 bp, 42 predicted proteins | sample PPLLaktember2015_5_FD_79109 | JGI IMG/M metagenome (GOLD analysis project Ga0105106, IMG submission 79109) | Freshwater sediment microbial communities from Prairie Pothole Lake near Jamestown, North Dakota, USA - PPLs Lake P8 Core (1) Depth... | ecosystem: Environmental > Aquatic > Freshwater >... | reverse complement strand
GGCTGGATGCACGTGCCCACGTCGGGCACCGAACCGCTGGGCGCGCGCATCGTCGAGATGCCGGAGGACCTGGCGCGGACCGAGTTACGTGACGGTGCGTCTGGATTCGTGGCGTATGTGCCGGAGGGCAGCATCAAGGCGGGCGAGGCGCTGGTCGCGACGGGCGGCAACGGACGCACGGTGGCGTGCGGCGTGTGCCACGGCACGGACCTGAAAGGCCTGGGCCCGGTGCCGCCGCTGGCGGGGCGCTCACCCAGCTACACGGTGCGCCAACTCTGGGACCTGAAGCACGGCGCGCGCAACGGCCCGTGGTCGGCGCTGATGAAGGGGGCTGTCGAGAGGCTCACGCTCGAGGAGATGATTGCCATCGCCGCCTACACCGCCTCGCGTGAGCCCTGAGGGTGGCCATTGAGCGATTGGCGATTGCAGATTGAGCGATTCATTGAGGATTGAGTGATTGAGTGATTGGGCGATTCATTGAGGGCTGGGCGATTGGGCGATTGGTGATTAATGATTGGTGATTGGGCGATTGGTGATTCGATTGAGGGATTGGCTGATGGCTGATTGACCCACCGCCCGAGTTCGAGCTCCGGGCAGTGTCCAGCCTCGGTTGAATCGCTCAGTCGCTCAATCGCTCAATCCTCAATCAATCACTCAATCGCTCAATTCCCCCAATCGCCAATCAATCGTCAATCTGCAATCGTCAATCGCTCAATCGGTCAGCCCGCCCGCGTTAGCGGACGACCAGCGGCTTGGTGGTGGTGGGGGAACCGCACTTCTCGAACCAGTCGATGCCCTCGCTGACGAGGTCGAACTTCAAGGCATAACGGCCTGGCCGCTCGGGGGCAGGCACCTCGATCTCGACCTCCGCCGTGCCGCCGGGCAGGATGTCGCCCGGGAGCCACGCGCGCGCGTGGTCGCGGTTGATCATGGTGCCGTCCTCGCCCACGAGTTGCGCGCCCAGGCGCACCAGCCGGCGCCCGTAGCTGGCCTGCGCGCGGAACGGGCGCGCGGAGAGGTTCTTCACGCGCGTCTTCACCTTCACGGGCTGCGCCGCCCTCCCGCGGAGCGGGAAGCCCGGGATGAGCGTGCGGACGTCGATCTGCGCGCGGGGCGTGGTGCCCGGGATGGCGTTCCCCAGCCCGCTCATGTCCCACACCTCCTGCCGGATCCGCTGGTAGTCCGGAGTCCCCGGCGCGAAGCGGCGCGAGTACGAGTCCTGAGGATGGTCGGTGATCTCCCAGCACAGGCGGTCCACGCCCACCTCGGCGGCCATCTGCCGCGCGCGGTTCATCTCTTCGTCGGAATCGTTCCAGTTGAAGAGGATGTAGCGCCAGTTCAGGTGCGGCACATCACGTCCGGCCTGACGCTTCTCGTCGGCCATGGCCCGCAGGTTCGCGATCGCCTTGTCGAAGTTGCCCCGCTGGCGGTACTTCACGTAGGTGTCCTGCGACGCGCCGTCGATGGAGAATGTCACCTCATCGATGCCCGAGTGGACCAGGCGTCGCGCCTTCTCCTCGGTGAGCGCGAGGCCATTGGTGCTCGAGTAGAGGTAGATGTGCGGGAACTTCGCCTTGATGTACTCGCACATCTCGACGGCGCGCTTGTGCAGGAACGCCTCGCCGTAGTTGAAGAAGTCGATGCGCACCAGCGACGGCCCGGCCTCGTCCACCGCGCGGGTGAACACGTCCCAGTCGAGCATCCCGGCCTGCCTGGTGCGGGTGATGCCCGTCTCGGGCGCGCAGCACGACTGGAAGCACGAGATATTGCAGGCGGCCGTGCACTCGATGTACAGCCGGCTCGGCAGCGGGCCCACGTCCACGTCGCGCTGCGGCACCGCATCGTCCGGCCCGAGGGGGAGCTTCAGCGGGCAGTCCCCACAGAAGGACGATCCCCCGCTGTTCAGGTCCGCCCGAAGCTGCCGCGCCGTCGGGCCCTGCCAGATGTCGGCCAGCGACGACGTGCGGAAGTCGCCGAGTACCCGCTTCGCGTACGGATCCGCGCAGCCGCAGACGATGCGGCCGTCGCAGAGCATCACGGCGATGGAGTGCGGCCAGGAGCAGGTATAGCGGCTGGCGAGATAGTTCTGTGACATGTGGCCCGAGCGGCGGGGAGGCCGACTCCCGACTCCCGTCGCAATTCACTCCCGTCGCAATTCACTCCCGACGCAGTCCAGTCCCGACACGATCGACTACTTCTTCTGGAGCTTCCTCATGTAGCTCTCGAGCCGGTCGTTCTCGTACTTCACCTGGTTCAGGAACAGGCTCTCGGCCAGGTAGGCGCGCAGCTCATCGTCCGACATCTGCGACACCAGGTGGTTGATCTCGCGGTTCATGTCCTCGAAGCTGCGCTCGAGCTCGCGCTTGGCCGTAATCTCGTGAAACAGCGTCTCGAGGACGGCCAGCAGATCGCCGTCGAGCGGGATGTCGGCGCCGGTGGTGGTCTTGATGCTGCGCATGGCTAGGCCCCGAAACTCTGCACCGCGCTCGCTTCGTCCGGAAACATCTTCAGGAAGTTGTGCGCGCCGGTCATGGTGAGCATGGTCTCCACCCGCTTCTGCACGCCGGCCAGCCGCAGGACCCCCCCTGCGGCCGTGGTCTGGCGGTAGAGATCCATCAGGCAGCCGATGGTGGCCGAGTCGACGTAGGTGACCTTCGAGAGGTCGATGAGCACCTTGCGGTCCCCGGCGGCGAGCAGGCCCGAGACCGCGCCGGAGAAGTCCTGCAGCAGCGGGTACATCATGCGCGTCTCGCCGATGCGGACAATGGCCACGTCTTGAGATCGGTCGGTCGTGAGGTTCATCCTCGTACCCCTTCGAGTTCGTCGCGCAGCCGCTGGATCTGGCGCGCCAGTTCGGTGCGTCCCCGGTTGATGCGGGACTTCACCGTGCCCTCTGGCAGGTGCAGCTGGTCCGCGATTTCCTGGTAGGAGAGCTCCTGGATGTCGCGGAGCATCACGGCAGTGCGCAGCGTGGGCTGCAGCTCGGCCAGCGCGCGGCGCAGCAGCTCCACGCGGCCGCGCGTCTCGAGCTCGGCATAGGCGCTGGGCGTGGTGGCGGCCGGCATCAGCTGCCCGGCATCCACGTCCCGATCGATGGTCTCGCGCTCCTTGCGGACGCTGCGGTAGTGGTCGATGCACAGGTTGCGGGACACGCTCACCAGCCACGTCTGGAAGTTGGCGCGCCGATCGAAGGTGTGCAGCGACTTGAAGATCTTGAGGAAGATGTCCTGCGTCAGGTCCTCGGCCTCGTCGTGCTTGCCGGTGAACTTGTAGGCGATGTTGAAGACCTTGCGCCGATGCTGGCGGACGATCTCTTCCCATGCCTGCTGGTCGCCCGCGAGGCATCGCTGGATCAACGCGTCGATGGCGTCCGTGGTGACCGGTGAAGGATCTGGCATGGAGGCGGCCGCGCGGTGCCCCGGCAGGCGGGGCCAGAATATCACGAAACCCCCGCGGTCCCCGGCCGCCCTTCGCGCTATGATCGCTGGCTGATGAGCGCCCATCCCTCCGCGCCGGCCGGTCCGCTCTCGACCGTGGCCGGTGCCGACACACTGGAGCAAATCGCCGCCGCCGCGGGAACCCCCGCCTACGTCTACAGCGCCGACGCCATCCGCGCGGCCTATCGCCTGCTCGATGGCGCCTTCGGCGACGCGCCCCACGCCATCCACTACGCGATGAAGGCGAACTCGGCGCTGGCCATCGTCCGGCTGGCGCGGAGCCTCGGCAGCGCCGCCGACGCCAATTCGATGGGCGAGGTCGAAGTCGCCCTCAAATGCGGCTTCGCGCCCGCGGAGATCGTCTTCACCGGGGTCGGCAAGCGCCGCGACGAGCTCGAGCGCGCGGTCGCGCTGGACCTGCTGGCCATCAACGTGGAGTCCCCCGGTGAGCTCGACCGGCTGGCGCGCATCGCCGCCGACCGCGGCGCGGTGGCGCGCGTGGCCCTGCGCGTGAACCCCGACATCGACGCAAAGAGCCACCCGCACATCTCGACCGGTCTCAGGTCGAACAAGTTCGGCGTGCCCATCGACGTGGCCCCCGCTCTCTTCCACGACGTGGCCGCGCGGCCTTCGCTGAAGGCCGTCGGCATCCACGTCCACATCGGTTCACAGATCACCACGCTCGACCCGCTGGAACGCGCAGCGGAGGCGGTCGTGCAGCTGGCCCGCGAGCTCCGCGAGGCCGGCATCGGCATCGAGCACCTCGATTTCGGCGGTGGCCTCGGGATCGCCTACGAGGGTGGCCCTGCCCCGGATCCCGCCGACTACGTGCGCCGCATCGTCAAGGCGGCGCGCACCTCTGGCCTGAAGCTGGCCATCGAGCCGGGCCGCGTCCTCGTGGGCGCGGCGGGCCTGCTGCTCACCCGCGTGGTGGACGTCAAGCAGTTCCCAGGCGCGCGCCGCTTCGTCGTACTCGACGCCGGCATGACCGAGTTGATGCGCCCGGCGCTCTACAACGCGTTTCACCGCATCGAGCCGGTGCGCCCGCGCCCCGGCGCGGCCGTCGCGGTTGACGTGGTCGGGCCCATCTGCGAGAGCACCGACACCTTCGCGCGCGACCGCCTGATGCCGCCCGTGGACGTGGGAGATCTGGTCGTCATCCGCGACGCCGGCGCCTACAGCGCGGCGATGGGCTCGAACTACCTGCGGCGCCCGCTGCCGCCGGAAGTGATGGTGGATGGCGACGCGTGGCGCGTGACGCGCCGTCGGCAGACGCTGGACGACATGCTGGCCCTTGAGGAGTAGCCCCCGCTTCCTCACGCGTATTGCCGACTCCCGACTCCCGACTCCCGACATGCGTGGACACGTATTCGCCTTCGAAGGCCTCGACCAGAGCGGCAAGCAGACCCAGTCCGAACGCCTCGCCGAGGTGCTGCGCGGGGAAGGACGACGGGTCGAGTTCCTCTCGTTCCCGGAATATCCCACCGCCATCGGCACCGAGATCGGCAAGGCCCTGAGGGGCGAGCGCGACTACGCGGCCGACACGCTGCAGCTGCTCTACATTGCCAACCGCTACGAGTTCCGCCCGCGCATGCTCGACTGGCTGGCGGCCGGCGCCATCGTCATCTGCGACCGCTACCTCGCGTCGAGCGTGGCGTACGGTGAGGCCCAGGGACTCGACCCGGCCTGGCTGCTCGATGTGCAGCGCTACCTGCCGCAGCCGGCGCTCACCATCGTGCTCGACATCCCGCCGGAGGTGTCGTTGCAGCGCAAGCACGCCGCGCGCGACAAGTTCGAGCGCGATCTGCCGCTGCTGTCGCGGGTGCGCGCCAGCTACCAGCGCCAGGCCACCGCACCGGGATGGGTGCTCATCGACGGGCAGCAGGACAAGGACGCCGTGTTTACCTCCGTCATGACGGCCGCACGGTCACGGCTCGCGCGGCCGTAAGCGCGCGCACCTCCGTCGCTCCCGCCTCGGCCACCAGCACGCGCGCGCATGCGTCCAGCGTGGCGCCCGTCGTGGCCACGTCGTCCACCAGCACGATCGTGATCCCCGCCAGGCCTGCGCGGCCTCGCGGCACCCGTCGTGCCATTTCCCGAAGGTTCAACGCGAAGGCGCCACGCACGTTGCCGTGGCGCTGCGCGGCCGGCAGATCGGCCTGCGGCGGGGTGGGGCGGACGCGCACCAGCAGATCCGCGACCGGCGGTCCCAGCGTGGCGGCCAGGAGGCGTGCCTGGTTGAAGCCGCGCGACCACTCACGGCGCCTGTGCAGCGGCACGGGCACGGCGAGGTCGGCGTTCGCGAGCACGTCACCGCCAGCGGCCTGCATCAGGGCGCCCAGGCGTGGCGCGATGGACCGGCGGCCGCCGTATTTCAGCGCGTGCACGACGTCGCGAAGCGTCCCTTCGAACGGGCCGATGGCGGCCGCGCGTGCGATGGCCTGCGGCCGGCGGCGGCAGCGAGGGCAGAGCAGGGACACCAGGGTCGCCGCGCGCCACGAGGGCAACGGCTCGGCGCACCGTGTGCAGAGCGGAGGGCGGAAGGTTACCAGTGACGACCAGCAGGCGTCGCAGACGGCGCGGTCGAGCGGACGCGGCACCGGCACGCCGCAGGCGGCACAGGGCGGCTGGAACAGCACCGCCAGCGCGCGATTGGCGATCGCGCTGAGCGTCATGACGCGCCGTTGCCCTGGCGCGCCCTGGTCAGCCCGGGCGCCGCCGAGCCGCCGTTACGACGCGGGCGCGTCCTCTTCGATGGGGAGGTGTTTCGCCGTGGCCCAGAGGCGTTCGAGCCCGTAGAAGCTGCGTGCGGTGGGCGAGAACACGTGCACCACGAAGTCGAAGTAGTCGAGCAGCACCCATTCGGCGCGCTGGTATCCCTCGACGTTCGACGGCCGCACGTGCCCGACCTTGAGTGCCTGCTCCACCCCATCGGCAATCGCATGCACCTGCCGCGGGTTGGCGCCGGTAGCGATCACGAAGAAGTCCGTGAACGCATCGCTCTTCCGCAGGTCGAGCACCACCAGGTCCATGGCCTTCTTGCCCTGCGCGGCTTCGATGGCAATCTGAATTGCCTTCGGCAGTCGCGGGCGGCTGGCGGCGGTCTTCGTTGCGGTCTTGGTGGCGCGCGTGCGGCGAGGGCTAGGCTGGGTCATGCAAGACGGGCTCCAGGTGTCTGGTCACGGCCTCGGATGAGGTAAGCGGGGTCTCACGCATAGAGGCGATGCTCGGTGATGTACCGTGCGACGGCGTCGGGCACGAGCCCGGTCAGCGATTCACCAGCGGCGGCACGGCGCCGGACCTCGGTCGAGGAGACGTCGGGCGTGTCCGCGTTCACGAGGAAGATCGAAGGGAAAGGCGCCGCGCGGCACGTGGCAGGGGACGCCAGGTCGCACGCCACCATGCGCGACGACAGCTGCGGCAGCCCCGTGCGGATCCGGTCGAACGACGTCCCGGCGCGGGCAATCACCACGAAGTGGGCGAGCTCCAGCAGCTCGGGGTAGCGGCGCCAGGACGCAATTTCCGCAAACGCATCGGCTCCCGTAATGAAGAAAAACTGCGATCCCGGTTCGCCCTGCCGAAGAGTGGTGAGGGTGTCGAACGTGAACGACGCACCCCCGCGGGCCAGCTCCAGATCCGACGCCTCCCAGCCGGCCACCCCGGCCACGGCCAGCGCCGTCATCTGCAGACGATGATACCCGGACGCGCGCGGGCTGTCAGGTCGATGTGGCGGAGCGTGGGAGGGCATGAAGAGCAGCCGGTCGAAACCGAGCGATTGGTCGGCCGAGCGTGCCGCCGCCAGGTGGCCGAGATGAACGGGGTCGAAGGTGCCACCCAGCACGCCGATGCGGCTGACGGTCATGGGGCCGACGCGTCCGCGGCGGCCAGGTCGCGCTCGGCCTTGCGGCCTTCGTCGATGGGCACCCACAGGGCTTCGAGCAGCTTCGGCATTCCCTCGCCCGAGGCGGCCGACACCTTGAAGAACGGCAGCTTCAGCTGCTTCGCGCGCTTCTGGAGCGCCGTCACGCGCGCGGCATCGTCCACGGCGTCGAGCTTGTTGGCGACGATCACCTGCGGCTTCTCGAGCATCTGCGGGTTGTACAGCCCGAGCTCGCGGCGGATGGTGTCGAGGTCGTCCACGGGACTGCGGCCCGACTCGCTCGAGACGTCCACCAGGTGCACCAGCACCTTGGTGCGTTCCACGTGACGGAGGAACTGGTGCCCGAGGCCGTGCCCCGTGCTCGCGCCCTCGATGAGGCCCGGCACGTCGGCCACCACGAAGCTGCGATCGTCGCTGAGCGTGACAACACCAAGGTGCGGGGTGAGCGTGGTGAAGGGGTAGTTGGCGATCTTCGGCTTGGCGGCCGAGATGCGCGAGATGAGCGTGCTCTTGCCCGCGTTCGGGAAGCCCACCAGGCCGACGTCGGCCAGCAGCTTCAGGTGCAGCTGCAACGCGCGCTCGTCGCCGGGTTCGCCCGGCTGCGTCTTGCGCGGCGCGCGGTTCGTGGAGGTGGCGAAGTGCGCGTTGCCGAGGCCGCCACGCCCGCCCTTGGCGACCAGCACGCGTTGGCCCAACTCGGTGAGGTCGGCCACCTGGATGGTCTCGCCTGTGTCCGGATCGCGCGAGAGCACCTGCGTGCCAACGGGCACGGGAATCTCGAGGTCCTTGCCGTTCCGCCCGTGGCGGTTCGAGCCCTCGCCGTGGCCGCCGCGCTGGGCGGCGAACTCAGGATTGAAGCGGAAGTGGACGAGCGTGTTGCGGTGAGGATCCGCGACGAGGTAGACCGAGCCGCCCGAGCCGCCATCGCCGCCGTCGGGCCCGCCGCGCGGCACGAACTTCTCGCGGCGGAAGCTCATGCACCCGCGGCCGCCGTCGCCGGCCTTGACATGGATATCGGCTTCGTCGACGAACATGATCAGTCAGAGCCCGAAAACACGAAGGACACGAAGGTCACGAAGGAAGAATCACGAAGAACCTCCTTGGATGGTCTTCGTGCGTGCTTCGTGATCTTCGTGCCCTTCGCGTTCCCGTGGACTACTCGACGGGCTTGATCGAGATGAAGCGGCCGCGCGAGCCGTGGTCTTCGAACTTCACCAGTCCGCTGACCTTGGCAAACAGCGTGTCGTCCTTGCCCATGCCGACATTCACGCCCGGCTTGAACTTCCGGCCGCGCTGGCGCACGAGGATGGAGCCGCCGCTGACGAGGTTGCCGTCGAAGCGCTTGACGCCCAGGCGCTGCGAGTTGGAGTCGCGCCCGTTGCGAGAACTGCCTTGTCCCTTTTTTGTTGCCATGGTCCTACGCCTGGATGTCGGTGATGCGCACGCGCGTCAGGAGGCTGCGGTGCCCCTGCGTCCGGCGGTACTGCTTGCGGCGCTTCTTCTTGAACACGCGCACTTTCTTGCCCTTGTCGGTGCGGTCGATGACGCCCACGACCACGGCGCCGTCCACGAACGGCGTGCCGGTGAGTACGTCCCCCGCATCCTTGCCGACGAGCAGCACCTGGTCGAACGACACGGGCGCACCCGCCTCGCCGGTGTGGCCATCGACGGCGATGATCGCGCCGGGCTCGACGCGGAACTGGCGGCCGGAGGCCTTGATAATCGCAAACACGGTTCTTCTCCGCTTGAAAGGTTGCGCCTTTGTGGACGAGCCGTCAGGGCGCAGGAACCCCAAATTGTAGCACGGAAGAAGCGCCCGAAAGGCCGGTGCGCCGTCGCTTCGCGCCCGTGGGCCGCCGTGGCGGTAGGACACACCCTGTGACGGCTGCCTGCTGCGGGAGGGGAGCTGCCCGAAAGGGCCCACGGCCAGAAGGCCGCCTACCGGCCGAAAGCCTGGCCCTCCTCGCACCCACCTTACTTCAGCAGCACTCTCGTGCCCCGTATCCTCTGCGCGCTCAACGTGTTGAGGAACGTCGGCAGGAGGCGGTCCATCAGCTCGAAGTAGGACGAGAGCGCCGGGGTCTGCTGGTTGGCGCTATACAGAATTTCCTCGCGGAAGGTCTCGCTGTAGAGCTGCTCGCCGGTCCGGCCGTCGATGAAGACGAAGGTCGGGCGCAGGATGTAGCCCTTCCGTTCCATGTAGGCGCGCACCGGGACGACCTGACGACGGCCGAACGAGTCGTAGACCTCCTGCTCGCGCTGCACGAAGCCCGACCGGGCGTGCGGCAGGAACAGAATGGAACCGGTGACGATGAGCGGCTGCTGATGCTCCTCGCCGATCTGCTTCCAGTACTCGGTGTCGTTGAAGACCCGGGTGTACGGCTCGAGACTGCGCTCGTCGGTGACCGCCGGCAGCTGGCCCGGTTCGGGTGCCTCCGCCGGTGGCTGTCCGGCCGCGCCGGCCGCGGCGGGCGTGTCGCCGTTCTGGGCGGGCGGTACGTCCTGCAGCGCGCGCTCGGCGATGGGGACGGTGTCGGCGTCGACCACGCGGAGGATGTTCTTCGTCCGGAGCTGGCTGCGAAGCAACCGCACCGTCTCCATGTTGGCGTCCACGTCGTCGCTGGCGCCGGAGAGGAAGCCGGCCACATAGACGCGCTGGAACGGCGAGATGTCCAGCTTGGGCGCGATCGGCGTTTCGATGGGGATTTCGGTGTAACCGCCGCCACCACAGCCGGCGAGCGCGCCGACGACGACCAGGCTAAGGCTGGCGACCGTCTTTCTGAGCCGCACGGTCATTGATTTCCTTGAACAGGTCGAAGTTCTGCTTGATGAGCATGTTGCCGGGCTCGAGGGCGGTGGCCTTCTCGTAGGCCGCGCGCGCCTTGTCGAGCTCGCCTTCCTGCTCGTAAGCCACCGCGAGGTTGTTGAACGCGGCGGCGTAACTGGGATCGAGCTGGGTGGCGCGCTCCCAGCGATAGATCGCCTCACGCCAGAGGCCGCGCTGCGCCACCTGCACCCCGAACTCGACTTGCTCTTTCGCCTCGCCGCGCTGCGCCCACACGGGTGGCGCCGACAACAGCACGAGGGCAACCGCAAGCGGCAGATAGCGGGCGCGCATTGGCTCTCTTTCGGTACTATAGTCACTGCCCAGAGGTCCAGCAAGCGAATTGCCTTGCGCGCGCCCGTCGTTCCGGGTGTAGGCTGAACCCTCGGAGGTCATGGGCGCCGGCAGGAGTGGTCCGGCATGTCCCACGTCTGCATTTCGCTCGGTGACACCACTTTTCCCGAGCGCCTCTCCTTCATACCGACGCCCCCGGAACAGCTCTGGATCCACGGCCACGCCGCGCGGCTTCCGGATTTTGCGACCCCCTCGATTGCCGTCGTGGGATGTCGCGCGGCTTCGCGCGACGGTCTGGAGAACGCGCGCGCCGTGGCCGATGGGCTGGCGCGCGCCGGCGTCGTGGTGGTCAGCGGCCTCGCGCGCGGCATCGATGCCGCGGCTCATCGCGCGGCGCTCGCCGCCGGCGGCTGCACCATCGCGGTGCTTGGATCGGGACTCGACAATCTCTACCCGCCCGAGCATCGGGGCCTCGCGGACGAGATTGCGCGCACCGGTGCGGTGGTCTCCGAGTACCCGCCCAGCACGGCGCCGCAGCCCTTCCTGTTCCCCCGGCGCAACCGCATCATCAGCGGCCTGGCCGACGCCGTCGTGGTCATCGAGGCGCCGGAGAAGAGCGGGGCGCTCATCACCGCGTCGGCCGCCCTGGACCAGGGCAAGGACGTCATGGTGACGCCCGGCCGGGTGCCGGGCGGGCCGAACCGCGGCGGGCATCTGCTCATCCGCGACGGGGCAAAGCTGGTGGAGACAGCGGTCGATATTCTGCTGGACATGGGCTGGCTGGACCGGCCGCTGGCGCCCGGGTCAGGTGAAGGAGCCCCGGAACTCGTTGAATTCACGGTGGATGAGGTGGCGAGGAAGACGGGGGAGCCCACCCAGGTGGTCCTGGCCCGGCTGCTTCGACAGGAGCTGTCCGGCCAAATCCAACGCATTGGAGCCGCCAGATTCCAGCGGGTCCGAAGCCGCATGCTAACGTAGGCTGTTCACTAGATACCGAAATGCCGAAGCCTCTTGTCATCGTCGAATCACCGGCCAAGGCCCGGACGCTCGCCCGTTTCCTGGGCAACGACTACCGGGTCGAGGCCAGCTATGGCCACGTGCGCGACCTGCCCGAATCGGCCGCTGACGTGCCCAAGGAGATCAAGGGCAAGCCGTGGGGACGCCTCGGCGTCGACACCGACGGCAAGTTCACGCCCTACTACGTGATTCCCGCCGACAAGCGGAAGTACGTCACCGAGCTCAAGGCCGCGCTCAAGGACGCGTCGGAAGTGATTCTCGCTACCGACCCGGACCGCGAAGGCGAGTCGATCAGCTGGCACTTGCAGCAGATCCTCAAGCCGAAGGTCAAGGTCCGGCGCATCGTCTTCCACGAGATCACCGAGGACGCCATCCGGCAGGCGCTGGCCGAGGCCCACGAGGACGTGGACGAGAACCTGGTGCGCGCGCAGGAGAGCCGCCGCATCCTCGACCGCCTGTACGGCTATACGCTCTCGCCGGTACTGTGGAAGAAGGTGCAGACCGGGCTCAGCGCGGGACGCGTGCAGAGCGTGGCCGTTCGACTCATCGTCGAGCGCGAGGAAGATCGGATGGCCTTCCGATCGGCCACCTACTGGGACATCGAGGCCACGCTCAGGGCCGAGGACCGCGAGTTCGGGGCCACCCTGGTGAAGGTCTCGGGCGATCGCGTCGCCACGGGCAAGGACTTCGACAGCAAGGGTCAGTTGACGGGCAGCGGCCGCGTGATGCACCTGAAGACGCAGGCCGAGACCGATGCCCTCCGCGAGGGCCTGATGCGCGGCCTGCCGTGGACGGTCACCTCGGTGGAAGAGAAACCGTTCACGCAGCGGCCCGCTCCCCCGTTCACCACGTCCACGCTGCAGCAGGACGCGAACCGCAAGTTCGGCTTCTCGGCCGAGCGCACCATGCAGGTGGCCCAGCGGCTGTTCCAGGGCGTGGACATCGGCGGCGGCGACCTCGAAGGCCTCATCTCGTATCACCGCACCGACTCGACCACGCTCAGCGACAAGGCCCTGGCCGAAGCGGGCCACGCCGTGCGCGACATGTACGGCGCGGACTACTACCGGGGCCCCCGACAGTACCAGACGAAGGTGCGCAACGCGCAGGAAGCGCACGAGGCCATCCGGCCCACCGAGTTCAAGCGCACGCCGCAGACGCTCGAGGGCGTGCTCGAAAGCGACGAGCTGCGCATTTACGACCTCATCTGGAAGCGCGCGATCGCCTCGCAGATGGCGGAAGCCCGCCTGCTGCGGACGACGGTCGAGATCACCGGGCGCACCGCCTCGGGCCAGGAGGGCATCTTCACGGCCAGTGGCAAGGCCATCGAGTTCGCGGGCTACCTGCGTGCGTATGTCGAGGGCAGCGACGATCCGGCGGCCGAGCTCGACGAGAAGGAGACGCTGCTGCCCAAGCTGGCGGTGGGCGACCGCGTGCACGCGCCGGATCAGGTGGATGCGACGGTGGTGGCCACGAAGGTGGAATCGAAGGGCCACGAGACCGCGCCACCCGCGCGCTTCACGGAAGCGTCGCTGGTGAAGCGGCTGGAAGAGGAGGGCATCGGCCGGCCCTCCACCTACGCCCCCACGGTGGCCACCATCCAGCGCCGCGGCTATGTGTCACGCCAGGGGAAGGCGCTGGTGCCCAGCTACACCGCGTTTGCCGTCACGCGCCTGCTGCGCGAGCACTTCGGCGATTACGTGGACATCGGCTTCACCGCCGAGATGGAGGAGATCCTCGACCTCATCTCGAACGGCGAGAAGGACTGGCTGGATTTCATCCGGGAGTTCTACCGCGGCGACGGGAAGCATCACGGGCTCGAGAACCTGGTCGAGGAGAAGGGCCAGGCCATCGACTACCCGATGATCGAAGTGGGGAGGGATCCGGACAGCGGCCTGCCGGTGCGCGTGCGGATCGGGCGCTATGGGCCCTTCCTGCAGCTGGGCGAGTCGGCAGACGAGGGCCCGCGCGCATCGCTGCCCGACGACCTCGCGCCCGCGGACCTGACGATCGAGAAGGCGTTGGCGCTGCTGAAGGCCAAGGCTCAGGGGCCGAAGTCGCTTGGCGCGGACCCGAAGAGCGGCCTGCCCGTTTACGTGATGCACGGGCGCTTCGGCGCTTACGTGCAGCTCGGCGAGACGCCGGAGCGCGGCTCGAAGGAGAAGCCGCGGCGCGCATCGCTTGGTCGCGACTTCAGCGAGGACACCATCACGCTGGCCGACGCCCTCAAGCTGTTGTCGCTTCCGCGCGAGCTGGGCAAGGGTGAGGACGGGGAAGAGATCCTGGCGAACCTGGGCCGCTTCGGTCCCTACGTGAAGCACGGCGCCGAGTTCCGCTCGCTCGAGCCCACCGACGACGTCTACACCGTCACGCTCGAGCGCGCGCGTGAGCTGCTGGCGCAGCCCAAGAAGTCGATGCGCCGCCAGCGCGCGGCACCGAAGGAGCTGAAGGCCCTGGGCGCGCACCCCGAGAGCGGCGAGCCGGTCCGCGTGCTCGACGGTCGCTACGGCCCGTATGTCACCGACGGCGCCACCAACGCATCGCTGCCGAAGGGGCTTGCGCCCGACGCCCTGACGATGGCGCAGGCGCAGGAGCTGCTGGCCGCACGCGCGGGATCGCCGAAGAAGGGTGGCCGGGCGCGCAAGGCAAAGGCGGCGCCGTCACGGGCGCGCAAGGCACGGGCGAACGCGTAGGAATGATCCACATCATCGGCGGCGGTTTGGCCGGTTCGGAAGCCGCATGGCAGGCCGCGGCGCTCGGCACGGACGTCGTCATCCACGAGATGCGGCCCGTCCGGAAGACCGCCGTGCACCAGACCGACGGGCTGGCCGAGCTGGTGTGCAGCAATTCGTTCCGGGGCGACAAGCTCGACAACGCGGTCGGCCTGTTGAAGGAAGAGATGCGGCGGCTCGGGTCACTGGTGATGCGCGCGGCCGACGAGGCCCGCGTGCCGGCGGGTGCGGCCCTTGCGGTCGACCGCCACGTGTTCTCGCAGCGCGTGACCGAGGCGGTGGCCTCGCATCCACGCATCACGGTCCTGCGCGAGGAGGTGGACCACGTGCCCACGCCGGACAGCGGCTGGACGCCGGTCATCGTGGCCACCGGGCCGCTCACGTCGGATGCGCTGTCGGCCGACATCCAGCGGCTCGTGGGCGACGAGCACCTGTCGTTCTACGACGCGATCAGCCCCATCGTGCTGGCCGACTCCATCGACCTGTCGAAGGTGTTCCGCGCGTCGCGGTGGGACCGCAACGTCTGGCGTCCGCCTGCGCTCGATGACGACAAGCCGGGCGTCGGCGCGACAGGCGCGTCGCCCCCGCCCGCACCCGAGGGCTGGCCTCCCCGTAGCTCGCCAGACGAGGCCATGCGAGCGGAGGAGGGCGATTACCTCAATTGTCCGTTGACGCGCGAAGAGTACGACGCGTTCTACGACGCGCTCGTGGCCGCCGAGTCCGCGACCGTCCGCGATCTCGACAAGGCGAGCTTCTTCGAGGGCTGTCTGCCCATCGAGGTGATGGCGCACCGCGGCCGCGACACGCTGCGGTTCGGGCCCATGAAGCCCGTGGGCCTCACCGATCCGAAGACGGGGCGCTTTCCGTACGCCGTCGTGCAGCTGCGGCAGGACACCCTGGCCGGCGATCACTTCAGCCTGGTCGGCTTCCAGACGCAGATCAAGTGGGGCGACCAGGCGCGGGTCCTCCGCATGATCCCGGGGCTCGAGAACGCCGAGTTCGTGCGCTTCGGGATGGTCCACCGCAACACCTACATCTGCGGCCCGAAGGTGTTGAAGCCCACATGGCAGACGCGGTTTCGCGACGACCTGTTCTTCGCGGGGCAGGTGTCGGGCGTGGAAGGCTACGTGGAATCGGCCGCGTCGGGGCTGCTGGCTGGCCGCAACGCTGCCGCGCTCGCGCAGGGGCGTTCCCCGCGCGTGCTGCCGCGCACCACGGCGATGGGCGCGCTGGCGCATTACGTGTCGCACGCAGACCCGGCGCACTACCAGCCGAGCAACATCACGCACGGCATCATGGAGCCGCTCGCGAATCCCCCGCGCGACAAGGCGCGCAAGAAGGCCCTCGTCGCCGAGCGCGCGCTGGCCGACCTGCAGGAGTGGATGGGCGAGGCCGCGCTGAGCGGCCGGTGAGGGCATGGGCCGCATCACGGTGAAACGCCACTCGCTCCCGGCCCGGCGGCGCAGCCTGCTGGCCCGGGGCGAGCGTCCCGAGGCTCCCGAAAACCTGCGCGATCACCTGAAGGCGTTCCTCGCCTTCCTCGAGCTCAACCGCAACGTATCGCCGCACACGGTTCGCGCCTACGACTCTGACGTGGGGCAGTTCCTCGCCTGGCAGGCCTCGGAGCGCGACTCGAAGATCTCGCAGCTGCAGGCCGCTGACATCGACTCGGCCGGCGTGCGCGCCTGGGTGGTCTCGCTGAACAAGGCGGGACAGGCGCGGGCGTCGGTGGCGCGGAAGCTCTCGGGCGTGCGCGCCTTCGTGCACTACCTGCGTCGCGAGGGCGTCATCGAGAACGACCCGACGGCGGTGGCGGTGGCGCCGAAGCTGGCGAAGACCATTCCGGTACACCTCTCGGAAACCGAAATCACCGCGCTGCTGGACAGCATCGACACGCGCACGGCGCTCGGGCGGCGCGACCGGGCGATGGTCGAGCTGTTCTACGCCTCAGGGCTGCGTCTGAGCGAGCTGGTCGGGGTGGACCTCGAGGATCTCGATCTGAACGGACGCCTCGTGCGCGTCCTGGGCAAAGGCGGCAAGGAGCGGATCGTGCCGTTCAATCAGTCCGCGGCGGAGGCGATTCGCGCGTGGATGAAGGATCGGGCGGGGATCGTGTTGCGCCGGGAGCCACTGGGGTCGGGGCAGACGGAGGAACCGCTGTTCGTGAACTTCCGCGGCGGCCGCATCACGGGGCGGAGTGTCGATCGGCTGCTGCGCCGCTACGTGGCCCGGTGCAGCACGCGGATGGGCATCAGCCCGCACGCGCTGCGCCACTCGTTTGCCACGCACCTGCTGCAGAGGGGCGCCGACCTCAGGGGCATCCAGGAACTGCTCGGCCACGTGCGCATCAGCACCACCGAGCGCTACACGCACGTGAACTCCACGCAGCTGATGGATGTCTACCGGAAGGCGCACCCGAGGGCGAAGAAATCCGCGGCGCCCTCGGACGACGAGCCACGCTAGAAGCCGGCAACGTTCACAATGACGTCCGCGTGCTACCCCGCGACGAGCGAGGATCGGCGCTTCGGCATTTCAATCCTCAGCGTCTTGATCTTGTAGTTCATCACGCGCGGGCTGATGCTCAGCAGGTCGGCGGCGTCCTTCTGCACCCAGTTGGCCATCTTCAGCGCCTCGGTCAGCGCCTGCCGCTCGACGTCTTCGAGCGCGATGCCGGTGGGAGGGATCCGCACGACCGTGGATTCCTTCGACATGCCGTTGCTGGGCGCGGAATCGCCCAGGCGGAGGTCGTCGGCGGTGATCACCGGCTGCTCGGCCAGCAGCGCCGCGCGCTCGATGGCGTTCTCGAGCTCGCGGATGTTGCCGGGCCAGTTGTAGCGCATCAGCAGCTTCTGCGCGTCGGGGTCGATGCCGTCGAGGCGCTTCTTCAGCTCGTTGCCGTACCGCCGCAGGAACGACATCGCCAGCGCCAGGATGTCCTCCTTGCGCTCGCGCAGCGGCGGTGTCTGGATCGACACGACGTTCAGTCGGTAGTAGAGGTCCTCGCGGAAGCTGCCGGCCGCGACCATGGCCGGCAGGTCGCGGTTGGTCGCTGCGATGAGCCGCACGTCCACGCGGATGGTGCGCGTGCCGCCCAGCCGCTCGAACTCGTGCTCCTGCAGCACGCGCAGGATCTTGGCCTGGGTGCTGGGGCTCATGTCGCCGATCTCGTCGAGGAACAGGGTGCCGCCGTCGGCCTGCTCGAAGCGCCCGATGCGCTGGCGGTCGGCGCCCGTGAAGGCGCCTTTCTCGTGGCCGAAGAGCTCGGACTCGAGCAGGTTCTCCTGCAGCGCGGCGCAGTTCACCTTCACGAAATTGCGCGCCGCCCTGAGCGAGTTGTGGTGGATGGCCCCGGCGATGAGCTCCTTGCCCGTGCCGGTCTCGCCGTTGATGAGCACCGTGGAGTTGCTCTTCGCCACCTTCTTCACGACGCCCAGCACCCGCTGCAGGGCCTCGCTGTTGCCGACGATCTTCTCGAAGTCGTAGCTCTCCTGCTGCTCGTTGCGGAGGTAGTCGAGCTCGTGGCGCAGGCGCTTCAATTCGAGCGCCTTCTCGATCTTCACCTCCATCTCCTCGATCTCGAACGGCTTCTGCACGTAGTCGAAGGCGCCGTGCTTCATCGCCTCGACCGCGGTGTTCACCGTGCCGAAGGCCGTCATGAGGATCACCGAGACCGCGGGGTGCAGCGACTTGGTGGTCCGCAGCACGTCCAGCCCGTCCGACCCGCCCATCTTGAGGTCGCTCACCACCACGTCGAAGTAGCTCTCGTGCAGGCGCTCGAGCGCGGCATTGCCGTTCGAGGCCTCTTCCACCTCGTGACCGGCGGTGGAGAGCGCCAGCGCGAGCCCGCGCCGGAGCGCGTCGTGATCGTCTGCGACCAGAATCCGTGCCATGAAAACCCTTCCCGTCAGTGCGAGGCTTGCGCGATGGGGAGCGTCACGCGGAACCGCGTGCCGCCCTCACCCGCAGCCAGATCGATGCGGCCCTCGTGCGCGTCCACGATCTTGCGCACGATGGCCAGGCCCAGTCCCGAGCCCTGGGGCTTGGTGGTGAAGAACGGCTGGAACACCTTCTCGACGCGGTCGGCCGGGATACCCGGGCCGGTGTCCGCCACGTCGATGACCAGGCTCGGCACGGCGTGCTGCGTGTCGGGCACGAGCGCGCCCTCGTCCGCGGTCAGCGCCTCGCGCGCCTCGATGCGCAACTCGCCCTTGCCCTCGAGCGCCTGGTAGGCGTTGATCACCAGGTTGGCGAACACCTGGGTCAGCTGGTTGCGATCCGCGCGGATGGGCGGCAGCGTGTCGGGCACCTGAAGGCGGACCACCGCGTTCCCGCGCCGCGTGTGGCTGTCGGCCAGCGACAGGGCGCTGGCAATTGCTTCGCCCACCCGGGTGGGCTCGACCTGCAGGCGCACCGGCCGCACGAAGTCGAGCACCTGCTGGACGATGGCGTTGGCCATCTTTGCCTCGCTGATGATGTCGGCCACCAGCGCCTGCGCGTCGGGAATGTCGGGCGTCTTACGGCGGACCAGGCCCGCCAGCACCTCGATGCCGGCCAGCGGGTTCTTGATCTCGTGGGCCATGACGGCCGCCATCTCGCCGACGGCCGCCAGCCGATCGCGGAGGCGCTCGCGTTCCTCCATCTGCTCGACGTAGGTCAGGTCCTTGAAGAACATCGCCGCGCCGATGACATCGGCCGAGTCGCTCTGCACCAGCGACAGGCTGTAGCCGACGACCGTGTCGGTGGACTTCATGCGGATCTCGGCGCGGCTCGGCAGCGACGGACGGTCGAACACCCCGCTCAGGACCCGCAGGACATCGGGATGCTCTCCGAGCACGTGCTCCAGCCGCTGCCCCGAATAGTCCCCGGGCGGCAGCCGGAACAGGCGCAGGGCCTCCTCGTTCAGGAGCACCACCGCGCCCGCACGGTCGATGGCCAGCACCCCGCTCCGCATGTTGGAGACGAGGCACCGGAAGAACTCGGCCGACACGGGTGCCTTGGCCCGGGAAAGGGAATCGCTGGCCGTACGCATAGCCTCTTCGATGCACCGCAAACGCCGTGCCCTTCTCGGAGCGGGCATCGAACGCTCTAAGTGCGCGTGATTACAGAATTCGGATTATGGCCTGGGACGGAAGCAGATTACAAAATTGTACGTCACATACAATTTTGTTCCAGTTCGCCCGTCAGCATCTCCCACTGGGAAAGCAGCTCACCGACCGCCCACATGAGCGATTGGTGCTCGTCAATGACAGGTTTGGCGGCGTCCGGCTGACCGTAGACCGTGGGATCGGCGAGCTTCGCTTCGAGCTCCTTGATGCCGCGCTCGGCCTCGGCGATACGAGTCTCGAGATCGGCGATGCGATCCTGTAACGCCCTCCGGGCCCTGTCGCGACGGCGTTGCTCGGCTTCGTCACGCTTCCTGGCTGCGTAGTCCCGCGCCGGTGAGGCGGGAGCCGCCACCGGTGCGGTCTTCTTCGGAGAGGGGGACGGCGGCCGAGGTGCGCCGGAGGCCGCGGGCGCGGCTGGCGCGGGTGCGGCCGCCTGCTTCTGCCGCCACAGGAACGCTTCGTATCCCCCGGGATAGAGGAGGGCCTCGCCGTGGCCCACGTCGATGACCTTCGTGGCGAGGCGATCGACGAAATAGCGATCGTGCGAGACGAAGATCAGCGTGCCGCCGTAGTCCACCAGGGCATCGAGCAGCACCTCCTTCGAATCGATGTCGAGGTGGTTCGTGGGCTCGTCCAGCAGCAGCGTGTTCGAGGGATGAAGCAGCATCCGCGCCACGGCCAGCCGCGTGCGCTCGCCGCCCGACAGCACGGCCGCCTTCTTGTAAATGTCGTCGCCCGAGAAGAGGAACCCGCCCAGGATGTTCCGGATGGCCGGTATCATCGTGTTGGGCGAGCCCGAGGCCAGCGTTTCGTAGACCGTGAGTGCGGGGTTCAGTTTCGTCGCCTCGTCCTGCGCGAAGTACTGCATCACCACCTGGTGGCCCTCGACGCGTTCGCCGGAATCCGGCGCCTCGGCGCCCGAGAGCAGGCGCATCAGCGTGGACTTGCCGGCGCCGTTGTGCCCGACGAGCGCGATGCGGTCGCCGCGCTCGATGTGCAGGTCCACCGATGTCAGCACCACCTTGTCGCCGTAGGCCTTGCGGGCGTGCTTCAACTCCACCACCACGCGCCCGCTCTTGGCCGCGGCGGGAAACTGGAAGTGGATGCGCTTGCGCTCGGGCGGCACCTCGATGCGCTCGACCTTTTCGAGCATCTTGATGCGGCTCTGCACCTGCGCGGCCTTGGTGGCCTGGTAGCGGAAGCGGTCGATGAACGCCTGCACGCGCTCGATCTCCTCGTCCTGCCGCCGCTTGGCCTCGCGCAGGCGCTCGAGGCGCGCGTCGCGCTCGACGAGATACGTCGAGTAGTTGCAGTGATAGTCGGTGATGGTCCTGGGCGACAGGTCCGCGATGTGCGTGACGACGGCGTCCAGGAAATAGCGGTCGTGCGAGACCACGATGACGGCGTGCGGATACCCGATGAGGTAGTCCTCGAGCCAGTTGCGCGCGTCGAGGTCCAGATGATTCGTCGGCTCGTCGAGCAGCAGCAGATCCGGCGCCTGCAGCAGGAGCTTCGCGAGCGCCAGGCGCATCTGCCAGCCGCCCGACAGGTGCTCGGCCATGTCGTGGAACTGCGCCGACTCGAAGCCGAGGCCGTTCAGCACGGTGCCCACCTTCAGGTCCATCTGGTAGCCGTCGGCCATCCGGAAGCGATCCTGCAACTCGGAGTAGCGGTGGAGGATGGCCTCGTGCTCGGGTTCGGGGACCCCGGCGTCGGCGAGTTGCTCCTCGAGCGCGTGCATCTCGGCCTTCATGTCGAGCAGGGGCTTGAGAGCCTGCATCGCCTCGTCCACGATGGTGCGCCCGCGGTGCGAGAGGCCATCCTGCGGAAGATACCCGAGCGTCAGGTTGTTCGGACGCTGCACGGCCCCTGAGTCGGGCTCGTCCATGCCGGCCAGCATCTTCAGCAGCGTCGTCTTGCCCGCCCCGTTCGGGCCGCAGAGCCCGACCCGATCACGGTCGCCGATCTGCCAGGTGACGCTGTCGAGCAGGACGCGGTCGCCAAACGATTTCGTCAGGGATTGCAGCTGGATCATTACGCGAGACGCGGACGGCGCCGCAGATTACGCAGACTACGCAGATTCACTCAGAATTGCCCAGTTGTCGTTTGACGTGCCGGTTTCGACCCCGGTGCCTCTGGCAATCTGCCGGATCTGCGTTCCGCGTACCCGCCCGCCTCGGTGCAGTGCTACTCGCCGAGTGCCTTGGCCGCCGCCGCCAGCACCTGCGGCACGCGGAATGGCTTGGTGAGGTAGCCCGCCACGCCTAGGTTCACGGCCTCGATAGCGCTCGACTCGGTGGAGAAGCCCGTGATGATGATGACCGGCAGATCGCCCTTCAGGCGCTTGGCCTCGCGGATGAGCGCCAGGCCATCCATGCCCGGCATCTTCAGGTCGGCGATAAGCAGGTCGTAGTGTCCCAGGCGCAGCCGTTCGACCCCGGCGCGCCCATCGGGAGCGGTGTCCACGTCGTATTCGGCCAGGGCCAGGGTCTTCGACAGCAACTCCCGGATGCTGGACTCGTCGTCCACCACCAGGATGCGCGGCCGGCCGGCACGCCCCTGCGGCTTGTCGCTGGGCATGACCATCGGGCGATCGCTGCGGGGCCGTTGGGAATCGAGCCAGGCGTCGATGTCGCGCTTGCGAAACCGCCACTGGCGACCGACTCTGACGGCGGGGATCTTGCCCGCCTTGATCAGGCGGTAGACCGTCCGCAGATTGACTTGGAGATACTCCAGTACCTCTTCCGTCGTGAGAAAGATCTCGTCGTTGGGGAAGTTGGTGGCCACTAAGTATCTCTGTGTCCGCTAGTTTACCCGTTTTGCCCTCCGAAGTGAACGAAAACGGCCGCTCGCGGGCCGACTATCCACGGGGGGCCGCCGTCTTAGACAATAAGGCGAGAGAAACCCGGGTGCTCCCGCAAATGGCGTGGACGGACGAAGAGCTCGTGGCCCGATCGGTCGCGGGCGATGCGGATAGCTTCAACCAGCTCATCCTTCGATGGGAACGGCCGATCTATGCCCTGGCTTACCGGGTGATCGGCCGGGAAGAGGACGCCCGGGACGTCGTCCAGGAGACCTTCCTGCGTGCCTTCCGGGCGCTCCCCGGGTTCAAGGGCCAAGCGAAATTCTCGTCGTGGCTCTACCGCATCGCGCTCAATCTCTGTCGCGACTGGATCCGCCGCCAGAAGCGCACGCCCGTCGTGGCGGCGCCCGAGGGGATGGACGTCATCGAGATGGCCGCCGAGCAGGGTCCCGTCGAGTCCATCGAGGACCTGGTCGCCCGGAACCAGTTGAGCGAGACGGTGGCCGTTGCGATGCAGAAGCTGCCGGAGGAACAACGGACGGCGATCATCCTGAAGGAGTACCACGGGCTCACTTTCCAGGAGATCGCGGATCTCCAGGGGTGCCCGTTGAGCACGGTCAAGACACGGTTGTATCAGGGCCTCAGCGTGCTCCGCCGCGACCTCGAATCGCGGGGGATGACGAGGGCGCGCACGGCCGAGAGAGCATCATGAGCGAGACGTTCATCTGCGACGACAAGGACCAGCTCGTCGCCTACCTGTACGACGAACTGGGCGCCGACGAGCGGCGCCGAATCGACGAGCACCTCCGCATCTGCTCGGCGTGCGCGGCCGAAGTGTCCGGGCTCACCCACGTGCGCGAGGAGCTCGCGACCTGGGCGCCCCCGGATGCGGAGCTGGGCTTCACCATTGTCTCTGCGTCGAAACCCGCGGCTGGGCAGGCGGAGGTCATTCGGCCGGCCCGCTGGTGGGCGCCGGCGTCGGTCCCCGCGTGGGCGCGGGCCGCGGCCGCCGTGCTGGTGGTGGCCGCGGGCCTGTCGATCGCGAACCTGCACGTGCGGTACGGCGCAGAGGGGCTGGTGGTGACGACGGGCTGGATGACGCCGTCGGCGGCACCGGTCTCCGTTTCCGTGACGCCCGGCAGGACCACACCCGTGGCGACGCCGTCAGCCGCTGCGGATTGGCGCCCCGCGCTGACCGCGCTGGAGACGACACTGCGCCAGGAAATCCAGGCGGCCCGATCCGGGACCGCCTCGGCCACCGCCCCCGCGGCTCGCGACAACGACCTGACACTCCAGCGCATCGCGCAACTCATCGAGCAGAGCGAGCGGCGGCAGCAGCAGGAGCTGGCGCTGCGCCTCACGCAGTTCGGGCGCGACCTCGAAGTGCAGCGGCGGTCAGACCTCGTGCGGATCAACCAGGGATTCGGGCAGTTCGAAGGGCGAGCCGGGGCCGAGATCGCGCGGCAACGGCAGATGCTGGACTACATCATGCGCGTGTCGGCGCCGCCGCCGCAGTGACGGACAGGCCGCAAGACAGGCAGGCACATACGCAGGAGTTGGAGCAATGGTGACGAACGTGGTGGGAGGTCTGATGGTGGTGGCGCTGGTCGGCGTGACGCCGGCGTGGGCGCAGGAGACGACGCCAGCGCCGCGGCCGGCGGATCGGTCGGAGTTGCGCCATCAAATCTACGTGATGGAGGGGGCGCTGTCGCGCGCCGTGGAGTTCGGTGCGTCGCGACTGAACCGCGAGCTCCGCACCGTGGCCCCCGAGATGTTCCTGCTGGCTGGCGACGCCCAGGCTCGCGGCGTCTATCTCGAAGGCTACGGCATCTTCTTCGACGTGGCGGTGCCGATGCTGCGCCAGAGCATGATGTGGAGCCTGCGCATGATGCTGCAGCAGGACACCACGAGCACGAAGAACGCGATCGCCGAGCTGCGGCGGTACGTGCAGACGGCCACCGATCCCGCGGAGCGGCGGTCCCTCGAATCGGCCATTGCCCGCCTCGAGGCCCAGGCCTCACCGTTTGGCGTGGTCGGGCGCCCGGCGCCCGGGGCCTCGAACGGACCGGGCGTGCTCGCCTCCGGCGCCGGCGACCCCGTGGCCCCGGCACTGATCCAGCCCGATGCCAAGGTGCCAGGTTCGGCGGCCCCCGCGCCTGCGCCGGCCGACATCCCCTGGCTGATGGACACCAACCGCGTCTACACCGAGGCCGTGCAGCAGGCGCTCATCGACGCGATGATCGACTTCAGCGCGCCGATGAACATCCGCGCCGACGAGTGGCTCACGGTGGCGGCCCGCGACAACGAGCGCCGCGATACGCTGGCGCCGCAGGACCCGTACGAGGAAGTGGTCACGGTGCTGCTCCGGATCCGGGGTTCGGACCTGATGGAGTACCGCACCCGCAAGATCGACAAGGCCGAGGCCCGGAAGCGCGTGAGGGTTGGCGAGTTCTGAGGCCGGGGCGAGGGGAACCAATCGCCGGCGGTGGTGTCATACACTACCAACGCTATGACCGCCATGCGCCCCTCACGCATCGCTCTCGTCCTGGCCGTGGCCGTTGCTTCGGTCGCGGCGACCGGCTGTCGCAAGTCCATCGATCCGGTGGCCGCCCTCGAGCCGGTGGAGGTCGTCACCGGCTGGTTCGATGCCGGCATCGTGGACGGCAAGAACAAGCTCGTGCCGAGCGTCTCCCTCAAGCTGCGAAACAAGGCGTCCGAGCCCGTGCGATCGGTGCAGATCAACGCCATTTTCCGGCGCGTGGGCGAAGTCGAGATGTGGGGCGAGCATTTCGGCTGGGCGGTGCAGCGCGACGAGCTCGCGCCGGGAGAGGCGACCGGCGAGCTGGTGCTGCAGTCGGCGCTCGGATACACCGGCGACCAGCCGCGCCTGCAGATGCTGCAGAACACCCAGTTCGTGGACGCCAAGGTCGAGCTGTTCCTCAAGCAGGGATCGCAGGTCTGGGCCAAGCTCGCGGAGTACCCGATCCAGCGCCAGCTGCTCACGCGGTAATGGCACCCATCTGCGCGACGCAGTAAAGAAACGGCGCGCCCCCGCGTATACTCGCGCGCATGTCTTCCGCCCCGTCCTCGCTCGAGCGCCGTCTCGGCCCTTACGACGCCGCGGCCATCATCGTGTCGAACGTCATCGGCGGGGGCATCCTGTTCACTCCGCCGCAGGTGGCCGCGATGGTGCCCGACCCGTGGTGGTTCCTCGGCACCTGGCTCGCCGGAGGTGCGCTTGCATTCGCGGGGGCGATGGCATACGCGGAACTGGCCGCCCTTCGGCCTCGCGCGGGCGGGGAATACGTCTACCTGCAGGCGGCCTTCGGCCGGCTGGCCGCGTTCCTCACCGGATGGACGTCGTTCGTCGCCGGCTTCGCCGGCGCCATTGCCGCCAGCGCCGTGGTCATGGCCTTCTACCTGGGACGCTTCATCCCGTGGGCCTCGAACGACGCGGCGTACTTCGTTGTGCCGTTGCCGTTCGTGCCACTCACCATCTCGCCCCAGACCATCACCGCGGTGGCCGCCATCTGGTTGATGTCGGTCGTGCACCTGCGTGGCGTGGGGCCGGGCCGAATCGTCAGCAACATCCTCGCGGCGTTGAAGGTATCGGCGCTGCTGTTGTTCATCGTCCTCGGGTTCGCGCTTGGGACGGGATCGCCGGCGAACCTGGGACAGTCGGCCGGGCCGGTGCTGCCCACGACGTGGCTCTTCGCCCTCATCCCGGTCATGTTCACCTACTCGGGCTGGAACGCCGCGGGGTATGTGGCCGAAGAGATTCGCGACCCCGGGCGCAACGTCCCCAAAGCCCTCGCGGTCGGGACGCTGGCCGTCATCGGCATCTATTTCTTCCTGAATCTGCTCTATCTCTACGTCTTCCCGGTGGGAGAGCTGGCCGCCGTGCAGGGGAGCGTGCTGGACGTCATCGCCGAGCGGCTGCTCGGAACAGCCGCCGGCAACATCATGGGCGTGGTGTCGATCATCAGCCTGCTGGCCAGCATCAGCGCGATGACGTTTGCCGGCCCGCGCGTCTACTATGCGATGGCGCGCGACGGCCTCTTCTTCGCGCCCGCCGCGACCGTGCATCCCACCTACAAGACGCCGGCGACGTCAATCGTGGCCCAGGCCATGTGGGCGACCCTACTGGTCCTGTCGGGCAGCGCCACGGCCCTCACCACCTACACGGGCTTTGCCGTGGTGCTCTTCGCCGGCCTCGCGGTAGCCGCCCTGTTCGTTCTCCGTGCCAGCGAGCCGAATGCCCCACGCCCGTTCAAGGCGCTCGGCTATCCGCTGGCGCCCGGCATCTTCGCGGTCACGAGCCTGCTGATCGTGGCCAACGCGCTCTGGACCGACCTGGTCGTGCCGCTCACCAGCGGCCAGCCACTTGGCCCCTCCGCGGCGGGCCTGTTCGTCATCGCGGCTGGCCTGCCGCTCTACTGGTGGTTCTCAAGGAATCGCGCGTAGCGTGTCCTTCACCGTCATCGTGCGGTCAGGCTGGACGTGCACGTCCAGGGTGAAGGTCTCGAAGCCGGGCATGCGCACTTCGAGCTTGTGGCCGCCGGGCGCCAGGCGCAGGGACTGGAAGATGCCGTCGAAGTCGTCCACGATGCCGGCGTAGTAGCCGTCCACGAACACCTGCGCGTCGCGCGGCTGCATTTTCAGCCGCACCCCTCCCGTACTGAAGGCGGTTGCGCCACCGAACATCGGATAGGGGCCATAGCCGGCGGTGCCCCACATCAGCGACCACGGCGCGTAGAACATCGGGCTCCAGCCGAAGGCGCCACTCATCCAGAAGGGGTCGTAGTAATAGGGGCGAACGACGTGCACCGGGCTCGGACCCCACCAGCCTGACCCTGGTATCGGACCGCGTGAGGCGCGACCCGGATAACCGCCGCCTCGTCCGCCGCCCTGGCCTCCGCGGGGATTCCCACCAGCCCCGGTCTGTCCACCCCCGCCGCCACTACGCGGCTGCTCGGTAACCTCGGTCTTGCCATCCACGCGACCGACCGCGGATCCCGGCGTGGACGCATCAGGCTTCTGAACGGGCTCGGCGGTCCGAACCGGCGCGTCGGGCTGCCGGGGCACGCGGTTGACGGGCGCGCGGGTTCCCGGGCCCGGTGTTGAAACGACGATGGGTGTTGGCGACTCCGGCTCCTGGGCGTGAGCAAGAGCGGCCGCACCGATCCCAATCGCGGCGAGCAGTGGGACCGCTGCGAGACGTGACGTCATGACGAGTCCTCGAGATGCGAGGGCAGGCGCACTCTGAAGAGTGCAATGGTCCTGCCAGGTACTGCTGTTTGAGAACACTCGATAAACTCAGCCTTCGGCCCAGCCGTGTCACCTGTTGGTCCCGTGGCCTGTCCTCGTGAGAGACTAACGAGACGGGCATGACCTCCACGCCTTCATTCCACGCCACCACAATCCTGGCCGTTCGTCGCGATGACCGCGCGGTGCTGGCCGGCGACGGCCAGGTGACCCTGGGCGACACCGTCGTCAAGCAGGGCGCCCGCAAGATCCGGCGCCTCTACAACGACAAGGTGCTGGCCGGTTTTGCCGGCTCGGCGGCCGATTCGTTCGCGCTGTTCTCGCGGTTCGAGTCGAAGCTCGAACAGTATCGCGGCAACCTGGAACGCTCGGCCGTGGAGCTGGCCAAGGACTGGCGTACCGATCGGGCCTTGCGGCGGCTCGAGGCCATGCTGCTGGTGCTCGACCACCGCTCCATGTTCCTGCTCTCCGGGACCGGCGATCTCATCGAGCCGGACGAGGGCATCGTGGGCATCGGGTCGGGCGGCGCGTACGCGCAGTCGGCGGCCAAGGCCCTGGCCAGGCACACCACGCTCGATGCCCGGGCGATCGCCGAGGCCGCCATGCGCGTGGCCGCCGAGATCTGCATCTACACCAACGGCAACCTCACGCTCGAAGAACTGTGATCCCCCTTCCAGAACGTTCGGCCACGGCCGTCGACACGCTGACGCCCAGGGAAATCGTTGCCGAGCTCGACAAGTACGTCGTCGGGCAGGGTCGCGCCAAGCGGGCGGTCGCCATCGCGCTTCGTAATCGCCTGCGCCGGCAGAAGCTGCCCGCCGAGCTCGCCGAAGACGTGGCGCCGAAGAACATCCTGATGATTGGCCCGACCGGCGTCGGCAAGACCGAGATCGCGCGGCGTCTCGCGAAGCTGGCGCAGTCGCCCTTCATCAAGGTGGAGGCGTCGAAGTTCACCGAGGTCGGCTACGTCGGTCGCGACGTGGAGTCGATGGTGCGCGACCTGGTGGAGCTGGCGGTGGACATGGTCCGCGAGGAGCAGTTGCGCGACGTGAAGGCCCGGGCCGAACAGGCCGCGGAGGAGCGCCTGCTCGACCTGCTGCTGCCGCCGCGGCCCACAGCCCCGGACGAAGACCCGGCCCGCGTGCGCGAGGCGCAACAGCCGACACGGGAGCGCATGCGCGAGCAACTCCGCGACGGGCGCCTCGACGAGCGACAAGTGGAGATCGAGGTCCAGGATCGCAGCTTCCCGTCCCTCGAGATCATCCAGGGCTCGTCCATCGAGGAAGTGGGCCTGAACCTGAAGGAGATGATGCCGGGCTTCTTCCAGGGCCGCTCGAAGCGCAAGCGCGTGCCCGTGTCCGAAGCGAAGGATCGGCTCCGCAAGGACGAAGAGCAGAAGCTCGTGGACATGGACGCCGTGTCGCGGATCGCCGTCAGGCGGGTCGAGGATTCGGGCATCATCTTCGTGGACGAGATCGACAAGGTGGCGGGGCGCGAGGGCTCCCACGGGCCCGATGTGAGCCGTGAGGGCGTCCAGCGCGACATCCTGCCCATTGTCGAGGGCACGACCGTGAACACCAAGCACGGGATGGTGCGCACGGATCACATCCTGTTCATCGCCGCCGGCGCCTTCCACGTCTCGAAGCCGTCGGACCTGATCCCGGAGTTGCAGGGGCGCTTTCCCATCCGCGTGGAACTCGAGGCGCTGGGCCAGGCGGAGTTCGTGCGGATTCTCACCGAGCCGCAGAGCTCGCTCATCAAGCAGTACACGGCGCTGATGGCCACCGAGGGCGTCACCCTCACCTTCGAGGACGAGGCCGTGGCGCTCGTGGCGGAGTTCGCGGCGCTGGTCAACGAGAGCACCGAGAACATCGGGGCGCGCCGCCTCCACACCGTGATGGAACGGCTGCTCGACGAGATCTCGTTCGATGCCCCGGAGCTCACGGGCCGATCGATTACCATTGACGCCGCCTACGTGCGTCGCATGCTCGCGGACATCGTGCGCAACGAAGACCTGTCCCGCTACATTCTGTGAAGACGCCACGCCGGGGACCCCGAGTCCTCCTGTCGCTCGTCGTCTGCGCGGGCCTGGCCGCGGCCTGCGGCAAGAAGGGGCCGCCGCTGGCGCCGCTGGCGCGCGTGCCGTCGCCGCCCGCCAATCTCCAGGCCGCTCGCGCGGGTGACGACGTGTACGTCTGGTTCACGGTGCCGTCCACCAATGTCAGCGGCCAGTCGCCGGCGGATGTGTCGTCCGTCGAGTTGTATGCCGTGACGGCGCCCGAGGCTCCGAGCGGCGAGGACCTGACCGAGGCCGCGGTGAAGGTCGCGTCGTACCCGGTGCAGCCGGTGCTGCCCCCGCCGCCCCCCACGCCAGAGGGGGCGCCCACGCCACCGCCCATCCCCTTGCCCCCGGGGTTTGCCCAGGGGGCCACCGCGGTCGTGCGCGAAACGCTGACGCCGGAGCTGAGAGCCGCCACGGTGCTCCCCGAAAGGAAGCCGGCGTCCGAGCGGGTCGCAGAAGAGCAGGCCGTCGAGCCGCTGCCGGGTCCGCTCGTGGCGCCGGATGCCGCCGGGTCGCTGCGCCGCTTCTACTTCGTCGTATCCGTGGGGCCTCGCGAGCGGAAGAGCGCGCCGTCACAGGTGGTGTCGGTCCCGGTGACCGACGCCAGCGACGCGCCGACGAACCTGCGCGTGGACTACACCGAGACGGGGATGACGCTGGCCTGGAGCGCGCCAGCCAATGCCCGCCCCGCGCCCGCCGAGCCGGAGCCGGGGCTGCTGCCATCGAAGCCGCTCATTGCGCCGCCCGCGCCGACCGGGTACCACGTGTTCGAGGTGCCGAAGGCGGGCGGGCCCGAGCCAGACCCGTATGCCCTCGCGCTTCCGACGCCACTGACGCCACAGCCGCTGGCGGTCACCGAACTCGCCGTGGCCGGGCCGGCAAGATACGGCGAGGAACGCTGTTTCGCGGTGCGCGCCACGGACATGGTTGCAGGCGCGCTGGTGCTCGGCCCCCAGTCCGAGCCCGCGTGCGTGACGCCGGTGGATACCTTCCCGCCGGCGGCGCCGAAACAACTGGCGGCCATCGCGGGCGTGGGCGTGATCAACCTGATCTGGGAGCCGAACGCCGAGACCGATCTCGCCGGATACATCGTCCTGCGCGGCCTGGCGCCCGGTGACACGCTGCAGGCCATCACGCCCTCACCGATGCGCGAGACGACCTACCGTGACGAGGCGGTCACGCCCGGCGTGCGATATACCTATGCGGTGGTGGCGGTGGACACGGCGACGCCGCAGAACGTGAGTGACCAGTCGAACAGGGTGGAAGAAGCCAGCCGGACCCCGTAAGCTTCCCAGGACCTGCGGACCTCAGAACCTCAGCACCCCGGAACTTCAGAACCACGAGACCTCTACTTCTATGGATCGCATCTATCGTGCACGACAGGGTATGGGTGGCCGGTACGTCGTCGAGCGCGACGACACCTTCTACTGGCTGGGCGGGAACATCTTCGGCGACTACTGGCCGGGCAAGGAGATCACACCCGACGAGAGGCTCGCGTGGCTGTCGCCGGTGCGGCCGGCCATCATCGTGGCCATCGGCCTGAACTACAAGGACCATGCGGCCGAGATGAACAAGAAGCTGCCCGAGGAGCCTCTGGTCTTCCTGAAGCCGCCCTCGTCCGTGATCGGCCCCGACGAGCCCATTCGTGTGCCCGCGTGGGCGGGCCGCGTGGAGCACGAGGCCGAGATGGCCGTCGTGATCGGCCGGACGGCCTCGCGCGTGAGCGCGGCCGACGCGATGCAGCACGTGCTGGGCGTGACCTGCCTGAACGACGTCACCGCGCGCGAGCTGCAGGTGAAGGACGTGCAGTACTCGCGGGCGAAGGGCTTCGACACGTTCGCGCCCATCGGGCCGTGCATCGCGGTGGGGTTGGACCCGTCGAACCTGGCCATCGAGGGCTGGGTGAACGGCGAGCGCCGGCACAACTCGAACACCAACCAGCTGATCTTCCCCGTGCCGTTCCTCGTCGAGCACGTCACGCGCTTCATGACGCTGCAGCCGGGAGACATCATCACCACGGGTACCCCCTCGGGCGTCGGCCCGCTGGCGCCTGGCGACCGCGTGATGGTGAAGGTAACGGGCGTCGGCACCCTCAGCAACCCGTGCGTCGAGGGCTAGGAAGGCACGGCGACACGAAAGCCATGAATCCCATTGACAGACTTCGCGATCTCGAGCGACGCGCCGAAGACGGTGGCGGTGCCGAGCGCCTGAAGAAGCAGCACGATGCCGGCAAGCTCACCGCCCGCGAGCGGATGGAGATGCTCTTCGACCCGGGGACGTTCGAGGAGGTGGACAAGCTCGTCACCCATCGCTGCCGCGACTTCGGGATGGACCAGCAGGTGATACCCGGCGACGGCGTGGTCACCGGCCATGGCCGCGTGAACGGGCGAGTGGCCTATGCCTTCGCGCAGGACTTCACGGTGTTCGGGGGATCGCTGTCGGAGACCAACGCCGCCAAGATCTGCAAGGTGATGGACATGGCCGTGCGAAGCGGGTGCCCCGTGGTCGGCTTGAACGACTCGGGCGGCGCCCGCATCCAGGAGGGCGTCGTCTCGCTCGGCGGCTACGCCGACATCTTCCTCCGCAACACCCTGGCCTCGGGCGTGGTGCCGCAGATCTCTGCGATCATGGGGCCGTGCGCGGGTGGGGCGGTCTACTCGCCCGCCATCACCGACTTCACCGTCATGGTGAAGCAATCGAGCTACATGTTCGTCACGGGCCCCGACGTCATCAAGACCGTGACGCACGAGGACGTCACGAAGGAAGCGCTCGGCGGCGCGATGACGCACAACGAGAAGAGCGGCGTGGCCCACTTCGCGGTCGAGAACGACGAGGAGTGCATCGCGCTCATCCGGGAGCTGCTCTCGTTCATGCCGGGCAACAACCTCGACGACGCGCCCCGCAAGGCCACCGACGATGCGCTTGATCGCGAGGACGAGTCGCTGGACCAACTGGTGCCGGCCTCGCCGAACCAGCCGTACGACATGCTTGACCTGATTCACAGCATCGCGGACGAGGGTTACTTCCTCGAGGTCCACCAGCATTACGCGAAGAACCTCGTGGTGGGCTTCGCGCGGCTCGGCGGGCGCCCGGTGGGCATTGTCGCCAACCAGCCCGCGCACCTGGCCGGCACGCTCGACATCGACGCCTCGGTGAAGGGCGCACGCTTCGTGCGGTTCTGCGATGCCTTCAACATCCCGCTCGTCACCTTCGAGGACGTGCCCGGATTCCTGCCCGGCACGGTGCAGGAGTACGGCGGTATCATCCGGCACGGCGCAAAGCTGCTCTACGCGTTTGCGGAGGCCACGGTGCCGAAGGTGACCGTGATCACGCGCAAGGCCTACGGCGGCGCCTACTGCGTCATGTCGAGCAAGCACATCCGGACCGATCTCAACTACGCGTGGCCCACGGCGGAAATCGCGGTGATGGGAGCCGAGGGCGCGGTGAACATCCTGCACAAGCGCGAGATCGAGAAGGCGGAGGACCCGGCGGCGATGCGGGCGCAGAAAATCGCCGAGTTTCGCGAGAAGTTCGCCAATCCCTACGTGGCGGCGGAAAAGGGGTTCGTGGACGAGGTGATCCTGCCGCGCACCACCCGGCGGAAGCTCATCCAGGCGCTGGCCACGCTCGAGGGCAAGCGGGACAAGAACCCCCCGAAGAAGCATGGGAACATCCCGCTCTGACGCCTACTCGTAGTGCAGGGCCTCGACGGGGTTGAGGCCGGCGGCGCGGCGGGCAGGGAAAATTCCGAAGACGATGCCGACGGCCGCGGCGAACCCGAACGAGATGAGCACGGCCGACGCCGAGACGACGGTGGTCCAGTTGAGCAGGCGGTTCACCGCCCATGCCCCGCCCACGCCGACCGCGATACCCGCCAGACCGCCGGCCAGCGTCAGCGCCATCGCCTCGATCACGAACTGTCCCAGCACGTCGCGTTGCCGCGCGCCTACGGCCCGGCGCAGGCCGATCTCCCGCGTTCGCTCGGTCACCGACACCAACATGATGTTCATGATGCCGATGCCGCCCACCAGCAGCGACACGGCGGCAACGCTGGCCAGCAGGTAGGTCATCGTGTTGGTGGTCTGCGTCAGCACCGTGGCCATCTCCTCGGGGGTTCTCAGCATGAAGTCGTCGTCGTCGGTGGGCAGCAGCGCGTGGCGGCGCCTGAGCAACGCACTGATGGCGGCCGACACCTCGGACGACCTCGCGCCCTCGGCGACGAGCACCGAGATGTTCGACACGTGCTGCACACCCTGGATGCGCTTCTGGACCGTGGTGTAGGGCACGAAGACCGCGTCGTCCTGGTCCTGGCCCATCGCCGACTGGCCCTTGCGGCTCATCACGCCAATCACGCGAAACGGCTGGTTGGCGATCCGCACCACCTCGCCCACCGGATCGGTGTTCTCGCCAAACAACTGGTCGCGGACGATGGCGCCGAGGACGGCCACCTTGTCGGCGCGCGACACCGCGGTCTCGGCGAAGAACATCCCCACCTCGACCGTCCACGCGCGCACTTCCGGGAGCGCCTCGCTGACGCCCTGGATCTGCGTCTGCCAGTTGCCCGATGGGGCCACGACCTGCCCGCGGGAGTTCAGCCCGGGGGACACGGCGTTGACGCCGGGCACCTCGTCCAGGATCGCGGCGGCGTCTGCCGCCGTGAGCGTGCGGATGGCACCGCTGCCCATCTGCGCCGGGCCCATGCTGAACGAGCCCGCCATCACGGTGATGACGTTGGTGCCCAGGCTTTGGATCCGCGACGTGATCGACTGCCGGGCGCCGTCGCCGAGCGCCATCATCACGATGACCGCGGCCACGCCGATGATGATGCCCAGCGAGGTGAGCGCCGACCGCATCACGTTGCGACGCAGTGCCTCGAAGGCCACGCCGAGGACGGGGATGCTTCGCATGGCGGCCTCAGCGCCGTTGCGTGCCGCTGCCCGGCCGGCGCGGCATCGTCGGGACGAGCGGCGAGCTGTTGGTCGTGCCCGTCGTGGCGGCCGACGACGCGGTGGTGATGTTGGTGACGACCTGCGCGCCCTCCACGAGCGGGCCTTCGAGGATGGCGACCGTCGTGCCGTCGGAGAGCCCGGTGCGCACGCGCACTTGATGAAGAGCGCCGTTCGCGAGCTGCCAGACGGTTTCCCCCCGTGGAGCCTCTCCCGCAGCGCCACCGTACGCCGCCACGACCTCGTCGGACGGCCGGAACCTCAGGGCCGCCGCCGGTACCTTCAGCACCTCGTCCGCGCGCTCGACTTCGATGGCGAGCGTGGCGGTCATGCCGGGCTTGAGGCCTCCGCCTGGGTTCGGCACGTCGATGATGGTCGTGTAGCTCACGACGTTCTGCTGGACGGTGGGCTGGAGGCGCACCTGCCGGACCGTGCCCATGAAGGTCTCACGCGGATAGGCGTCCACGGTGAAGCTGACCGGTTGCCCCTGTCGCACGAGCCCCACATCCGACTCTGCCACGCTGGCCGCCAGTTCGAGCGTGTCGAGACTGCGCGCGATGACGAACAGCGTGGGCGCCTGGAGCCCCGCGGCCACCGTCTGTCCGACATCGACGTTCCGGTTCAGGATGATGCCGTCCACCGGCGAACGGATGACCGTGTACGACAGGTTCACCTTCGTCTGGGCCAGCGCGCCCTCCGCCTGCGTCAACTGGGCTGCGGCTGCTTTGAGCGACGCTTTCGCCAGCTCGGTGTTCACCTCGGCCGTTTCGAGATCGGTTGTGGGAATCAGCTGCTCATCGGCAAGCCGGTGCGCGCGCTTCAGCTTCGTCTCGGCGTCGAGCACCTGGACGCGCGCCCGCTCGTGCTCGGCGCGCAGCCGGAACACCTGCGCTTCGGCCTGCTGGATCTGGGAAAGGAAGATGGCCTGGTCGAGCGTCGCCACCACCTGCCCGCGCTTGACGGTGTCGTTGAAGTCCACGCCGAGGGTGGCGATGGTGCCGCTCACCTGGGTGCCGACCTCGACGGTGTCCACAGTCTGCAGCGTGCCCGTGGCGTCGACGGTCGAGACGATGGTCCCGCGCGACACTTGGGCGACCACGAGCTGCGGCGGCGCCGCGCCGACATCGGCGCGGTAGTAGTAGACGGCACCGGCCACGGCGGCGAACAGCAGCAGGCTCCACAGAGCGGCTTTCATGACGCGCTCCAGTCCCGTCCCTTCCCGGTCAACCTTTCTTCATGGTCGCGCCCTCGTACCCGCGCGCCAGATGGTAGAGCGCCTTGTCGAAGAACTCGCTGATCATCCCGTCCAGATCCTGCAGGCTGATGAGGTGCATCGGCATCACGTAATCCCCATCGATCCGGGGGAACGCCGACTCAACGAGGCCGTGCTCGCGGATGTACCGGCGCAGGTGCCGCTTCAGCACGATGACAGCGTAGATGACCTGGCTGAGCGGAATGCCCTGGCCAAACCGCTTGGAACCCCAGTCCTCGAACTCGGCCTCCACCGCCCCCTCCGCGGCCGTGCCGATCCAGTCGCCGAGGTGATGGCAGATCTCGAAGATCCGCGCCTCCAACTCGAGGCGTGGCGCCGCCCTGAACCCGATCGTCTGCGGATTCGACTGCAGGTCGTTGACGACGTCCTGCGTGATTTGGGGAGCGTGGTTTTGAATCAGCTCAACGAGACGTGCGGAGATCATGGCGGACTCCTCGGGTCACCTGGCCTGCATGGATGCAACGAACTCCACGATATTCGCGATGCGCACGCTGGTACGCGTGTCGTTCGGATCGAGCGCGCGGAAGATGGGCCCCCACACCGGCATCTCCTTCGAACCGTGCGCCGGCGAGGGCAGGGCCTCCCCGTACGTAACGAGTGCCTCGACCCGCGCGGCCGGGAAGATGCCGCCGTTCTGCCGGGCCAGCGTGGTCAGATCCGGCATCGGCGACTTGAGCGCCGGGCCGGTCGGCCCATCCCCCCTGCCTTGGCGTCCGTGACACGACGCGCAGTACGCCTGGTACAGGTCGCTGCCAGCCATCGAGGAAATCACGAGGGGTGGCGTGGTGGGTCCCCTCGTCTGGCGGCTGGCGGACACGCCCGCCAGGGTCGAGACCGCCACGGTCACAGCGGCGGCCGTCATGAGGTGTGTGCGGTTCATGATGAATGCCCAGCTAACGGGTTGTGAGGCAATTCGCGTTCCACGAGACGATGTCGTGTTTCCGGGGTTCTACCGCTAAACGAGCCACCTGGGCTGCGGGACGGGAGGACGATGCCGGGAATCCGGCGTGGTAGCCGGCGACGCGGGTCAGCGAGACGCTCGCATGGACGCCAGCACGGAGGTGGCCAACTGCGGGGCGGGGGCGGTGGCGTCCATCCGCATCCATCCGATACTGCCCACCTCCCGGCTTATCTGCCGCTCGAGCACGGCGACGGTGGCATCCGAGGCGTCTCGCGTGCGGTGCCGCAGGCGCTCGGCCATCCGCTCGGGCGGGGCGTCGAGCCAGACACCAGTGAACGGCACGCCCGCCGACGCGGCCGCGCTCGCCACGTCCTCGCGCCACTCCGGGGTGAGGAAGGTCGCGTCCACGATGACGCTTCCGCCGGCCACCAGCACGTCCTTGGCGCGTGTGACCAAGGCGCGGTAGACCTCGCGCGTCACCTCCGGCCGGTAACCCTCCTGACCGAGCCGCTCCTCGGGCGCGTGGTGAAACAGGGCCTTCCTCAGCACATCGCTCCTGAGGACCACCGCGCCGGGCGCGCTGCCGAGGAGGGGCGCGACGTGCGCGGCCAGCGTTGACTTGCCCGAGCCCGAGAAGCCACCGATGGCCAGCAGCCGCGGCGGCGCCGGCACCACAAGGCGGGCCGCGAGCGCGAGATAGTCGCGAGCACGCGACTCGAATTCGCGCCGCCGGCCGGGGTCGGCTTCGAGACCGGCGCTGGCAAGGCTCGTCTTCGCCCTGATCGCGGCTCGGCATCCCAGGAACAGCGGCAACAGCGGCAGGCCGCCCAGGTCGCTGGTGCGCAGCAGGTATTGGTTGAACAGCACGTTGGCCTGCCTCACGAGGTCGCGCCCCAGCAGGTCCATCAGCAGGAACGCGAGGTCGTACCACACGTCGATGCACGCGAAATCGTCGTTGAACTCCACCGCATCGAACAGCGTCGGCACGTCGTCAATCAGGACGATGTTGCGGAGGTGCAGGTCGCCGTGGCACTGCCTGACGAACCCGCCGGCGCGGCGGATCTCGAGGTGGGGCCCAAGCCGGCCCACGGCCTCCCCGCACGCCGCATTCACCGCGTGTACGACGGCCGCGTCCAACGTGCCGGTGGCCGCGGCGAGGGCGCGCGTGTTATCGTCCACGACGTCGCGCATGCCGGCAAGCCCGCCCCTGTGCGGCGTCGGCGCCGCCCCCGCGTGAAAGTCGGCAATCCTGTCGGCGAGCCGCCGTGCGAGGTCGAGCGAGATGTCGCCGGAGAGCGCCAGGCGATCCAGCAGCTGCGCCTGCGGGAACTGTCGCATCACCACGAGCCAGTCCACGGGCGTTCCCGTGCCGCCAATCGCCAGGTGGCCATCGGGCTCTCGCGTCACGGCCGTCACACCGACGTAGAGGTCGGGCGCGGTCCGTCGGTTCAGGCGCACCTCGGCCTCGCAGAATTGACGGCGTCGCTCGGGCGTCGAGAAGTCCAGGAACGAGTATCGGACGGCGCGCTTCATCTTGTACGCGCGCTCGCCGGCCAGGAACACACTGGCGCTGTGCGTGTCGATCCGCTCGACGTGCGCGGGCCGGTCCGGATAGCTGGCAGGTTCGGCGAGAAAGGCGAGAACGTCCGACTGGGGGTCGCTCGACATCGGCATGACTCGTCGCGGGGCGCTCCAAAGCGTGCCGCGTCCCCTTTGTGGCAGCATACCTTGTGGGGCCGTGTGTCGCGCGGCCGCCGAAACACCCCGGGACCGTCCCGCCATATGCAGAAACGATGGGAACACTTCGAGCACGGCGCGGACATCGGCGTGCGCGGCGTCGGGCCGACCATGGCTGCGGCGTTCGAGCAGGCCGCGCTGGCGTTGACGGGTGTCATCACCGACGCGGCCCTGGTGCGGCCACTCGAGCCCGTGGCGGTGTCCTGCGAAGCGCCCTCGGATGACATCCTGCTCGTCGACTGGCTGAACGCGCTCGTCTACGAGATGGCCACGCGCCGGATGCTGTTCACGCGCTTCGAGGTGTCCATCGATGGTGAGCGGCACCTGCACGCCACGGCGTGGGGCGAACGCGTGGACCCGCGCCGGCACGAACCGGCCGTCGAAGTGAAGGGCGCCACGCACACGGCCCTGCGCGTGGCCCGCGACCCGTCTGGCACGTGGACGGCCGAATGCATCGTGGACGTGTGACCGCCTCGGAGACACATATGGACCTGTCGCTGCTGACCCGGCGTTCTGACCACGAATGGGTGATCGAGCCCCACGGCCGCATGCGCGTGCCCGGGGTCATCTATGCCTCCGAAGCCCTCGTGAGCGACATGGATCACAAGGTGTACGAGCAGGTGGCCAACGTCGCCATGCTGCCCGGCATCGAGGGCGCCTCCTATGCCATGCCCGACGCGCACTGGGGCTACGGGTTTCCCATCGGCGGTGTGGCCGCCTTCGATCCGACTCGCGGCGGGGTGATCTCGGCCGGGGGCGTGGGCTTCGATATCTCGTGTGGGGTGCGCACGCTGTACACCGGCCTCAAGATCCGCGACGTTGAGACGCGGAAGGTGGAGCTGGCCGACGCGCTGGCGCGCTCGGTGCCTGCGGGCGTGGGCAGCGAGGGGGAGATAAGCCTGACTGACGACGAGATGGACGCGATGCTTTCCGGTGGCGCCCGGTGGGCGGTCGAGCGCGGGTACGGCACGATGGCCGACCTCGAGCGCATCGAAGAGCGCGGGTGCATGGAGGGCGCCGTGCCCGCGGAAGTGTCGCCACACGCCAAGCGTCGGCAGCGCGACGAGATGGGCACGCTCGGATCCGGTAACCACTACCTGGAACTGCAGCGGGTCGCCACGGTGTTCGACCGCGAGCGCGGCGAGGCCTTCCAGCTGCGTGAAGGGGACCTCGTCATCAGCATCCACTGCGGATCGCGCGGGCTCGGGCACCAGATTGGCACCGAGTTCCTGCGGCGGATGGCCATCGAGGCCGCCGCGCACGGTATCGAGCTGCCCGATCGCGAACTGGCCTGCGCGCCCATCAACTCCGACCTGGGCCGGGCGTATCTCGGCGCCATGCGCGCCGGGATCAACTGCGCGCTCGCGAATCGCCAGATCATCACGGCCCTGGTGCGCGGTGTGTTCGCCCGCCTGTTCCCGGGTGTCGAACTGCCGCTGATGTACGACGTGTCGCACAACACCTGCAAAACGGAGACGCACCTCTCCGGGGGCGAGCCGAAGCGCCTGTTCGTCCATAGAAAGGGCGCGACGCGCGCCTTCGGCCCGCATCACCCCGACCTGCCCGCGGTGTGGGCTGACATCGGACAGCCGGTGTTGATTGGCGGCACGATGGGCACCGCCTCGTACGTGCTGGTGGGCACCGGCGGGGCGGACGAGCGCGCGTTCGGGTCGTCCTGTCACGGCGCCGGGCGCAGCATGAGCCGGCACGAGGCGATGCGCCGCTTTCGCGGCCGCCAGATCAGCGACGACCTGGCCGAGAAGGGCATCATCATCCGGAGCCCCTCGTCTCGCGGCGTGGCCGAGGAAGCGCCGGCCGCCTACAAGGACGTGACGCGCGTGGTGGATGCGGCTGACGCGGCGGGCCTGTCGCGAAAGGTCGCGCGCCTCGAGCCCGTCGTGTGCATCAAGGGGTGACGACCGAGTCGGGGGCTGCCCCTCGAGCATGGTCGGGGCGATCCTGCCCCTGTCGAAGGGCCGGGAGTCGGGAACCGGGCTACGCGTGCGGCGGGCGGCGCCAGATGAGCGCGCCGTCGCGATAGACCTCGCGCACGCGGTGATAGGGGATGAAGTGCTCCTCGCCGTCGGCGGTCACGGCCTCGAAGCCGAACGGCTCGTCGGGCCCGAAGCGCACCGCGCTCAGGGACACGCGCGCGAGGCCGTGGGCCACGCGGTCCACGTACGCGATCTCGAACCTGGATCCGCTCATCGACGGATCCCAGCGGATCCGGTGGAGCAGATCCTGGACGGGCATCATGGCTCGTGCTCGTCGCCCGGGGGCTTCACCATCGGCACGAATCGCACGGGCAGGCTCCGCTCCGTCACCACGCCCTTCCCGGTCTTCGTCAGGATGCGCAGCTCCTGGTTGCCCATCCGCGGCCCGACGGGCAGGATCATCGTCCCCCCGACGGCGAGCTGCTCGACGAGGGCGGGCGGTACGTCCTCGGGCGCGGCCGTGACCATGATCTTCGGGAAGGGCGCGTGCTCGGGCCAGCCCTTGTAGCCGTCGCCGGCGCGCACGTGCACGTTGGGGTAGCCCTCGGCTTCGAGCGTGCGCCTCGCGCGCTCGGCGAGCTCGGGAACGATCTCGATGGTGTACACCTCGCGCGCCAGCTCGCCGAGGATGGCGGCCTGATACCCGGAGCCGGTGCCGATCTCCAGCACCACGTCCGACGGCTCGAGCTTCAGGGCCTCGGTCATGAACGCCACGATGTAGGGTTGCGAGATGGTCTGGCCGTAGCCAATGGGCAGCGCACCGTCGGCGTACGCGGAGCGCTGCTGTTCGGCGGGGACGTACCGGTGGCGCGGCACCCTGGCCATGGCGGCCAGCACGCGCTCGTCCTGGATGCCGCGCCCGCGCAGCTGGCTCTCCACCATACGCCGGGCCTCGGCCTGGCGATCCTGCGACTCGGCGCCAGTGACGCTGCCGCAGGCGGCGAGGAGGCTTCCGAACACGAGCACTGGAGCGAAGGCTGCGACGTGTCTCATGGCCGCACCGTCCTTCCCCCATTATGAGCCTCTCGCCGCCGGGCGATGATCGGAGGGCGGGCGACCCACGCGCCACGCCCGTCGCGCCCGCCGCCCCTGGTCTTCTCCACCGAGGTTGCGCCCCCGAGCACCTCGCGCGCAACCAGCGCGACGAGCATGAAGAGGTAACCGATGTGCACGAGACAGGGTGTTGTGCGGGACGTCCGTGAACCATGTAAGTGCTAGAATCATAAGAGTTTCGGTCTCATGAAAAAGATTCTCATCGCGAACCGGGGCGAGATTGCGGTTCGCATCATCCGCGCGTGCCGCGACCTCGGGATCACCTCCGTCGCGGTGTACTCCGATTGCGATCGCACCGCCCTTCACGTCCGGATGGCTGATGAAGCCTATCCGGTCGGCCCGAACGCCCCTCGTGAAAGCTATCTCCGCATCGATCGCATCGTCGACGTGGCGCGTCGATCGGGAGCCGATGCGGTGCACCCGGGTTATGGCTTCCTGGCCGAGAACGAGGACTTCGCTGCCGCGTGCGGCGACGCCGGCCTCACCTTCATCGGCCCGTCGCCCGAGGCCATCAGGCTGATGGGCAGCAAGACCGCGGCCCGGCAAGTGGCCATCGCGGCGGGTGTGCCGGTCGTGCCGGGGACCGAGGAGCCCCTCGGCGAGGGCGTGGCGGATGCGGAGGTGCTGGCGATTGCCGATCGCATCGGCTATCCCCTGATGCTGAAGGCCGTGGCCGGGGGCGGCGGCAAGGGCATGCGGATGGTGTCGGCCCCAGACGAACTGCCGGGGGCGCTGCGCGCGGCGCGATCGGAGGCCGGGTCGGCCTTTGGCGACTCGGCGGTCTATCTCGAGCGGCGCATCCTCGCGCCTCGCCACATCGAAGTGCAGCTGCTCGGCGATCACTTCGGCACCGTGGTGCCGTTCGTGGAGCGCGAATGCTCGATCCAGCGGCGCCACCAGAAGGT